>Ga0256407_10001395_pt1 | contig 51476 bp, 37 predicted proteins | sample RumenRJG_04DNA_FD_193489 | JGI IMG/M metagenome (GOLD analysis project Ga0256407, IMG submission 193489) | Bovine rumen microbial communities from Lethbridge, Alberta, Canada - RJG_04 | ecosystem: Host-associated > Mammals > Digestive system > Stomach > Rumen | place: Canada: Alberta... | reverse complement strand
ACTACGACTTCAGCAACTCGTTGGTGGGCGACCTGAGCGCCATCCTCATCGAGAACATCAACCCCCTGGCCAACCTGGTGCGCGTGCCGTGCAAGAAGACCGCTCTGCTCTCCGACTTCGAGGTGAAACGCGACCGCATTGCCCGTGAGACCATCAACAAGAAAGTGACCAACATCTCGGGCGTGCCCTCATGGATGCTCTCCGTGCTTACCCGTGTGCTCGAAATCTCAGGCAAGAGCAACATCACCGAGGTATGGCCCGACCTTGAGGTGTTCTTCCACGGTGGCGTGGCCTTCACTCCCTACCGCCAGCAGTACAAGGAGATCATCCCCTCGCCCAACATGCACTACATGGAGACCTACAACGCCAGCGAGGGCTTCTTCGGCCTGCAAGACGACCCCAACGACAGTGCCATGCTCCTCATGCTCGACTACGACATCTTCTACGAGTTCATCCCCATGGAGGAGATCGACAAGGAGCATCCCACCGTGGTGCCACTGAGCGGTGTGCAGACAGGGCGCAACTACGCCATGGTCATCTCCACCTCGTGCGGACTCTGGAGATACCTTATCGGCGACACCGTCACCTTCACCTCGAAAAACCCCTATAAGTTCATCATCACCGGGCGCACCAAGCACTTCATCAATGCTTTCGGCGAGGAACTTATCGTAGACAACGCAGAGAAAGGCCTCGCCTACGCCTGCGAGCAGACCGGAGCCGAGGTGCTCGAATACACCGCAGCTCCCGTGTTTATGGACAACAAGGCCAAGTGCCGGCACCAGTGGATGATAGAATTCGCCAAGGAGCCCGACGACCTTGACCGCTTCGCACATCTGCTCGACCAGAAACTGCAGGAGATCAACAGCGACTACGAGGCCAAGCGCTACAAAGACATTACCCTGCAGCACCTCGAGGTCATCAAAGCCCGTCGCGACCTCTTCAACCAATGGATGAAATCAAAAGGCAAACTGGGCGGACAGCACAAGGTGCCCCGCCTCTCCAACAGCCGACGGGTAATCAACGAACTCATTGAGATGAACGCATGAGAAAACCATTTCTCTACATATTGACCCTCACCCTCGTGGTCCTCTCTGGCTGTGCCCGCATGGGGCAGCCCGATGGTGGATGGTATGACGAGACACCCCCTCGCGTGGTAGGTGCCGTGCCTGCCGACATGGCCACGGGTGTCGACTCCAGACACATCACCATCTATTTCGACGAGTTCATCAAAATCGATAATCCCACGGAGAACGTGGTGGTGTCACCTCCACAACTGGAGGTGCCTGAGATCAAGGGTGCCGGCAAGCGCATCATCGTTCAACTCAACGACTCGCTCCAGCCCAACACCACCTACACCATCGACTTCTCGGATGCCATCACCGACAACAACGAGGACAATCCCCTCGGCAACTTCACCTACAGCTTCTCCACCGGGACCGTCATCGACACCATGGAGGTGGCCGGATATGTGCTCGAGGCCGAGAATCTGGAACCCGTGAAAGGCATCCTCGTGGGACTCTATGACAACCTGAACGACACCGCCTTCACCACCACCCCCATGATCAGGGTGGCACGCACCGACCCCTCAGGACACTTCGTGGTGAAAGGCGTGGCTCCCGGCCAATACCACATCTATGCGCTGCAAGATGCCGACGGCAACTATATGTTCTCTCAGAAGAGTGAGAAAATAGCCTTCAACAGCGACATCATCGTACCCACGTCGAAGCCCGACGTGCGCCAAGACACCATCTGGCGTGACTCCCTCCATATCGAGAACATCAACCAGACAGGCTATACCCACTTCCTGCCCGACGATATCGTACTGCGTGCCTTCACCGAGACACAGACCGAGCGCTATCTGGTGAAAAACGAGCGCAAGGAAGCCGACCACTTCACGCTCTTCTTCAGTGCCGGACACGAGCAGACGCCCACCTTCCGCGGACTGAACTTCGACGAGCACGACGCCTTCTTGCTCGAGGCCTCAGAGCGCCGCGACACCCTCACCTACTGGCTGCGCGACACCCTGTTGGTGAACCAAGACACCCTTGAGGTGGAAGTGAAATTCCTGGGCACAGACACCACTGGCGTGTTGGCAGCCAAGACCGACACCCTCTCCATCCTCTCGAAGAACCCATTGGCCAAACGCCTGAAACAGCAGCAGAAGGAATTTGAGACTTGGCAGAAAAAACAGGAAAAGGCCAAGAAGAAGGGCGAGAAGTTTGAGACCGAGATGGCAGCAAAACCCCTCGAACTGAAACTTCAAATCGCCTCCGACATGAACCCTTTCGACTATGTGGGTATTGAGTCGGCCACACCTATCGCCCGTATCGACACTGCCGGCATACGCCTCTACGCGAAAAACGACACCCTATGGGAGGAGCGGCCGTTCGTGCTCGCCGACCGCACACTCGACGCCGACAAAAACATCCCGCCCGCCCAACGCATATTCGTGTTGCGGCCCGACACCACAGCCAACCTGTGGAGCCTTGGCAGGGAATACAAACTCGAGATCGACTCTGCCGCCTTCGTCGACATCTACGGCAAAGCCTGCGCTGCCACGAGAAAAGGCACCCGCGTAAGGACAGCCGATGACTTCAGCACCATCATCTTCCACATCGTGCGCGACCAAGATGTGCCCTATGTGGGTGAGCTCATCGACAAATCGCAACGGGTGCAACGGCAACTGTCCTCGGCCACAGGCGACTTCACCTTCGAGTATGTGAAGCCCGGCGAGTACTACCTGCGCGTGTTTGCCGATGCCAACGACAACGGCCGCTGGGATACCGGCGAGTATGCAAACAACCAACAGGCCGAGACCGTGTACTACTACCCCGAAAAGATAGAGTGCAAGGCCCGCTGGCCTTTTGAGCGCAATTGGAACCCGGCTTCCACACCCGCTTACCGGCAGAAGCCCAGTGCCCTCATCAAGCAGAAGGCCGAAAAAAAGAAAAAGACCAGAAACAGAAATGCAGAAAGAGCCCAGAAACTGGGCATCATCTACATACCCCAAAATTATTAACGCGGACAGGCTGGGGCACCCCATGCCATTCCGTCATTGTCATACTTAAGACATACCACCATGCAGAAAATAAGAACCACCCTTTTCGCATTGCTGACCCTCTTCGCATCGTCGGTCATGGCACAATGCCCGCTCACCAATACCGCTTTCAAATCGGGTGAGACGCTTACCTACAACCTCTACTTCAACTGGAAGTTCGTCTGGGTGAAAGTGGGCTTAGCATCGCTCACTACCTCCCAAACCAAATACCAGGGCAAAGACGCCTTCAGGAGCAGCCTCATCACCAGAGGCAACGGCAAACTCGACAAGTTCTTCGTCATGCGCGACACCCTCACCGGATATGTCACCCCCACCCTATCGCCCCTTTACTTCAGGAAAGGAGCCGTAGAGGGCAAGCGCTACACCGTAGACGAAGTGTGGTACGACTACCCCAACAGCAAATGCAAGTTGAAGATGCACAGGCTGAGGCATGATGGCACCCACGCCCGCAGCGAGAAGACCAGCGAGCAATGTGTCTACGACATGCTCAACATCTTCAGCCGCGCCCGCAGCCTCGACCCCTCGGGATGGAAGAAAGGCCATACCGAGAAGTTCCTGGTGGCCGATGGCGACGGAACCACCACCGCCCTTCTGCGCTACGACGGCAAAGAGACCGTGAAAGGCGACAACAACGTGAAATACCGCTGTATGAAACTCACCTATCTGGAGTGGAAAGAGTCGAAAAAGGCATACCGACAGTATGCCACCTTCTTCGTGACCGACGACAGCAACCACGTGCCCGTACGCATCGACATCACGCTCAACTTCGGCAACGCCAAGGCCTTCGTCACCACGATGAAAGGCAACCGCAACCCTCTTACCTCTATCATAAAATAGACCATCCAAGTACTGTATTTGTAAAACCATACCATTCCAAATATGTCTGCTATCACCATCAAGAAAGTAGAGACCAAGAAAGATTTGAAGAAATTCATCGAGTTCCACTACGACCTCTACAAAGGCAATCCCTATGATGCCCCCGTGCTCTACAGTGACGACCTGTCAACCCTCAGCCGCGACAAGAACGCGGCCTTCGAGTTCTGCGAGTCGGAGTATTACCTTGCCTACAAAGATGGCAAACTCGTGGGGCGCGTGGCTGCTATCATCAACCACAAGGCCAACAAGAAATGGAACCGGCCATGCGTACGCTTCGGATGGATTGACTTCATCGACGACATCGAGGTGTCGCGTGCCCTCATCCAGGCCGTGGAAGACTACGGCAGACGGAACGGAATGACCGAGGTTGTGGGACCGCTCGGCTTCACCGACATGGACCCCGAGGGCATGCTCACCGAAGGCTTCGACCAACTCGGCACTATGGCCACCATCTACAACTACCCCTACTATCCCAAGCATATTGAGCAACAGGGCTTTGAGAAAGACAACGACTATGTGGAGTTCAAAATCTTCATCCCCACCGAAGTGCCTGCCAAGATAGCCAAAATAGCCAGCATGATCGAACGGCGCTACAACCTGCATGCCAAGAAACTCACTCGCAAGGAGGTGTTCGAGGGTGGCTACGGCAAGCGCGTCTTCGCCGTGCTCAACGAGTGCATGAAAGACCTCTACTCCTTCTCCGAGCTCACTGAGCGCCAAATCGACCAATACGTGGGTATGTACATGCCCATGGCCGACCTCAACCTCTTCACCGTGGTCGAGGACTGGAGTGTGGAACCCCACAAAATCGTGGGTGTGGGCCTCACCCTTCCCTCACTGAGCAAGGCCCTGCAGAAATGCCACAAGGGACGTCTATGGCCCTTTGGATGGTGGCACATGCTGCGCGCCATCAAGGCCCACAAGACCAATATCGTGGACCTCTACCTCATCGGTATCCTGCCCGAATACCGCAAGAAGGGTGCCAACGCGCTGCTCTTCGCCGACCTCATACCCTGGTACATCAAATACGGTTTTGAATGGGGTGAGAGCAACATTGAGATGGAGAGCAACGTCAACGTACAGAGCCAATGGGAATTCTTCGACACCCAGCTCCACAAGCGCCGCCGCTGCTTCAAGCGTCCCATCACCATGGGCCAGTAAACCCATGCCCCGAGGCCATATGCATTAAGAAATAAAGATTCCAACATGAACAACGATATCACCGACATCAACACCCCAAATGTAGACTATACCGACGACAACATCGTCCACCTTGAAGACAGCGAGCACATCCGCACCCGCCCTGGTATGTATATCGGCCGTCTGGGCGATGGCTCATTACCCGAGGACGGCATCTACGTGCTGCTCAAGGAAGTCATCGACAACTCCATCGACGAGTTCAAGATGAACGCCGGCAAGCGCATCGAGGTAGACATTGAGGATAACCTGCGCGTGCGTGTGCGCGACTACGGCCGCGGCATCCCCCAAGGCAAACTTATCGAAGCCGTGAGCAAACTCAACACTGGCGGCAAATACGACTCAAAGGCCTTCAAGAAGAGCGTGGGCCTCAATGGTGTGGGTGTGAAGGCTGTGAATGCCCTGAGTACCCGCTTCGAGGTGCGCTCCTACCGCGACGGCCAGGTGCGCAAAGCCACCTTCGAACGCGGTCAGTTGCAGACCGACACCACTGAACCCACCGCCGATGAGACCGGCACCTACATCTGGTTCGAACCCGACAATACCCTGTTCAAGAACTACCGTTTCCACGACGAGATTGTGGAGACGATGCTGCGCAACTACACCTACCTGAACACCGGGCTCACCATCATGTACAACGGCCGCCGCATCCTGAGCCGCAACGGGCTCGAGGACCTGCTCAACGACAAGATGACCAGTCCGGGCATCTACCCCATCATCCACGTCAAGGGCGAGGATATCGAGATTGCCTTCACCCACACCAACCAGTATGGCGAGGAATACCACTCTTTCGTCAACGGTCAGCACACCACACAAGGCGGCACCCACCAGAGTGCCTTCAAGGAGCACATCGCCAAAACCATCAAGGAGTTCTCTGGAAAGAACTACGAGTATGGCGACATCAGGAACGGACTGGTGGCGGCCATCGCCGTGAACATCGAGGAACCGATGTTCGAGAGCCAGACCAAGATCAAGTTGGGATCGCTCACGATGAGTCCCGACGGCGTGTCGGTGAACAAGTACGTGGGCGACTTCATCAAGCAGGAGGTGGACAACTACCTGCACATGAACCCCGACGTGGCTGAAACCATGCTCCAGAAAATCGCCGAGAGCGAGAAAGAGCGCAAGGCCATGGCCGGTGTCACCAAACTCGCCCGCGAGCGCGCCAAGAAAGCCAACCTGCACAACCGCAAGTTACGCGACTGCCGCATCCACTACAGCGACACCAAGAACGACCGCAAAGAGGAGAGCAGCATCTTCATCACCGAGGGCGACTCGGCCAGCGGCAGCATCACCAAGAGCCGCGACGTGAACACACAAGCCGTGTTCTCGCTCCGTGGCAAGCCCCTCAACTCCTACGGCCTCACCAAGAAGGTGGTCTACGAGAACGAGGAGTTCAACCTGCTTCAGGCCGCCCTCGACATCGAGGATGGTCTCGACACGCTGCGCTACAACAAGGTGATTGTTGCTACCGACGCCGATGTCGACGGCATGCACATCCGCTTGCTCATCATCACCTTTTTCCTGCAGTTCTTCCCCGACCTTATCAAGAAAGGCCACGTATACGTGCTCCAGACCCCTCTCTTCCGTGTGCGTAACCGCCGCACGAAGATCAAGGACAAGAAAGTCATTGCCGAGGCCGACGAGAAGCGAGCCAGCGGCGAGCGCAAGACCGATTTCATCACCCGTTACTGCTACAGCGACGAGGAACGCCTCAGCGCTATCCGCGACCTGGGTCCCGACCCCGAGATCACCCGTTTCAAAGGTCTTGGCGAAATCTCGCCCGAGGAGTTCGTCCACTTCATCGGTCCTGACATCCGTCTCGAACAAGTGACTCTTCACAAGAACGACCAAGTGCAACAGCTGCTCGAATACTACATGGGGAAAAACACCATGGAGCGACAGAATTTCATCATCGACAACCTCGTTATAGAGGAAGACCTGCCCGAAGAGGAAGAAAACCAATAAAACAACTGAGGAACATTCACTAATGAGAAGAAAGATTTTCGCCACCGCAGCCCTCCTGCTGCTCGTATCCACCACCCTCTGCGCCCAGCGCATCATGAGGGCGGATAGTCCGAAAGCCAAACTCCAATGGGCCGAGATGGCCATCACCAATCTCTATGTCGACACCGTCAACGAGAGCAAGCTCGTAGAGGATGCCATCCGTGGCATGCTCGAGAAACTCGACCCCCACTCCACATACTCCACCGCCAAGGAGGTGAAGTCGCTCAACGAGTCGCTGGAGGGCAATTTCGAGGGCATCGGCGTGCAGTTCAATATGATGGAAGACACGCTTGTGGTGATACAGACTATCTCTAACGGTCCCTCGGAGAAAGGGGGCATCATTGCCGGCGACCGCATCGTGATTGTCAACGACACCGCCATAGCCGGTGTGAAGATGTCGAAGGAAGACATCATGCGCCGCCTGCGCGGACCGAAGGGCACCAAGGTGGCCTTGAAAATCAAGCGACAGGGTTTCAAGGAACTGTTGCCCTTCACCATCATCCGCGACGTGATACCCGTCCACTCGCTCGACGCGTCGTATGTCATCCGCCCAGGCGTGGGCTACATCCGCATCGGCAATTTCGGCGCCACCACCTACGATGAGTTCTCGCAGGCCCTTGAGAAGCTCAAGGAGCAGGGCATCAGTCGCCTCATCATCGACTTGCAAGACAATGGTGGCGGCTACCTGCAGTCGGCGGCCACTATCATCAACGACTTCCTCGACCGTGGCGACATGATTGTCTACACCGAGGGGCGCAGCACGCAGCGAATGGAATACCGTGCCGACGGCCACAAGACGTTCGACGGCCAGGTGGTGGTGCTCATCAACGAGTTCAGCGCATCGGCCTCCGAGATCATGGCGGGTGCTTTCCAAGACCAGGACCGTGGCACCATCGTGGGCCGCCGTTCCTTTGGCAAGGGACTGGTGCAACGGCCCCTGGAGTTTGAGGACGGCTCAATGATACGCCTCACCATCGCCCACTACTACACTCCCTCTGGGCGCTGCATACAGAAGCCCTATACCAAGGGCGGCAACAAGGACTACGCCAAAGACATTGACAACCGCCTGAAGAATGGCGAGTTGACCAATGCCGACAGCATCCACTTCGCCGACTCGCTGAAGTTCCAGACATTGCGCGAGCACCGCACGGTGTATGGTGGCGGTGGCATCATGCCCGACCATTTCGTGCCGCTCGACACCACGCGCTTCACCAAATTCCATCGCCAATTGTCGGCCAAGAACTACATCATCAACGCCAACCTGAAGTATATCGACAACAACCGCAAGCAACTCAAGAAGCAATACAAGACATTTGAGGAGTTCAACCGACAGTTCGAGGTACCTCAGAGCCTCCTCGACAACATCATCAGCGAGGCGGCCAAGGCCGATGTGAAGCCTACCGACGATGATGAGTTGGCCCACACCCTGCCTTATCTGCGCACGCAGCTCAAAGCCCTCATCGCCCGCGACCTCTGGGATATGACCGAATACTTCCAAGTGATGAACGAGACCAACCCCATTGTGCTCAAGGGACTGGAGGTGCTGGGCATAAGCACCATGAATCCGCTCCATGTGGAACGGTAAACCTGCTGAACAACAATAAAAAACCACACCCCCTGAGGGATGTGGTGACAGAGATTGTTTATGATTATTCTAGAAGGGTTATGTCTCCTACTAATGGGTCTGGCCCAATAATCTGGCAGTTTCTGGCATGTCGAACTGCTGGTCTGTATAGAAGCTGGCATCCATTTGGTTGTGACCACCCTTGTAGCTGAGGTACGCATCGGGCTGCTCCATGAGATACTTTCCTTCTTCGTAGCGGGTGTTGACAGCCATCGTCCAGCCTTCGTCATCCATTGTGAAGGGGCGGTAGAACCAGTCACTTGCAAGGTATTGGCTGTGCTGAGAGTCGGAGAGCACCATGCCCAGGTCGCGGTTGCGGATGTTCCAGATGTAGCCAAACATGTCGGTTTCCTCGTCAAGGTTGAGCATATAGTCGAGGTTAATCTCATACACCGCCTCAAACTGTGATTCGGTGAGGTTGAGTTCGTAGGCCATTTTGTCGCTGAGGAACATGGCTTTGTTACGTGCTTCTGTAAAAGGCATTGCTGAGGCTGAGAGGACTATCGTCATCATTGCAACCATTAATGTGATTCTTGTTTTCATTGTTCTTGTATTTTTTTTGTTTTACTTTCTTGTTATTGATCTCTTTTTTGTCTTGGCAAGATTTGCATTTTTTGCTTTTGCCGATGCAAAGTTAGGGCACCCATCACACCTTGCAATGATTTTTTGAGATTTCCTCTCCAAATGCATGCGACACAAAACCCAAATTCGGACAAAATCAAGAAAACGGCGCAAAACCTGTCGCAAAACAAGCAAATCCTATCCATTTTTGAGTCAAATTCAAACAAGATACGTGCAAGATGGTCTCCTTGTTGGCCCTCAACTACGAAAATCCCCTCCCCTCATGTCGTTTGCAACATGTGGGGAGGGGATTTCCTATCTCTGCACTAAGGAGGGTTATTTCACCTCCCAGGTGTCGTTGGTCTCGAGCAACTCTGCGAAATTGTGGTATTTCTTCTGTGCCGACACCTGTTCGATTTGTTCGGCCACGGCCTGGTCGTAGGTGGGACCCTCCACATCACGGATTACGCCGAGCGCCACGGGGAAACCGTGCTCGTTGTCCATCATCGCCAGTTTCAGTTGCAAGGTGTTGTCCTCGCAATGGGCGTCGTGAACGAGGATATCGTCGAGGGTGACGCCATCCTCACCGATACGTACCACCTTCAGTCCGAACCCTTCCTGCACGAGACCAAACTCATTGTTCTCGCCGAAGACCAGTTTCTCGCCATGGCGCACATAGATGGCGTTCTTCTTACGCCCCTCCTTATTGTATATAGGGTCGTAGGCACCATTGTTGAAGATGACGCAGTTCTGCAGAATCTCGCACACAGCGGCGCCCTTGTGGAAATAGGCTGCCTTGAGCACGTCGACCGTTCCTGCGGCATCGGTGGCCACGGCACGGGCAAAGAACTTGCCACGGGCGCCGAAACAGAGCTCTGCCGGACGGAAGGGGTCCTCCACGGTGCCATAGGGGCTCGACTTCGAGACGAACCCGCGGGGCGAGGTGGGTGAGTACTGTCCCTTGGTAAGACCATAGATGCGGTTGTTGAGCAATATCATGTTGAGGTCGATATTGCGGCGCATGGCATGGATGTAATGGTTGCCGCCGATGGCCAGTCCGTCGCCATCGCCGCTCACCTGCCACACCGTGAGGTCGGGATTGGCCACCTTCAGGCCCGTGGCGATAGAAGCAGCGCGGCCATGGATGGTCTGCATGGCATAGGTACTCACATAATAGGGCAGGCGGCTGCTGCATCCGATGCCCGAGATGACGGCCATCTGATGAGGTGCCACGCCCACCTCGGCCATGGCCTTATGTAGCGATGCCAGGAAGAAGTGGTCGCCACAGCCAGGACACCAACGTGGCTGGCCTTTCTTATAATCTTGTGCTGTATATTCGCTCATTGTTTACTCCTCCTCTTATTGATTGATAATATCCTCGAAAGCCTTCACCAACTCAGCCACCACGAAAGGCTGGCCTTTCACCTGATTGAACTGGAAGGGCACGAAGCCATCGACCTTGGTGCGCAGGTATGCGGCAAACTGTCCCAGGTTCTGCTCGGCCACCACCACACGCGGATAGCGCTTGAGCACCTCGGCGGTGTTAGCAGGCAGCGGGTTGATATACTCGAAATGGGCAAGGGCCACCTTGTGGCCTTTCTGGCGCAGTTCGTCCATGGCCGAGTAGAGATGGCCATAGGTGCCGCCGAAGCCCACGATGAGCAGTTCGGCATCGGCCTCGTCGCCAGCCACCTCGACATCGGGCACGGGGATGCGAGCCACCTTCTCGGCACGCAGGCGACACATACGGTCGTGGTTCTCAGGATCGGTAGAGATGGCACCTGTGGCACCGTCTTTCTCCAGACCACCAAGAATATGGGTGTAGCCCTCCTGTCCGGGGATGGCCCAATAGCGCACCAAACTCTCCGGGTCGCGCTCATAAGGCGTATAATGGCCCTTCTGTGCCTCGGTGACATAGTGAGGATGGATGTCGGGCAGTTCGTCGATGGTAGGCAACTTCCAAGCCGCCGAACCATTGGCCACATAGGCATCGGTAAGCAGGATGACGGGAGTGAGGTGCTCAAGAGCAATCTTGGCAGCGGCATACACGGCATCGAAACAAGCCGTGGGACTGCTGGCGGCAATCACAGGCATGGGCGACTCGCCATTGCGGCCATAGAGTGCCTGCAACAGGTCGGTCTGCTCGCTCTTCGTGGGAAGACCTGTGGAAGGACCACCACGCTGCACATCGATGACCACGAGCGGCAGTTCATCGATGACGGCCAAGTTCATAGCCTCCGACTTCAGGCAGATGCCCGGACCGGAGGTGGAGGTAGCGGCCAACGCGCCTCCGAAAGCAGCACCGATGGCACTGGCGCACCCCGAGATCTCGTCCTCGCACTGCACGGTGATGACCCCACACGACTTGTGCTTCGACAACTCGTGAAGGATGTCGGTGGCAGGGGTGATGGGATAACTGCCCAGATAGAGGCGCAATCCGGCTTTCTCAGCGGCGGCGATCAGTCCGTAGGCCGTAGCCTTGTTGCCGGTGATGTCCATATAGCGGCCCTTCACCTTCGACTTCGACTCTATGCGGTAGGTGGAGGGAACTGAAGCATGCACGTTATGGCCATAGTCGAAACCAGCCTTCACCACCTTGATGTTGTTCTCGGCAATAGCCGGTTTCTTGGCGAACTTCTCACGAAGGAAATTGGCCACCAGACCCAGGTCGCGGTTGAAGAGCCAGCACACCAGTCCGAGAGCGAACATATTGCGGCACTTCAGCACCGCCTTGTTGTCCATACCGCTGTCGGCCAAGCAGTCTTTCACCATCTTCGTGATGGGACAAGCCACCACACGGTCGGGGTCGATGCCCATCTCGCCCAGGTAGTCATCAGTCTGGAAAGCCGCCTTCCTCAGGTCGTTAGGACCGAAACTGTCGGTGTCGATGATGATGGTGGCCTGTGGCTTGGCATACCTATACTGGGTCTTGAGCGCCGCAGCGTTCATAGCCACCAGCACATCGCACAAATCACCCGGGGTATAGACTTTCCCCTCGCCCACATGCACCTGGAATCCCGACACACCGGTAAGAGAGCCTTGCGGGGCACGGATGTCTGCCGGATAATCAGGAAATGTTGAGATGCCATTACCTACAGAGGCCGACACCGTAGAGAAGATGTTGCCAGCCAACTGCATACCATCGCCGGAGTCGCCCGAAAAACGAACTACGACATGGTCTAATTCCTTAATTTCCAATTGTTCTGCCATTATGATATTTTTTAACAAAATCAGTTGCCTCTAAATAATTCGGGTGCAAAGTTCTTAAAAACTATTGAATTGGCAAAATGTTTTTGAATAAAAATCAAAAACCATTGCATATTATGCATATTAATTGCATATTAATATCATTACCTCGGAATAATATGCAATATTTTGATTATTCCGAGGTATAAATATACAACAATGATGATTGTGTTATGCTTTCTTCCTACTCGTACCGATGGGTTAGTAGGTGAAGGAACTGCCTCCGAGGAACTCCCTAAGCAGTGAGGTATAGGGCAGTTGGTCGGAAGGGATGTCGACGAAATAGCTCAAGAACTTGTTGAGCCTGTAGGCTTCGGAGAACTCCTCGGCCTTTCTGGGCACCCGTTCGAGCAGTTGGCGGGCCTGTTGCTTGATGACCGCCAACTCATAGATCATGGCCGTATTGAACATGGCATCGGCATTCTCCTGATAGGGGAAGATCCATTTCTGCTCGCCCGCCCTCACCGATGGCCAGCGGCGTATGGTCTCCTGAGCCGAGACGCCCCGGTATTTGTCGTCGCGGATGATGCGTCGCAGGAGCCGGTTGTCGGTTGTGGGGATGTAGTTGTGGTTGTCGAGCAAGATGGTGGTGAGCGCCGAGGCATAGACCCTGTATTTCTGGCATTCGGGAACATGCGAGGTAAGTTCGGGATTGAGGGCGTGGATGCCTTCTATCACAAGGATGTCTTTGGGGTTGAGCTTCAGCCGCTGACCACTTGGTTCGCTCTTTCCTTTTTGGAAGTTGTACTTGGGCAGTTCCACCTCCTCGCCAGCGAGGAGCGCATTGAGTTGCTTGTTGAGCAAGGGGATGTTGAGCGCATACAGACTCTCGAAGTCGTAGTCACCCTTAGCGTCCCTTGGTGTTTGCTCACGGTCGATAAAATAGTCGTCGAGCGACATCATCACCGGCCGACGCCCATTGCACACGAGCTGTATGGAGAGTCGCTTGCAGGTGGTTGTCTTTCCGCTCGACGAGGGACCGGCTATCAGTACGATGCGTACATCGTCGCGTTGTGCGATATCCTCGGCTATCTTGGCGATCTTCTTCTCCTGCAGGGCTTCTGAGATATTGACAATGGACGAGGCATAGCCTTTCGACACCGACACGTTGAAATCGCCCACCGTACTGATGCCGAGGATGTTCTGCCACTGGTGATGCTCTTTGAAGATGCCAAACATCTTGTCTTGCACGATCATCTCGCCCAGTTGTGAGGGGTTGCTTATCTGAGGGATGCGCAGCAGCATGCCATCGTAGTATTTGGCCAGGTCGAAGAGATAGAGACAACCCGTCCTGGGGAGCAGTGCCCCATAGTAGTAGTCGGCATAGTCATCGAGTTCGTAATAAACGGTATAGAGGTCGCCGATGGTCTGCATGAGCTTCACCTTCGAACTGGTGCCACGCTCCTCGAAAATCTTCGCTGCCTCATCCACCGTGCACTCCCGTCGCCTGATAGGAATGTCGGCCTCGATGATTTGTCGCATGCGCTGCTTCAAGGCATCCACATCCTGTTGTGTCACAGGATGGCCGAGCGTCATGTCGCAGTAGTAACCATTCGACACGGGGATGTCGATAACCACGCTCCCTTTGGGATAAAGGTCGTGCACGGCTTTGCAGAGCACGAAGAACAGGGTGCGCGTATATGCCCGGTGCCCAGAGGGGTGAGTGATGTCGAGGAATTCCACGTCCTTGTTGTGATAGAGGCGGAAGTCGAGACCGGTGACCTGGTTGTTCACCTTAGCGCTCACAGGCCCATAGGGCATTTCCAATTTCAATTGCGTAAAAACCTCAGAAAGTGTGCTACCCATGGGGATTTCTACGTTTTTTTTATTATTTTTGCATCGGATTTTTAGTAATTCTCTCATTGTATCGTATTTTGTCGTTATTTTGGATTTGCATGTAAAAGTAGTGAGAAAAAACGAAATAGGGTATATTTTGAAGGAAAATTTAATGTTTTATGTCGATTTGGATCATATTTAAGTTGCTCGGTGCGCTGGCGCTTCTCATGTTTGGTATGAAATCCATGAGCGAGAGCCTGCAGAAGATGGCCGGTCCACAATTGCGCCATGTGCTCGGTGCGATGACCACCAACCGTTTCACGGGTGTGATGACGGGTATGTTTGTCACCGCCGCCGTGCAGTCGTCTACCGCCACCACGCTGATGACCGTATCGTTCGTGAATGCCGGACTGCTCACGCTGTTGCAAGCCATTTCGGTGATTATGGGCGCACATATCGGCACCACCGTCACGGCATGGATCATGTCGCTTTCCGACGTGTTCAATGTCACCTATCTCATCTATCCCGGATTCTTCATCGGCATCATCCTCATCTATATGAAGAGCAGGCGCATCATGGGCGACTTCCTCTTCGGCGTCGCATTCCTGTTTCTTGGTCTGATCACCCTGAAGGAGACCAGTTTATCACTGGTTGAAGACCCCGTTACGGGTGCCACCATCAGCCGGTTCTTCCAGCAATTCAACGAGTCCAGTTTTGGGAACACCCTTTTCTTCCTGCTCATAGGCACCGTGCTCACCCTTTGCGTGCAGTCGTCGGCAGCCATCATGGCCATCACGATGACCCTCTGCTCCACTGGCGTGCTCCATATCGACCAAGGCATCATGCTCGTGCTCGGCGAGAACATCGGCACCACCATCACCGCCAACATCGTGGCCTTTACCGCCAACACCTCGGCGCGCCGTGCCGCCTTTGCCCACTTCATCATCAATGTCATCGGTGTGACCTGGGCGCTCATCCTCTTGCAGCCTTTTATCAGTTTTGTCTGCTCCATCATCGGTTTCGACCGCACCATCAGCAGCGATGCCCCAGGCTATGCCGCCAACCTCGTCAAGACCAGCATCGTTCTCGCTGCCTTCCACTCCCTCTTCAACATCACCAACACCTTGCTCCAGATTTGGTTCACCCCCTACATTGAGCGCTTCGTGTGCTGGATGATCAAGGGCAAGGAAGCCGGTGAGGAGGAAGACTTCCGTCTGCATTTCATCACCTCGGGCATCATGAAGACTCCTGAACTCTCGGTGCTCGAGGCACAGAAGGAGATACGCTCGTTTGCAGAACGAATGCAACGTATGTTTGGCATGGTGCGCGAGTTGCTCACCGAGAAAGACATGCAGAAATTCGGCAAACTCTTCGCACGCATCGAGAAATACGAGGATATCTCCGACAATATGGAGATCGAGATAGCCCGGTATCTCGACCAGGTGTCGGACGCTCACCTGAGCGACGATACCAAGCACAAGATACGTGCCATGCTGCGCGAGATTTCCGAACTTGAGAGCATCGGCGACTCATGCTACAACATGGCACGCACCATCAACCGCAAGGTGCAAAGCAAACAAGACCATTTCACCGAGAAGCAGTATGAGCAACTGCACCAGATGATGGAACTCACCAACAATGCCCTGGAGCAGATGAACTCGCTGATGAGCGGACGAAAGGAATCGTTCAACGTGAACCGTTCGTTCAACATCGAGAACGAAATCAACAACTATCGCAACCAGTTGAAGTCGCAGAACATCAACGACATCAACAACCACGAATACTCCTATGGTGTGGGAACCATCTACATGGACATCATCGCAGAGTGTGAGAAACTGGGCGACTACGTGGTGAACGTGGTGGAGGCCCGCATGGGCATGCGCCAGAAGGAAGCCTGATGGGTCAGGCCTCCTTTACCAGTCGGTCGTAGAGTATCCTCATGCCCGCCGAGGCACCCATCTTGAGGTGTTCGAAGCGCTCCGTTTCAGGCACCCTCACATCGCCTGGGTCGATGAGGTAGATCGGTGCGTGCCTGGGCACGTATCTCACCAGTCCGGCGGCCGGATAGACTACCAGCGAGGTGCCAATGATGATGAAGATGTCGGCTTGCAAGCATTTGTCTATGGCCACCTCTATCATCGGCACCGCCTCGTTGAAAAACACGATATGCGGGCGCAGCAGCGAACCGTCGCCGGCCTTGGCCCCCACCTCCACCTCCGGGTTCTCGGGAGTGAGCGTCTGGATATAGCGTGCGTCGTAGGGGTCGATGCTCGAGCACACCTTCATCAACTCACCATGCAGGTGAACCACCTTCTTGCTGCCCGCCACCTCGTGCAGGTTGTCGACATTCTGCGTCACCACCTCCACGTCATAGTAGTTCTGCAAGGCGGCCACCAGCTGATGGCCCTCATTGGGTTTGGCGTTGAGCGTCTTCTTGCGCAACATGTTGTAGAACTTGGTAACAAGAGCAGGGTCGTTGAGCCAACCCTCGTGCGTGGCCACTTGGGCAACCGGATAGTTCTCCCACAAGCCGTCGGCATCGCGGAAGGTCTTCAGGCCACTCTCCACCGACATGCCCGCACCAGTCAATATCACTACTTTCTTCATACGCTTAAAGTTAAGGTTTCAATCCGGGAGCCATGCCCCTTGCCTCATCCCCTTGTTTCCGCAAGAATAGGTAAAGGACGAACAAACGGCATTCCGATTTATTAATAATGTACAAAAATAGTATTTTTTCCACAAATTACACCCATTCAATCGCAGAAAATGAGTAACTTTGCCGCAATTTTTAAAATGCATTTTAATTCTTAAGATTTTTTATGGACAAAGTTAGTTATGCCCTGGGCTTGGGCATTGGTCGCCAACTGGCCCAAATGGGTGCCACAGACCTCAATATCGACGATTTTGCCGAAGCCATCAAAGACGTTCTGGCAGGCAACACCCTGAAAGTATCCAACAAAGACGCACAGACCATTGTGGAAGCCTACTTCCAGAAGAAAGAGCAGAAGATGAACGCCGACCGTGCCGTGCAAGGCAAGGTGGCCAAGGAAGCAGGAGAGAAATACCTGGCCGAGAACGCCAAGAACGAAGGTGTGGTGACACTGCCAAGCGGTCTGCAGTACAAGGTGCTCCGCGAGGGCAACGGCCGCAAGCCCAAAGCCACCGACCAAGTGGTATGCCACTATGAGGGATTCCTCGTCGACGGCACCGTCTTCGACAGCAGTTTCCAGCGTGGTGAGCCCGCTACCTTCCCCCTCAACCAGGTGATCACCGGTTGGACCGAGGGACTCCAACTCATGCAGGAGGGTGCCAAATACCGTTTCTTCATCCCCTACCGCCTGGGTTATGGCGAGGGTGGTGCAGGCACACTCATCCCCCCATTCTCCGCACTCATCTTCGACGTGGAGCTCATTGAAGTGAAATAATCATCAAAAAAATAAGCAATTCATGAAAAAATTATCAATCTTCGCAACTGCAGCCATCATTGCCATGGCCAGTGCATCGTGCAACCACTCCCCCAAGGCAAGTCTTCATAGCGACATCGACACCCTGAGCTACGCCATCGGTCTGGCTAACGGCGGACAGATGAAGGGCTATATCCAAAGCCAAGGCATCGACACAGCCTATATCGCCGACTTCGTAAGAGGTTTCAAAGAAGGCACCAAGGCTGGCAACAGCGCCAAGGAAGCCGCCTACTTCGCTGGCTTGCAAGTGGGCTCACAGATGACCAGCGGCATCAACCGTGGCATCTTCGGCAACGACTCCGTATATCACGTATCGACCAAGAACCTGGTGGCCGGCCTCATCGACGGTATCAAGGGTAACAAGCACATCATGGACATCGAGAAAGTGGGTCCGCAACTCGATGGCATGGCCGAGCGCGTACACAACAGGATAATGGATACCAAATATAGCAAGAACAAGGAGGCTGGTGCCAAATTCCTCGCCGAGAACGCCAAGAAACCCGGTGTGAAGACCCTTCCCTCGGGTGTGCAGTACAGGGTCATCAAGGAAGGCAATGGTGCCATCCCCACCGACTCCTCTACCGTAAAGGTGAACTATGAGGGCAAGACCATCGACGGACAGGTGTTCGACAGCTCTGCCAAGCATGGCCAGCCTCTGGAGATGATGGTTCGCCAGAACATCCCCGGTTTCGCCGAGGCCCTCACCCACATGCCCGTGGGTTCGAAATGGGAGGTTGTCATCCCCGAAGACAAAGCTTACGGTGGTCGTGAGATGGCTGGCATCAAGCCCTACTCCACCCTCATCTTCACCATTGAGCTTCTGGAATCGAAATAATCCATCATCTCTATGAGATGACGGCAAACGGTTGGCACCTGCCTTTCGGGGCGGGTGCCAATTGTTGAGAAAAGCCCCTAACCATTCATCAGACCTATCAATTCACACATCATCATGAAGAAAATTGTGTTGCTGGCACTCCTCTTCGCCATGGGTGCCTCCCTCAATACCACCGAGGCAAAGAAGAAAAAGGAAAACAAGCCCACCACGGCTCCCCTAGTGCTACAGAATGCCAACGACTCCATCAGTTATGCCACGGGCATAGAGATGACCAACGGACTCATCCCCTACCTCATCAGCCAGAGAGGTGTTGACACCACCTATCTCTACAAATTCATCGAAGGCTTTGAGGCCGCCATCTCGAAGGAGACCAACCACCCCGAACTCAACGCCTATGCCGCCGGTGTAGACGTGGCCCATATGGTGAGCACCAACATGCTGGCCACAGCCAAAAGAAACCTGGCTGGCGTGGCCGACAGTCTGAATATCGATGCCATCAACCAGGGTTTCCTTGCCGCGCTCAAGAAAGACAACTCTACCTTCACCGACTCCGCTGCCCAGCGCTATGTGAAAGACCGTAAAGAGCAACATATACTGGCACTGAAGAAAGAAGGTGAGGAATTCCTGAAACAGACCGCCAAGCAGCCTGGTGTGACCACCCAACCCAGCGGTCTGCAATACAGGGTGCTGCGTCAAGGCAATGGTCCCATCGCCACCGCCAACGACCAAGTGGAGGTGAAATACGAGGGCCGGTTGGTAGACGGCACCATCTTCGACAGCAGCTACAAGCGCAACCCGCAGACCACCACCTTCCGCCCCACCGATGTCATCAAAGGCTGGACCGAGGCCCTCACCATGATGCCCGAAGGCAGCATGTGGGAACTCTACATCCCTTACAACCTGGCTTATGGCGAGCGCAATATGGGAGAGATCAAGCCCTATTCCACCCTCATCTTCCGGGTTGAGGTAGAGAAGGTGATCAAAGCCGAGGAGAAGAAAACCGACACCCCGTCTGCCAACTCTCCAGCACCCACACCCCAAAAGAAGGTTACCACACGGAAACCCGCCACTATCAAAAAATAAAACAATAGATTGAAAACATTCGAAGAACTGGGCGTGAGCGAAGATATTCGCCGCGCCATCACCGAGATGGGATTCGAGCAGCCCATGCCCGTGCAGGAAGAGGTCATCCCCTACCTGCTCGGCATCGGCAACGACGTCATCGCCCTGGCACAGACCGGAACGGGCAAGACTGCGGCCTATGGCATCCCTCTCTTGCAAAAAATCAACCCCGAGGAGAAGACTACCCAGGCACTTATCCTATCACCCACCCGTGAACTGTGCCTACAGATCAGTGATGACCTGAAAGACTTCTCCAAATACATGACGGGAGTAAGAATCGTGCCTGTATATGGTGGCACCTCCATCGTCAACCAGATCAACGCGCTCCGCAAGGGCGTACAGATTATCGTGGCCACTCCCGGCCGCCTCATCGACCTGATGAACCGCGGCGTGGCCCAACTCGACAACGTGAGCAACGTGGTGCTCGACGAGGCCGACGAGATGCTCAACATGGGCTTCTCGGAGAGCATCGACGAGATTCTCAAGGGCGTGCCCTCCAACCGCAACACCCTGCTCTTCTCGGCCACCATGAGCAAGGAGATCGAGGCCATCGCCAAGAACTACCTGCACGACCACAAGGAGATTGTGGTGGGCAGCCGCAACGAGGGTGCCGAACATGTGAACCACATCTACTACATGGTGCATGCCAAAGACAAATACCTGGCCCTGAAGCGCATCGTTGACTATTATCCCCGCATTTTCGCCATCATCTTCTGCCGCACGAAGATAGAGACACAGGAGATAGCCGACAAACTCATCCGCGACGGCTACAATGCCGAGTCGCTTCATGGCGACCTCTCGCAGCAGCAGCGTGACCTCACCATGCAGAAGTTCAGGCAGCACCTCACCCAACTGCTCGTGGCCACCGACGTGGCAGCGCGCGGACTCGATGTCGACGACCTCACCCACGTCATCAACTTCGGTCTGCCCGAAGATATCGAGAACTACACCCACCGCAGCGGCCGCACGGGCCGTGCAGGCAAAAAAGGCACCTCCATCTCTATCGTCCACACCCGTGAGGTGAAGAAGATCAAGGCCATAGAGAAGGAAATAGGCAAGGCCTTCGTCGAGGCCGACCTGCCCACGCCCAAGGAGATTTGCACCAAGCAACTCTACCGTGTGATGGACCAGATAGAGAAGACCGACGTGAACGAGGAGGAGATTGCTCCTTTCATGACCGAGATCAACCGCCATTTTGAGTATATGGAGAAGGAAGACCTCATCAAGAAAATCGTGTCGCGCAACTTCGGCCGTTTCCTTGCCTATTACGCCGACGCCCCCGAGATAGAGAAACCCTCGCTCAAAAGCGAGCGGAAGTCATCGGAGCGCAAAGGAGAGGGCAAAGGCAAGTCACAAGGGCATCGGAAGGCAGAACGGGGCTACCGCCGCCTCTTCATCAACCTGGGCAAGGACGACGGCTTCTATCCCGGCGAGGTGATGCAGTTCATCAACAAGCACGTGAGGGGCCGCCAAGACGTGGGACATATCGACCTGCTGGGCAAGTTCTCGTATATCGAAGTGCCCGAGGAAGATGCCGAGAAGGTGATGGAAGCCCTCGACGGCACCACTTACAAGGGCCGCGACGTGCGCTGCAACGATGCCGACGAGAAAGGGCATGGTGGCGGACGTAGGGACAGCAGGAAACCGGCAGCCTCGCGTGGTGAGCGTGAAGACCGCCCACAGCGCCAGCGCCGCAACGAATCCCCCACCGACTTCACCCACGACGATTTCGGCCGTTTCGAGAAGAAACCCAAACGCCAACGTGACGGCAGCGATGCCCCCCGCTCACGTAAGGGCAGCCGTGGAGCCGCCCGTATGGAGAACGAGAGCGGTGACTGGCGCCAGTTCTTCCCCAACCGTACCCCCGCACTCAAGGGCGACGAGCCCGACTTCACTGAAGAAGGTTGGGCAAGGCGTAAGCCGAAGAAGAAATAAACAGGGCACAAACAACATTTTTCCCCTGTTTACACCTTCGACAACGAAATTCGTTGGACGAGAAAAGAAATCGGGCGAAATCTACCTTTTTGGATAGATTTCGCCCGAATTGCATCCATACCGTTTGGAGTATGCGCTTCTTTCCTTAGGGCAGATTCTCAATACGGCGAGATATTGTTCAGTTCCTCAAGTTGCCGCTCCACGATGGGCTGCTGAAGCAGTTGAAGGAGTTTGGCTGCACGGTAATGCTGCGACGGACGGAACCTGTCGGACTGCATATAGTGGAGGAGCGATTTGTAGAACTGTAGTCCCTCCACCTGCTCGGCGGCTTTGCCGATGTCGCACATGCATACGAGGAGCCTGCCCTTGCCCACGGCAAACTCAAAGACCAGGCCCAGGCGGTGGTTGCGCTCAATATTGTCGATGACCTGCACCAAAGGACGGTAATCGGCTGGCAGATTGTCGAGAATCATCGGACTGCTCGCCTTCACCACGGGGAACCACTGCCAGTTGGAGTGCATCTCGGTGGGGAACAGGTCGAAAAGCGGATGCTTGGGGTCGGTGAGGATACCCAACGTGCCCGGCGACACCGGACGGTGGTTGTTCTCGCTGATAGTCTTGAACATACGGTAGTTCCAATAGTCGGTCTGGAACAAGCCGCCCACCACATGGTCCTTACAAGCCGAGGTGTCGGGCATCCACAGCACCTTTGCGCCATGCTCCAGTTTCTTCATTACCTTGGCATCCATCACGCGTGTCACGATGATACCTTTCTTAAGCTGCTCAAGGTCATCTTGCTGAGGATAGACCCATAGGGCATAGTTGTTCTTGAAATCCGTGCCAGTAGAGGCATTGAGGGTGGCCAGAAGCGAGAGATTGAGCCGCATGGGCTGGTCGATGCCGGCGAAGTTTATGGCGAAATCGCCCACGTCTATCAGTCCGTGGCAGTCGGTCGGAATGTCCATTTCGCCGTTGCGCAACACCTTGCCCCGCTCGTCGCTGAGCGTCCACTCCATCCTTCCCTGCAGCCAGCGGGTATCACCCTCGCCCGAACTATAGTTGAAGAGCTTCACATGTCCGTGCATGGTCTCGTTGTTGGCATAGCAGAACCGCTCTGTCTCCAAGAGTGGAACCACCTCGCCACAGAACGATTTCCACACCTGCTTGCCACCCGACTCTCTCATGAACGTCTTCTCTTGCATGAATGCGTCGAGCACGCCCACGTAGGCACTACCTTGCCCTGGGTAGTCCTGCACGTCGAGCAACTGGAAGCCGGCCATATTGGGCGTGCGCATATCCATCTCCACATCGGCCTTGTAGAGTTGCAGACTCCACAGTCCGGAAGCACGGTGGAAGTCCTTGGCCTGAGCGGCCATGCCCGCCTGCACCAACCGTTTGTAGAACACCTGCAAGTTGTAGGGATAGAGCACCCCCGTGTAGCGGTGTATCTCGTCGAAGTCGGGATAGGTCTGAAACTGTGCCGTCTCGTGGCTGATGACCGGCACAGAGGAGCGTGCGCAGGCATCCTTGAAATTGATGGTGGTGCCAGGATGGCAATGGTTGATGATACCCCCGTCGTAAGTGTCGGCGAAGGAGAACGAGCCACGGGTATGGGTATCGAACGCTCCCCAGGCCTCACCGCCCACGCGACAGGTGGTGAAATAGTCCATGCCAGGCTTCACTCCTTGGTAACCCAAGTAGTAGTTCGACCCGAAAGTGAAAAGCTTATGGGGTGCCAACAACCTGAAGTCGGCCACGAAGTCGGCCATCTTCTCTATAGAGCCCCAGAGTTCGTTGCCCAGTGCGAACATCACGAACGAAGGGTGATGTCCGTAGGTGCGTAGGATATGCTCCCCCTCCTTGTGGAGGAAGGTCATGAGCCGCTCATCGTCTTTGTTGAAATCGCCCCAGAAAGGGAGTTCAGGCTGCAAGTAGACCCCCAGTTGGTCGGCGGCTTCGAAGGCAGCCTCTGGCGGGCACCACGAATGGAAACGGATGTGGTTGATGCCATACTCACGGTTTTTCGAGAGATAGTCCACCCATTCGGCAGTAGTCATCGGCACATGGGCCTGGAGGGGGAAGACGCAGGCATCGTGCTTGCCACGGAGGAATACCTCGCGGCCATTGGCCATGAAATGATGGTCATCGACACGGAAGTCGACGAAGCCGAAGGTCGTGGACAGTGCGTCCTTCCCGTCGACCGTCACCTCGAGGGCATAGCGGGCTGTGGGGTGGTGCTCGTCCCACATCTGCGCCTCCTTCACGTCGACCACCAAATGATAGTTGCCATCGGCCGAAGCACTGACGCTCTTATCTGTCCAGAAATCACGTGAGATGATGGCGCCATGCTCCTCTAAGGGTGTGACATCCACCCTCAGGTGGGTGTTGCTCCTCACAGGCTGAGTGAGCGCCACCACCACCTCCACCTGCCGTTTCGGTGCATCGGCCAGCACCTCGATGCTGGCGATGCCGTTTTTCGGACAAGCCTCGAGATACATCTCACCGATGACCCCATTCCAGTTGGTCTGCGTGTCCTCGGTATAGGCATGCGAATTGCTGAGCAGTTGCGGTGGCACCGTCTCGCCATTGTCGATCATCAGCGTGATGGTGTGACGGCCTGGGGTGAGTGCTGTGGAGAGGTCGAACTGCTGCGGTGTGCAGATATCGTCGCTCTCGCCCACCTTGGTGCCGTCAACATAGACCACAGAGGGCTTGGTGCGCTCGAGCACCATCGTCACCCTGCAGTCTTTCCATGCCATTGGGATATCCACCTCCTTGCCATACCACGCCTTTCCCACATAACTGTGCAAACGTGTGAGGCGGGTTGTCTCGCTTGTGTTTTGGGGCTCAAACCCCTTGTTGTTGGTGTCGGTGGTTCCTGGCAGCGTCAACTGGTCGGCGAGCCGGCTGTCGGCTTTGAGTGTGGCGTTGGGATCGAGGGCAAACTGCCACGTTCCGGCAAGGCTGATGCGTTGACGGAAAGGGTTGTCGGCAGCAGCCACACCGAGCGCCACCGACAATATGAGGCAAGTAAATAGTTTTCTCATTTCAGGGGCGAAGAAAGGGGATGTTTATTGGGCGTTGATTTCTTTCAGCAGTCGGTCGGCATGTCCCCAGCGGTCCATCATAAAGAGCACGAAGCGGATGTCGACACCGATGCAGCGGGCCAACTTCTTGTCAAAGAAGATGTCGCTCGAGAGGCTGTCCCAGTTTCCATCGAAAGCCAGTCCGATGAGCTCACCCTTGCCGTTGAACATCGGCGAGCCGCTGTTGCCGCCCGTGATGTCGTTATTGGTGAGGAAACAGAGTTGCATCTTGCCGGTGGTCTTGTCGGTGTATGGTCCGAAGTCCTTCGACGAGAGCAATTCTTTCATGATGGGCTCAGCCACATAGTCGATGACCTTGTCGGCACGGTCCATCTTCTCGACAATACTCTCGGCGGTGGTGTAGTAGCCCGAGGGCTGTCCGTTGAGCAAGTACTCGCCCACCTGTCCGTAACTCAGGCGCATGGTGAAGTTGGCATCGCTGTAGTGAGGCAGGTCTTGCTCCATACGCACCACGGCGTCGCAGAGGTAACGCTCCTGGGTGGCGATATCGTCGCTGGCCACACGCACCTGTGAGAGCAGGTCGTAGTAGACCTCCAGGATATCCTCGCCGAACTTCAGGCCCGGGTCTTTCTTGAACTTCTTGTCATTGAACTTGATGCGCTTGTTTTTCTTCATCAGCACCGACTTCTTGTAGAGGTAGTCGACGTAGGCCGTGTAGTTGTTGTTGAACTTGGTCTTGATGACGGAATAGAACTTCGGCAAGTATTTCTCATTCACCTGTCCGGCATAGTTCTTCAGCATGGCGGCCAGCACCTCTTTGTCAAGAGCCTCGTCCCACTCGTCGCTGTTGTCATCAAACTGGTAGTATTGCTTCTTGGGGTTATCCTTCGGTCCCTTCACCTCGATGCCGTCGCCAGCCACCTTGCGGGCACGGTTGAAGAACTCGCCAGAGCGGAAGAACGACTCTATCAGATTATAGAGGGTGTAGGTAGGCTCAAAACTCTTGTCGTAGAGCGTCTTCAAACGGTCGAAGTTGAGCACGCCCTTCAGGTAGCCCGTGGTGTCCTGCCACTGCTTTATACGTTGCTCGAAGGCCGCCTTCTGCTGGATGATGCCGATGGAGTCGATGCACTTGTTCATACCGATGGAGTTCTTCCAATAGTTGGAACTCTGGGCATACTTGCTGTCGTACTTGATGCGCACGGCCTCGCTGGCCCTCATGTGCTTGATCATCACCTCCTGCTTCACGCCACGCACCTGGGCACGCACGGCATTCTCGGCATCGCGCATCTGCTTGATGCCATACGACGAGAGATAACGCTCCGTACTGCCGGGATAGCCGATAGTCATGGCGAAGTCGCCCTCCTTATATCCCTGCATCGACACCTTTGCCCATCGTTTGGGATGGTAAGGCACATTGTCCTTGCTGTATTCGGCCGGACCATTGGTCTTGGGGTCGGCATAGATGCGGAACACGGAGAAGTCGCAGGTCTGGCGCGGCCACATCCAGTTGTCGGTCTCGCCACCAAACTTACCCATCGACTTGGGGATGGTGAACACCAGGCGCAGGTCGGTGAAGTCCTGATAGGTGGTGGCATAGTAACGGTTGCCCTCATAGAAGGGGTCCACACTCACATGCAGCGTCTTGTCGATGCGCTTCACCGAGTCGGTGAGGGCATTGGTGATGGAGTCGATGAGCACGGCCCGCTTGTAGTTGCTCATACCCTCGAGGCCCATCTTCACCAGGCGGTCGGTGATATCAACCTGGTCGACCATGAAACTCACGAACATGTCCTTGTTGGGCAGCTCCTCTTCGTAGGTCTTGGCATAGAATCCATTGAGCATGTAGTCATGCTCCACGGTGGAGTGGCTGCGGATGGCCTCGAACCCGCAGTGGTGGTTGGTGAACACCAGTCCGTCGGGCGAGACGACCACGCCCGAGCAATAACCACTGAAATTGACCACGGCATTCTTCAGTGCCGTCTCGCCATAATACAAGTCGTTGTAGGTCATGCTGAAACCCTCGTTCTGCATGATTTCATACACCTGGGGAGGCAGGTTGTAGATGGTCCACATACCCTCGTCGGCCTTGGCCTGTGTCAACATGGCCAGACCGGCAATGAACATAGCAATTTTTTTCATCATATCTTGGTTTTTATTGTATTATTTCCTGAAATACTTGCCCACGTATGGCAGGTTGGACAATGGGAAATCGCGTTTCACCGTAAAGGCAACGAAAAGGAGCACAAGGAAGGTGTTCACAGTCAGCGAAGCCCAGAGAGGTAGGTTGGCTGAAACGAAATGGATGCCAACATACAACAAGGCAGCCACTGCAAAATAAGTGAAGATATCTCGCAGGGGATAGGCCACAGGGAAATATTTCTGCCCAATGAAATAAGACAGCAGCATTGAAACACTATAAGCGATAAGTCCTGCCCATGCACAAGCCATGTAACTGAATCGTGGAATGAGGATCAGGTTGATGGTGAAGAGCACCACCGCACCAATGCCTGAGAAATAAGCTCCCCAGATAGTACGGTCGGTAAGTTTATACCAGAAGGAGAGATTGAAGAAAATGCCAAAAATGATTTCGGCAGCCATCACGATCGGCACTACACGCAATCCGCTCCAGTAACTCTCTCCTATCAAAAACTTCAGCAAGTCAAGATATGCCATGACCACCAGGAAGGCCAACAAGGTGAAGATGACGTAGTATTTCATGGTCTGTGCGTACACTTCCTTACTATCCTTATCCTTCACCTTGCTAAACACAAATGGCTCGTAAGCAAAGCGGAATGCCTGTGTGATCATCATCATGATCATCGCAATCTTTATGCAGGCGCCATATATGGCCAACTCACTGAATCCATCGCTGCCCGGATACACCTTGGGAAACATGATTTGCGAAAGGCTCTGGTTGAGCTGTCCGGCTATTCCCATGACAAGAATAGGCCAGGCATAAGTCAACATCTGCCGGCACATTTTCTTGTCAAATCCATATTTGATACCTCTGAGTTCCTTGTGCAGGAAAACGAGATTGAACAATGAACAGAAAAGATTGATGTAGAACACCCAAACCACGTCGTAGTGGAACGTCTCTCCATATATGCCAAACGGATTGAGATGAAGCAATGGCAATCCGAAGAAATAGATGAGGTTGAGCACAATGTTCAGCGCGATATTGGCGATTTTCAACGAAGCAAATTTGATGGGACGATGCTCACAGCGCAGATAAGCGAATGCGATGGCCGTGAATGCATCGAGTGCCACCGTAAGATACATCACCACCACATATTCCGGATGATTGCCATATCCCAATAGCTCCGCTATTTGTCTACAGAAAAGCAACATGACCAAAGAAGTCACTATACCCACCGTTCCAACCATTCTCAGCACGGTGGAATACACCTTTTCCCGATTCATACCCTCCTTGTTCATGAATCTGAAAAAAGTGGTTTCCATGCCAAAAGTCAGCAGCATGATGAGTATGGCCACATAAGCATAAACGTTTGTGATGATGCCATATTCGCCTCCTGTGGAAGCAAACTTCGACGTCTGTATGGGAACGAGCAGGTAATTGACGAAACGTGCCACTATGCTGCTCAGGCCATAGATGGCTGTGTCTTTTGCAAGGTTTTTGAGATCTGCCATAATAACGTGTTAACCAAAGAACATATAAGCGATGGCGATGGCCGCGATGATGCCGGCGAGGTCGGCCAGCAGTCCGCAGGTCACGGCATGGCGGGTATAACGGATATTGACGCTGCCGAAATAGACGGCAAGGATATAGAACGTGGTGTCGGTGGAGCCTTGGAAGATGCAACTGAGCCGTCCGACGAAGGAGTCGGCGCCATATTGCGTCATCGCGTCGACCATCATGCCGCGCGCCCCACTGCCCGAGAGCGGTTTCATGAGTGCCGTGGGCAGTGCCTCCACGAAGTCGGTATTGCACCCTATGGCCTCGACGACCCATTTCACCCCTCCCACGAGCATATCCATGGCTCCAGCCGCACGGAACACGCCGATGCCCACGAGGATAGCCACGAGATAGGGGATAATGCGCACCGCAGTGGTGAAACCGTCTTTCGCCCCTTCGATGAAAGCATCGTAGACATTGACGCGCCTCAAGACCCCTGCCACGATGAATCCCACGATAACCGACATCAGCAGCGTGTTGGCCACCGTGGTGCTCACGACATTCATCTGCTCCTTGTCCATGCGACTGAATCCCCAGATGATGGCCGCCACGAAGAGGCAGAGTCCGCCGAGAGTGAGCAGCAGCGTACGATTGAAGAGGTTGATGCGCTGGAAGAGCGAGGTCACCACCAGTCCGGCGATGGTGGAGAAAAACGTAGCCAGGAGGATAGGGATGAACACGTCGGTGGGTTGTGCGGCCCCCATCTGTGCCCTATAGACAAGTATACTCACGGGGATGATGGTGAGGCCCGACGTATTGAGCACCAAAAACATGATCATCGAGTTGGTGGCGGTATCCTTCTTCGGATTGAGTTCCTGCATCTGCTCCATGGCTTTCAGTCCCATTGGGGTGGCGGCATTGTCGAGACCGAGCATATTGGCGGCGATATTCATGAAGATGGAGCCAGTGACGGGATGGCCCTTGGGAATATCAGGAAAGAGCCGGCAGAACACCGGACCGAGCAACTTGGCGAAAGCGGCCACCACACCACCCTTTTCACCTACTTTCATGATGCCCATCCACAAGGCGAGCACACCCGTGAGTCCGATGGAGATTTCGAAGGCTGTCTTCGAAGAATCGAAGGTGGAATCCATCATTGCGGGGAACACTTCGACATCGCCCATGAAGATGAGCCGTACCACGGCTATGAGGAACGAGACGAGGAAAAAACCTATCCAGATATAGTTGAGTACCATACGAGATTTATTTAGAAGCACCTTATTTGGTGAAGGCCAAAGGTAACAAAAATAATCATACCGACCAAATTTTCACTCCAGTTCTACGACAAAATCGATGGCTGCGGACAATTCACCCAGATGGAGCACCACAACCGATATTGAACAAAAAAAGTATCATGAACATTCATGATACTCTCTTTTTCGTGGGCCTTCTAGGGCTTGAACCTAGGACCTCCAGATTATGAGTCTGTTGCTCTAACCAACTGAGCTAAAAGCCCTGCTAAGTCGGCAATGCGACATAGTTTTCGGTCTGCAAAGGTAATGCCTTTCCATCTAAAATCCAAAGAAAAAAGGAAATTATTTTTGGGTAAGGACAAAAATCACCATCCATCATGAGAAATATCAGAAATTTTACCTAAATTTGCCACTGCTTGGCACTGAAGGACTCACACCCTCTCGTGCCTCAACCATCCACTATCGTATATGGACGACTATTTTGACATCAGAAACGAAAGGGTATCACCAGCGGAGAAAGACTTCGAGAACGCCCTGCGCCCCCTCCACTTCAGCGACTTCCGTGGTCAGCAGAGCGTGGTGGAGAACCTGCAGGTGTTTGTGGAGGCTGCCAAATACCGTGGCGAACCCCTCGACCATACCTTGCTTCACGGTCCGCCAGGACTGGGCAAGACCACACTGAGCAACATCATTGCCAACGAACTGGGCGTGGGTTTCAAACTCACCAGTGGTCCGGTACTCGACCGCCCCGGCGACCTGGCCGGCATCCTCACCTCGCTCGAGACCAACGATGTGCTCTTCATCGACGAGATACACCGTCTCTCGCCCGTGGTGGAAGAATACCTCTACTCAGCCATGGAAGACTTCCGCATCGATATCATGATCGACAAAGGTCCATCGGCCCGGTCGATACAGATCGATCTGAACCCCTTCACACTGATTGGAGCCACCACGCGGAGCGGTCTGCTCACAGCACCTCTCCGTGCCCGTTTCGGCATCAACATGCACCTGGAATACTATGAGCCCGAGACCATCACCGAGATCCTGAAACGGTCGGCCAGCATCCTCCAGGTGCCCATCGCCAGCGAGGCCGCTGCCGAGATCGCCCGCCGCAGCCGTGGCACGCCCCGTATTGCCAACGCCCTGCTGCGCCGCGTGCGCGACTTTGCCCAGGTGCGCGGCAATGGAAGCATCGACATCGACATCGCCCGTGTGGCCCTCACCGCTCTCAACATCGACCAATATGGTCTCGACGAGATCGACAACAAAATCTTGCTCACCATCATCGACAAGTTCCGTGGCGGACCAGTGGGCATCTCCACCATCGCCACCGCCGTTGGCGAGGACGCCGGCACCTTAGAGGAGGTCTACGAACCCTTCCTCATCATGGAGGGATTCATCAAGCGCACACCCCGTGGGCGCATGGTGACCGAACTGGCCTATGAGCACCTGGGACGCAACCCCTATCGTGGCAACCCCATGCAACGCGACCTCTTCGACTGACACTAAACTCAAACGATATGCCAAAGACAGCCATTTTCGCAGGCAGTTTCGACCCATTCACTATCGGCCACGACGACATCGTGCGGCGCACCCTATGCTTCGCCGACCGCGTGGTCATTGGCGTAGGCATCAACAAAGACAAGCACTACAGCCAACCCACCGAAGAGCGTATCAAGGCCATTGCCGCCATCTACGATGACGAGCCACGGGTAGAGGTGAAAGGCTACGACGACCTCACCATCGACCTGGTTCACCGCGAGGGAGCACAGTTCATCGTCAAAGGCGTGCGCAACGTGAAAGACTTCGAGAGCGAGCGCGAGCAGGCCGACATCAACCGGCTCGTGGGCGGTGTGGAGACCGTGCTGCTCCTCGCCCGGCCCGAACTGGCATGCGTCAGTTCGAGCACCGTGAGAGAACTCGCCCGATTCGGCCGCGACACCAGCAAATTCCTACCCAAGACCCCAACCCAATGATTACCTACAACAGCGAGGGCGTGAGCATGCCCAAAATCAGGAAACGCGCCACCACGGCATGGATCAAGGCCGTGGCTGCCAGTTATGGCAAGAAGACGGGCGAGATAGGCTATCTCTTCGTCGACGATGCCAAAATATTGGAAGTGAACCGTGAATACCTGGGTCACGACTACTATACCGATATCATCACCTTCGACTACGACGAGGGCGACACCATCAACGGTGATATCGTCATCTCGCTCGACACCGTGGCCTCCAATGCCCAGCAGCAAGGCACACAGTATGACGAAGAGCTCCACCGCGTGATCATCCATGGCATCCTGCACCTCTGCGGCCTCAACGACAAGGGACCGGGAGAGCGCGAGCTCATGGAGGCCGCCGAGAACAAGGCCCTCGCCATGAGATAACCTCTTACACCACTACATTATGCCAATATTCAACCATCCACTAACCTCGACACCTTTACGCCACTGGCACTTGCTGGCATGGCTGGCGGTATTCCTCTTCGTCGGCACCACCGCCCTGGCCGCCACCGAGAGGTCGAGCGACGGCTACCCCATCTGGAGTGCCGACAACATCCAGATGGTTTATCTGAAAGACTCCACGCAGTTTGTCTGCGACCCCGACCATATCCTCTCGCAGGAATACAAAGACTCGGCCAACTACTATCTGCACCACATGAAGTTGGAGATGGACATCCAGACGGTGTTCATTATCGTGCGCCACGTGAAGAACGGCGACACCTTCCGCATGGCACAAGATGTGGGCAACCGCTATGGAGTGGGATACAAGGACACACGCACCGGACTGGTGGTGGTCATCGCCACCGAAGACAGGCAGTATTTCATCGCACCTGGAAAAGGTCTCGAGGCCTACCTCACCGATGCGAGCTGCGGAAGGATTGGGCGCAACTTCATACAGCCCAACATGCGCAACGGCAATCCCGACCTGGCCGTGTCGCAAACCTGTTATGCCATCTACAAACTGCTCAAGGAGGGCGAACTACCCCCCTCTACCTCTATCTCCGACCCTGTGGACGAAGAGGATGGATTCGGCATCATCGAAATCATCATCATCATTATCATCATCGCCTATCTGTGGCGGAATGGTGGCAAGGGTGGAGGCATCTACATCGGCGGAGGAGGCTTCGGTGGCGGAGGATTCAGCAGCGGTGGCGGCGGCTTCGGCGGAGGAAGTTTCGGAGGTGGAAGCTTCGGCGGCGGTGGAGCTGGCGGCGGCTGGTAGCCACAACATAGAAAACAGTATTCATCATTAAATAACCCAACATCATGAAGAAAACATTATTATTCATCATTGCTATCGTGGTATTGATAGCCCTTTGGGCCATGTCGGCCTACAATGGCATGATTGGCGTACAAGAGAATGCCACACAGGCTGCCGCCGACGTACAGTCGGCCTACCAGCGCAGGGCCGACCTCATCCCCAACCTTGTGGAGACGGTGAAAGGCTATGCCCAACATGAGGAGAACACCCTGAAGGAAGTGACCGAGGCCCGCACCAGAGCCACCTCGATCACCATCGACCCCTCGAACATGACTGCTGAGCAGATGAAAGAGTTTCAGAAAGCCCAGAGCGACCTGAGCTCATCGCTCGGCCGACTCATCGCCGTGGCCGAGAACTATCCCGACCTGAAGGCCAACGAGAACTTCCGCGACCTGCAGAACCAGCTTGAGGGTTCGGAGAACCGCATCAACGAGGCCCGCAACAAATACAATGCTGCAGTGACCGAGTACAATAAGAACATCCGCTCGTTCCCCAACAATATCTTCGCCGGTATCTTCGGTTTCAAGACCATGGAGAAGTTTGCCGCCGAGAGTGGGGCCGAGAAAGCACCCAAAGTGCAGTTCTGATTTTTTTAGAAAAACTCCATTCATGAGAATTCTTCCTTTCATTGCCGCACTGCTCATCGCATGCTCCGGCAATGGTGGTGGTCGTGCGCCTAAGGCTGCCTTGCCTGCCGACACGCCGACCCAGGCGGGGCACTCCACTCTGCCCCGCGACACCGTGACGCAATCGCTGAGTGCCACAGCCCTTTCGATGGAGCGCCAGGGCATGGTGAACGTGCAGTCGGTAGACCCCACTATCCGCGTGAGTCTGATGTATTCACGGCCCGACAATTTTACGGGCCGCGTGCTCTACGACGACCTGCGCGAGGGATACCTCCATCCCAAGGCCGCCAAGGCACTGGCTATGGCGCAGAAACGACTGAAGGAACTGCGTCCCGAACTGAGTCTGATCATCTTCGACGCCACCCGCCCCATGAGTATCCAGCAGAAGATGTGGAACGTGGTGAAAGGCACCTCGAAGAACATCTATGTAAGCAACCCCGCCAATGGCGGTGGCATGCACAACTACGGCATGGCCGTCGACATCTCCATCTGCCGTGAGAATGGCGACACCATCCCCATGGGCGCACTGGTCGACCATATGAGCAGCCTCTCGCATATCGACCATGAGGACGTGCTGGTGCGCACGAAGCGCATGACCGAGGAGGCGCGCGCCAACCGCCAGCTGCTGCGCGAGGTGATGGCTGTGGGCGGCTTCAAGCCCCTGCGCACCGAATGGTGGCACTTCAACCTCTGCACCCGCGCCGAGGCCAAGCGCAACTATAAAGTGATCAGATGATCGACCCCGCCACACAAGCATTTATCGACGGCCACCGCCAATGCGACGTTCGCCAACTGGCCCTTCAGGCAAGGAGCCACGGCGACGTAGACATGGCGGTGGCCGTCAGTCAGATAGCGGGATGGCAGAAAGCGCGTAACAAAATACCCTCATGGGCGGCCTGCGACGGAATCGTCTATCCACCTCACCTGTCGATGGAACAATGCTCGTCGGAGCAGACAGCACGCTATAAGCAACGGCTTTGTCAACGCCTGCTCCAGGAGATGACCGAAGGGCGTCACACGTCGATGGCCGACCTCACCGGAGGGTTCGGGGTCGACTTCGCCTTCCTCTGTCCACTGTTCGACAAAGGGGTCTATATTGAGCAGCAGAAGGCGCTCTGCGACTGCGCACGGAACAATTTCCATGCCCTCGGCCTCCATCAGGCTGAAGTGGTGGAAGGCGACGGCACCACCCTACTCCACTCCCTGCCTCATCAGCAACTCATCTTCGTCGACCCTGCCCGGCGCGACCACCATGGTGGCCGCACCTTCGCCATTGCCGACTGCACGCCCGACGTGCTGCTACTGCTCTCCACGCTGCTCCAGAAAGCCGATATCGTGATGCTGAAGCTATCGCCTATGCTCGACTGGCACCACACGCTTGAGAGCCTCGAGGGAGTATATACAAACAGTGTGCGAGAGATGCATATCGTGGCCACGGGAAACGAGTGCAAGGAACTGCTTGTAGTGCTTTCGGCCATTCCTTCCGAAAGCCCTCTCAAGTTGTTTTGTGCCGACGACGACCAAGTGGTCGCCTTCTCCCCTACCCCATCACAACCGCTACCCATTGTCGATGACCAAATGCCCTTGGAGGGAAAATACTTGTATGAACCTGGGGCTGCTGTGATGAAATCGGGCTGTTTTTCGGCACTGGCCCATCGCTACGGCATCACGGCCCTCCATGCCAACAGCCACCTTTTCGTGAGCGAAAAACCAATAATGGATTTTCCCGGACGACAATTTGTGGTCCGTACCACCACCACCATGAACAAACGCCAGTTGCGACAACAACTTGCCGGACTGCATCAGGCCAACATCACAGTGCGCAACTTCCCCATGACGGTGGCCGAACTGCGCAAGCGCCTGAAGCTGGCCGATGGCGGCGACACCTATATCTTCGCCACCACCACCCTACAGCAGCACCTGCTCCTGGTGTGTGAGAAAATAAAAGTTGGCAATAGTAATGCCTGAACTCCTGTAACTTCTCAACTCCTTTCAACTTAAGAAATTGGAGTTCCCTACCCTAGTTTCTTCATCCATTTTCCACCTATCATGCAGGCAATGCCGATGATGACGAAGGGGATGCTGAGGAGCTGTCCCATGTCGAGCGGAAGGGCATTCTCGAAGTCCACCTGATTGATTTTGGTAAACTCGATGAAGAAGCGGGCAGTGAAGATGAGCGTGAGGCAGAGACCGAAGAAAAAGCCCGTACCCACCTTCTCGGGACGGCGACGATAAATATACCATCCCACAAAGAAGAAGAGGAAATAGACAATGGCCTCGTAGAGCTGACCAGGATGACGGGGCTCGGTGGCCAACGAAGGCTCAGCATTGGCGAAAATGAAAGCCCAGGGCACATCTGTTACCTTGCCGATAATCTCGGAATTCATCAGGTTGCCCAACCGGATAAAACAAGCGGTGATGGGCGTGGCGATGGCGATATTGTCGAGCACCTGCCAAAGGCTCAGGTGGGTCTTTCGGAAATAGATATAGAGGGCGATCATCAGTCCGAGCGTACCTCCATGCGATGCAAGTCCCTCATAACCAGTGAATTTCCATGAGCCATCGGCCATCTTGTGGATGGGCAAAAACATCTCTATGACATGGGTTCCACTGCTGAGAAAATAGCCAGGCTCATAGAACAGGCAATGACCCAGACGGGCACCGATGAGAATGCCCAGAAAACAGTAGATGAAGAGCGGGTCGAAGAGCTCGTCCTTGATTTTCTGCTCTTTGTAAAGTTTTTTAACTATCAGATAAGCCAGCAACAGTCCTATCAGCCAACAGAGCGAGTACCAACGGATGGAGATAAAACCCAGACTAAAGGCCACCTCGCTGGGATTCCAAACGACATAGAGAAGGTTGTGCATATCTATAATAAATTGGGGTTACACATTGAAGCGGAAATGCATGATGTCGCCGTCCTGCACCACATAGTCCTTGCCCTCGACACCCAGTTTTCCTGCTTCGCGAACTGCCGCCTCTGAGCCATATTTGATGTAGTCGTCATACTTGATGACCTCGGCACGAATGAATCCTTTCTCGAAATCGGAGTGGATGACACCGGCACACTGCGGGGCTTTCCATCCTTTATGATAAGTCCAAGCCTTCACCTCCATCGGGCCGGCGGTGATGAATGTCTCAAGATTGAGCAAGGCATAGGCTTTCTTGGTGAGGCGGTTCATACCACTCTCCTCCAGTCCCAGTTCGTCGAGGAACATCTTCTTATCCTCATAGCTCTCGAAACTGGCAATATCCTCCTCGGTCTTGGCAGCGATCACCAGCACCTCGGAACCCTCGGCCTTGGCGGCCTCCTCCACACGGCGCGAATAGTCATTGCCATCCTTGGCAGCCGACTCATCTACATTGCACACATAGAGTACGGGCTTGGCTGTGAGCAGGAACAAGTCGTGGGCAGCCTGCTGCTCCTCCTTGCTGTCGAAGGTCACCACACGGGCATTCTGGCCTTTCTCGAGCACCTCTTTGTAGGCCATGAGCACAGCCACCTCAACCTTGGCCTCCTTGTTACCCAGGGAGGCCACTTTCTGCTGTTTGGCCAGTCTCGACTCGATGGTCTCGAGGTCTTTCAATTGCAGTTCGGTATCGATAATCTCCTTGTCGCGGATAGGGTCGATGGTGCCATCCACATGGGTGATGTTGTCGTCGTCGAAGCAACGCAACACATGGATAATGGCATCGGTCTCGCGGATATTGCCCAGGAACTTGTTGCCCAAACCCTCACCTTTCGACGCACCTTTCACCAGTCCGGCGATATCGACAATCTCACAAGTGGCGGGAACAATCCGTCCGGGATGTACCAATTCGGCCAATTTGTTGAGCCGCTCATCGGGAACGGTAATCACCCCCACATTGGGTTCTATCGTACAGAAAGGAAAGTTGGCTGCCTGTGCCTTGGCACTCGACAGACAGTTGAAAAGGGTGGACTTACCAACATTGGGGAGTCCCACAATACCACATTTTAAGGCCATATTCTATCTATTTTGAAATTTCTTGCAAAGTTAGTGCAAGGTGAAGACAATGCAAAACAAAATACGAAGTTTTTGTTTTCATTGTTGAACCGCAGCCTAACTTCGCCACGCAGTGGCAAAGTTAGTGCAAACCGAGCGAAAAGCAAAATAAACCCACCCATCAATGGGCTTCAAGCCAATTGGCGCCCCATCCGGCATCGGCTACAAGGGGTACACGCAGGTGGTATGCATTCTCCATCTCCTCTTTCACGATGGCCTCTACCCTACCCTTCTCTTCGGGAACGACACTGAAGTTGAGTTCGTCGTGCACCTGGAGAATCATCTTTGAACGAAGATGCTCTTCCTTGAACCGTTGGTAGATACGTATCATTGCCACCTTGATGATATCGGCCGCCGAACCCTGGATAGGAGCATTGATGGCATTGCGCTCGGCGAATCCACGTACGGTGGCATTGCGACTGTTGATGTCGGGAAGATAGCGACGGCGGTGGAAGAACGTCTCCACATACCCTTTCTCGCGTGCCATCTCCTTCGACTTCTCCATATACTCCCTCACCTTCGGGAAGGTCTCGAAATAGCCATCAATCAACTGCCGTGCCTCCGAACGCTCAATCTCCAACCGCTCTGCCAGTCCGAAGACGGTAATACCGTAGATGATGCCGAAATTGGCCCTTTTCGCCTTTCGTCGCTGGTCGCTGGTCACCTTGTCGATATCTTCCTTATAGATATTGGCAGCCGTGGCCGCATGGATGTCGTGGCCTTCGATAAATGCATTGATCATATTCTCATCGCCACTGAGATGAGCCATGACCCGCAACTCAATCTGACTATAGTCGGCCGAGAAGAAGAGGCAACCGGGTTCGGGAATGAATGCCTTACGGATTTCCTTGCCATCCTCGCCACGCACCGGTATATTCTGCAGGTTAGGGTCGCTCGACGACAGTCGTCCTGTGGCTGTAACTGTCTGATTAAAAGAAGTATGGATGTGCTGGGTCTTGGGATTGATAAGCAAAGGCAGCGTGTCGATATACGTACTCAGCAACTTCCGCAGTCCACGATAGTCGAGGATTTTCTCCACAATCTCGTGTTTTCCCTTCAGCGCCTGGAGGATTTCCTCTGAGGTGACAAACTGTCCGGTCTTTGTCTTTTTGGGTTTCTCCACGATTTTGAGTTTCGAGAAGAGGATATCGCCCACCTGTTTGGGTGAGGAGATATTGAACTCCTCGCCAGCCAACTCATAGATTTGATGCTCTATATCGTGCATACGACTAGTGAATGCCTTCGAGGTCTCTGCCAAGGAGTCGGTGTCGATGCGCACCCCATTGCGCTCCATTGAGGCCAAGACTGGTACGAGTGGCATCTCTATCTCATAAAAAAGTCTTTCGGCACCCACCTCCTTGAGTTTGGGTTCCAGCACCCTCTTCAGTTTCAGGGTGACATCAGCATCCTCGGCAGCATACTTATAGACCTCGCTGGGCGTAAGGTCGCGCATGCTCCGCTGATTCTTTCCTTTCGGACCGATGAGCTCATCGATATGAATGGTCTTATAGTTGAGGTAGACCTCGGCAAGCAAGTCCATGTTGTGCCGCAACTCGGGTTGGATGAGATAATGGGCAATCATTGTATCCCACAACTCACCTTCGAGACTGATGCCATAGTTGGCGAGCACCTGCATATCGTATTTGATATTCTGTCCGATTTTCAAAATCCGGGGATTTTCATAAAGAGGTCGGAAAATCTCCACCACTTGTTGCGCCTCCGACTGACTGGCAGGCACAGGAACATAGAAAGCCTGATTTTCGTGCACCGAAAAGCTCAAACCCACCAATTCAGCCTCAATGGGATTGGTGGAAGTGGTTTCCGTATCTAGACTCAAAAAATCAAATGTCAATAAAAAATCACATAATTTTTTAATATCTTCTTGTTTTTCAACGAGTTGATAATCGTGATCTATGGTTTTTAGGCTCTCAAAACTCGAATTTTTCTCAACTTCTCCATCAGCGGGTTGAAATTCGCCAAACAAATCGAGTTGTAAATTCACATTTTGAGGACTTTTTTTAGGTTTATTAAGAAATTTGTCGATGAGTGACTTGAACTCCAACTCGTCGAAGATTTTCCTCAGTCGTGGCTCATCGGGGTCGGTGACCTTGAGTTTTTCCAGATCGAGGGTCACGGGCACGTCGGTCTTGATGGTGGCGAGAGTTTTCGAAAGACGAATATCATCGACATGTTCCTCCACCTTCTTTTTCAATGCACCTTTCAACTGGTCGGTATGTTCGAGCAGATTGTCGACCGTATCAAACTCGTTGATGAGTTTTACGGCAGTCTTCTCCCCCACCCCTGGACATCCTGGGAAATTGTCGGCTGCGTCGCCCATAAGAGCCAGCAAGTCGATAACCTGTGATGGTCGGCTGATACCATATTTCTCATTGATTTGCGCTGTTCCGATTACCTCGTAGCCTCCTCCATGACGTGGTCGGTACATTTTCACGGTGTCGCCGATGAGCTGTCCATAATCCTTGTCGGAAGTGAGCATATAGGTCTCCACACCCTCTCCCACAGCCGCTTTTGCCAAAGTGCCTATCACGTCGTCGGCCTCAAAGCCCTCTACCATGAGCACCGGGATATTCATGGCATCAAGGATATCTTTTATAATAGGTACAGCAAGGAGGATATCCTCGGGTGTTTTCTCTCTCTGGGCCTTATACTCAGGGAATATCTCATTACGGAAAGTCAGTCCATGAGGATCGAAGGCAACGCCCAGATACTTGGGTTTCTCCTTTGATAAAATCTCCTGCAGGGTGTTGCAGAAACCCAGAATGGCCGAAGTATTCTGTCCTTTGGAATTGATTCGCGGTGCGCGGATAAAGGCGTAGTATGCTCTGTAGATAAGCGCATACGCATCGAAGAGAAATAGTTTATCCATATGGTTTCAAATTTTCTGTGTAAAATTACTCATTTTTTTCATTTTTCCCAGATAAAATGCTTATTTTTGTGCGAAATTTATGGCAATGGATTATCTCTCTATTATAAGAAAGCCCATTGAGGCAGAACTCAAAGAATTCATCAATCTGTTTGATGAGTCACTCTCACACACTGATGGACTCCTAGCCGACGCCCTGCAGCACATCAGGCAGCGTGGCGGTAAGCGCATGCGTCCTATCCTTACGCTACTGATTACCAAAAATCTTGGCGAGGTGAATCTCACCACGCAACATGCCGCATTGGGACTGGAATTGCTTCATACCGCCAGTCTGGTGCACGACGACGTGGTGGACGAGAGTGACAAGCGCCGTGGTCAGGCATCGGTCAATGCGATGTTCAACAACAAAGTGGCAGTGCTTGTAGGCGACTATATTCTCTCTTCGGCCTTGCTTTATGTTTCGAAAAGTAACAACACCAGTATTGTGACCAGCCTTGCCGAACTGGGACAGACGCTCTCGAAAGGCGAGTTGCTGCAACTGAACAATTTCGCTGAGGATGGTATCTCGGAAGAGATATACTACAAGATTATCAGTCAGAAGACAGCCTCGCTGTTTGCGCGTTGCGCAATGAATGGTGCCTTGTCGGTGAATGCCACCGCCGAGGAGGTGAGTGAAGCCTACGATTTTGGTATGGCGATAGGCATGATTTTCCAGATTCGTGACGATATTTTCGACTATTACGACTCCAAGGAGATAGGCAAACCCACTGGCAACGATATGGCTGAGGAGAAACTGACACTTCCCATCATCTATGCCCTTAAGAGCACAGGCAATGAGGAGATGCTCAATTTAGCCAAAAAGGTGAAGAAAGGCTTCGTGACCGACGCTGAAATCCAACAGTTGGTGCAATTCGCCATCCAAAACGGAGGTATTGACTATGCAGTGAAAAAAATGGACGATTTCAGTGCCCAGGCACAGCGATATATTAATTTTCACGTGAAACAAATTGAGGTGAAAGAAGCATTGCAGGCCTATCTTGACTTTGTGGCCAATAGAAATATTTAGTCTTTTATCTCTTACACTATACAAAACCCTGGATATGCGATGATATCCAGGGTTTTTCTATTTTTGCACTACAATTATTGCAGTTATTGATCCCCAAAAGGGGAAAAGTGTGATTAGAAGAACTTGGTTTCTTCGCCTATTACCTCGCTGAGCAACATATTGGCGAGACGGCTCGTACCCAGTCGGAACCATTTGTTGGTAAGCCATTTCTCACCAAGTATTTCCTTCACAATGGTGTAATAGGTGAGAGCGTCGGTCACAGTGTTGAGTCCGCCGGCGGGTTTGAAACCAATCTGTATGCCTGTCTCATCATAGTACTCCTTGATGGCCTGGCACATCACATAGGCAGCCTCTGGAGTGGCCGCAGGACTGAGTTTTCCGGTAGATGTCTTGATATAGTCGGCCCCGGCATACATCGACAGGATAGAGGCAATCTTGATATTCTTTGCCGTTTTGAGCAGTCCAGTCTCCAGAATCACCTTCATGGCCTTGTCGCCGCAAGCACCCTTCATCTCACTGATGTCATCGCATACGCCCTCGTAGTCGCCACTGAAGAATTTTCCCACCGGCATGACGATATCAATCTCTGTGGCTCCGTCTTTCACTGCGAGTGCCGTCTCGGCCACTTTCACCTCGATGAGTGCCTGGGATGATGGGAAACTGCCCGAAACGCATGCTATTTCCACGCCATCCACCTCGAGGGTATTGCTCACTACGCTGGCAAAACAAGGATAAACGCAGATAGTGGCCACATGGGGTAGGGTGGGGTATTCCTCGTCGAAACGGTTCACTTTCTCGGTGAATGCCATGATGCTTTCATCAGAATCCTGGGTGTTGAGCGAGGTAAGTTCCACGCTTCCCATCAAGAATTTCTTCACTTCGAGTGTGTCGTTCTGGGGCACTTTCTCAGCAATAATACGTTTTACCTCTTCCTGTACGGTGGCATCATCGATCTCCACATTGTATTTGTTCAATACCTCTTCGTATTTGCTCTTAGGAGTGTTTTGAGCATCAATTTTCTTTAATTCCATAGTCGTTTTTATTTGGTTTATGCTTTCAATTTTGGATTGGAAATATGGCGCAGACTGTCGCGACGGGTCTTTTTCTCCATCGTTTTCTGGAATTCCTCAGTGAGGTCGACCCCCGTCTGGTTGGCCAGGCAGATGAGTACCCACAGGATATCGGCCATCTCCTCGCCCAACTGCTCTTTCTCGCCATTCTTGAAACTCTGGTCACCATATTTGCGTGCCATGACCCGTGCCAGTTCACCCACCTCCTCAGTGAGGCAGGCCATATTGGTGAGCTCGGAGAAGTAGCGCACACCATAGGTGCGTATCCATTCATCCACTTGCCGTTGGGCCTCTTTCAGCGTGATATTCCGTGGTTCCATGCTATTCCTTGTTTTTGGTATCCATACAGATGGTCACCGGTCCATCGTTGATCAGACTTACCTTCATATCGGCGCCAAAAGAACCTGTGGCGACGGATTTTCCGAGAGCCTCCGACATTTTCTTGCAGAAAAGCAGGTAGAGTGGGGTAGCGACCTCGGGCTTGGATGCCCTGAGCCACGATGGCCTGTTGCCTTTTTTATAGGAGGCATAGAGCGTGAACTGGCTCACCACCATGATTTCGCCCTGGATATCGGTCACGGAGCGGTTCATCACGCCATTCTCGTCGTCAAAAACCCGCAGTTGCACGATTTTCCTGACGAGCCAGTCGATATCCTCCTCATTATCGTCATCGCAGATGCCGAGCAGCACCAGCAATCCCTTGCCGATTTCCGACTTCATGTTTCCATCGATGGTCACCGATGCCTGCGATACTCTTTGAATGACTGTTCTCATAGCGTTGATAATAATGGCAAAAATACATCATTTTTTTCAATATAGTTCTATAAAAGGCAATTATTTTTCGAAGTGCTCGAAAATAACCTTTGCCTTGGCAGGACCCACAATTTCCTGCAGTTGTTCGAGCGATGCCTCCCTGATGCGTTTCACCGATTTCAATGCCTTAATCAGCGCGTCCTTTGTCTTTGGTCCGATGCCCTTGATATCGTCGAGTTCGGAGTGCAGGGCGTGTTTGCTTCGTTTGTCGCGGTGGAACGTGATGGCATAGCGATGTACCTCGTCTTGTATCTGGGTGAGGATATGGAAGAGTTCGCTGTCGGTCTTCATGCCGATGACCATTGGTGGAAATCCGAAAAGGAGTTCGTTGGTGCGGTGACGGTCGTCTTTTGCCAGTCCGGCGATGGGGATATGGATGTGAAGTTCGTCTTCCACCACCTGTCTCACCACTTCCATCTGTCCTTTTCCGCCATCGGTGATAATCAGGTCGGGTAGGGGAGTTTCCTCCTCTATCATCCGACTATAGCGACGTCTCACCACTTCTTTCATCGAGGCATAATCGTCGGGACCTGTCACGGTTTTGATGTTGTATTTCCGGTAATCCTTCTTGCTGGGTTTCATGGCCTTGAACACCACGCATCCCGCCACGGCATCCTCACCACTGATATTGGAGTTGTCGAAACACTCGATATGATAGGGCAGTTTCTCGAGTTGGAGTGCGTTTTGCAACTCTTTCATCAAGCGGGTCTGTCGTTGTTCAGGATTGAGTTTCTCCGTGCGCTTCAATCGGTCGAGCCGGTATTGCTTGCCATTCATCTGCGATAGTTCGAGCAGGTGTTTTTTGTCGCCGCGCTGTGGTATGGTCACCTCCACGTTCTCGGGTTTCCACTCGATATCTCTTGGAAGGATGATTTCCTTGGCATTGCTGTTGAACCGCTGTCGTATCTCGGGGATGGCCAAGGCGAGCAACTCGTCGTCTGTTTCCTGTAGTTTTCTCCGGTACTCAATGGTGAAGGCCTGATTGATGCTACCGTTGGTCACATGCATATAGTTGATGAAGGCATAGTTGGAATGCTCGTCATTGGTAATGCTGAACACATCGACGTTGTGTATGGTGTGGCTCACCACCTCACTCTTGGCACAATAGTTGTCGATAAGTGCTATTCTGCGCTTGATTTCCTCAGCCTCCTCGAACCTCAGTTCTTGGGCTAGCGACATCATCAGTTGGGTGAGTTGGCGTATCACATCACGGGTATTGCCTTTGAGAATTTCCTTTGCCTGGCGGATATTCTCCTGATAGTCCTCATAACTCTGCTTGCCCACACAGGGAGCGTCGCAGATATGCAGGTGATATTTCAGGCAGGTTTTGTATTTCCCCTCTGCAATACGGTCTTTGGTCATCACCATATTGCATGCCCTGGGCTTATAGAGTTTCTTGATGAGATCGAGCACGGCTATCATGGGTCCCATGTTACTATAGGGTCCATAGTAAGTGCCCCATTTGCGGTTGATATTTCGGGTCTTGAAGATGCGCGGATAGGGTTCGTTAGTGACACAGATACTGGGATAGGTCTTGCCGTCTTTCAGCAGCACATTGTAGCGCGGCTTGTATTTTTTGATCAGACTATTCTCAAGCAGCAGGGCATCCTCTTCGGTTTTCACCACAGTGTATTTGATGTCTCTGATCTTGCTCACGAGCACCTTGGTCTTGAACCTGTCTACCTCTTTGTGGAAATAGGACGAAACTCTTCGTTTCAGGTTTTTGGCCTTACCCACATAGATGATGGTTCCATTATCGTCGAGATACTGGTAACTGCCGGGTTGCTCGGGCATATTGAGCACGATGTTCTTCAGTCGTTGTTTGAGTTGTTCTTCGGTCTCGTTTCTCATAGTGGCATTAAATTGTTTCACGTGAAACCTAATCAAGAAAGCATGACCTATGCCATGCCTTAGGAACAATGGTTTGGGGTGTCAAGAAGAGAAGAGGGAGACACGTTGGTTTCTCCCTCTTGAAATAGTTGATGATTACAATTGCATCAGTGTGGTGATCTCCACCTCATCGCCAAATGGCTTCCGTCCGTCGAGGCCTTCATTCACCAGTTCGATGATGAAGTTCATGTAGGTCTGTTTGGGATGGAATTTCTTCACCAGGTCGAGGGCAGCCTTCATAGTTCCTCCGGTGGCCAGGAGGTCATCGTGCAGGAGCACCACGTCGTCCTCGGTGATGGCATCCTTGTGGATCTCGATGGTGTCCTCTCCATACTCCTTCTTATAGGTCTCGCTGACGGTCTCGCCGGGCAGTTTTCCGGGCTTGCGGCAGAGCACCACTCCGGCACCCAATTTCACGGCCAGTGCAGAGGCCATGACAAAGCCACGGCTCTCGATACCCACGATTTTGGTGATGCCCTTGTCCTTGTAAATCTCATAGAGTTCGTCTAGCATGATTCTGAGGCACTCGCCACTTTTGAAGAGGGTGGTGACGTCTCTGAAATTGATTCCCTTCACGGGGAAGTCGGGAATGCTCCTCAGGTTCTGGAGCAGAATTTCGTTGTTCATATCGTTGGTCTATTAATTGAATTGTTTCACGTGAAACATAAAAATATTTTACAAAATTATTATCTTCCAATCATTACCAGCATGGCATTGATATCCGAGGGCGATACCCCGGGAATTCTGCTGGCCTGAGCCAAGGTATCGGGATTAATCCGCTCCAGTTTCTGTCGTGCCTCTATTGAAATCTGGGTCATGTTCTTGTAGTCGAAATGACCCTTGATTTTGATATCCTCCAGTCGGTGCATCTTATCGGCCACGAGTCGTTCGCGGTCAATGTATCCTTTGTATTTCATGAGCACCTCGGCAGCCTCACAGATTTCCTCACGGCGGTTGGGCAATGCGTCGATGGTCTGGCGCAGTTCAGGCAACATCTCCATGAGCACGTTCAGGTCGACCTGCGGCCTACCAATCAGGTCTACAGCCTTGCAACCATAGTGGAGTGGGGTAGTGCCCAGTTGTTCCAACCGGTCATTCACCTCACGGGGTTTGATGGGTGTCTTCTCACACAAGTGGATAATGCGTGAGATAGCCTCCTGCTTCTCCTTCCACCAGTCGTAGCGCTCACGCGATGCCAGACCCATGTTGTAGGCCTTCTCGGTGAGTCGGGCGTCGGCATCATCCTGACGGAGCAGGATACGGTATTCGGCCCTAGAGGTGAACATCCTATACGGCTCGTCGACACCTTTGGTCACCAAATCGTCGATGAGCACACCTATATAACTCTCGTCGCGTCGCATCACGAAAGGATCTCCGCCACCACAGCGGATAGCAGCATTCACACCAGCCACCAGACCCTGTCCGGCAGCCTCCTCATAACCCGTGGTGCCATTCACCTGACCTGCAAGGAACAGTCCTCCTATCACCTTCGACTCCAACGAGTGACTCAACTGTGTGGGGTCGAAGAAATCATACTCGATGGCATAGCCAGGTCGGTAGACCTTCACATCCCTCAGGGCAGGTATTTGCCGGAGTGCGTTGATTTGCACATCCATCGGCATACTTGACGAGAACCCATTGAGATACATTTCGTTCGTATTCTCCCCCTCAGGCTCAAGGAAGAGCATATGTTGCTCTCGTTCTGGAAAAGTCACGAGTTTGGTCTCTATCGACGGACAGTAGCGCGGACCAATACTTTGTATCTGTCCATTATAAAGTGGTGAGTCGGCCAGTCCGCCCCGCAGCACCTCATGCACTGCGGGATTGGTATAGCATATCCAGCAAGTGAGTGCATTGAGTGTGCGCCTGGAAGGCATGAAACTGAACTGATGGAAGTCGTGGTCGCCATCCTGCACCTCCATCTCTTCAAGGTGCACCGACCGCCGGTCGATGCGCACAGGCGTACCTGTCTTCATCCTCGCCGTGCGCACCCCATGACGCGTGATGCTCTCGGTAAGGTGAAGGGCGGCGGGCTCGGCGATACGTCCACCCGGCACCTGACAATGTCCGATATGCAGCAGTCCGTTGAGGAAGGTGCCTGCCGTGATGACTATGCTCTTAGCCCTGATCTCCACACCCCAGAGGGTGGTCACACCCACGGCCACACCATCCTCCACGATGAGTTGCTCCACCTGGTCTTGCCAGATATCGAGTAGAGGAATGGCATCAAGCGTCTCACGCCATTTCCAGATGAACTTGCCACGGTCGCACTGCGCCCTCGGACTCCATACCGCAGGACCTTTCGAGCGGTTGAGCATACGGAACTGTATGGCTGTGGCGTCGGTCACCAGACCCATCCATCCCCCCAGCGCATCGATCTCGCGCACAATTTGTCCCTTGGCAATCCCGCCCACGGCAGGGTTGCAACTCATTTGTGCTATCTTGTTCATGTCCATCGTCACGAGTAAGGTGCGCGCACCCATGCCGGCAGCAGCACAGGCTGCCTCGCAGCCCGCATGACCACCGCCTACGACAATGACATCATAATCCATCTTATAATTCATAATCCGAAAAACAAGAAATTTTGGAGGGTTGAATCAAACTGATTGCACTATTGATGAATCAATTCCACCGCAAAAGTAAGCATAATAATCGGATTTTTCCTCAAAAACCTTTGATTAATCACTAAAATATACTATTTTTGCAATCTGAAGGCGTTGTTATAATACTCAAAATTGGGTATTTTTTGCCTTATTAACCATGGATGCAATACTATACTATTGTAATAAGAAAAATAACACTATAATTAAATTATTAAATTTCAATCATTTATGTGGTTAATCAATTCTTCTATTGGTAGGAAGGTCGTAATGTCGGTCACCGGTATTGCACTTATCCTCTTCCTGACGTTCCACTGCTGTATGAACGTCGCGGCACTATTCTCAGGCGAAGCCTACAACTGGATTTGCGAGTTGTTGGGTTCCAACTGGTATGCGGTAGTCGCCACTTTGGGTCTGGCTGCCCTGGCAGTCATTCACATTGTCTACGCTTTCATTCTCACAGCGCAAAACCGCCGCGCCCGTGGAAATGAGCGCTATGCTGTCACCGACACTCCCAGTAAAGTGGAGTGGGCATCGCAGAACATGCTTGTTCTCGGTATCATCATTCTCCTCGGCCTCCTGCTGCATCTCTTCAACTTCTGGTACAACATGATGTTCGCCGAACTCGTGGGTATGGAGACCAAGCTCAGTCCTACTGACGGCTTTGGATGGATAGTAGAGACCTTCTCCAATCCTGTCTTCGTCGTGCTCTATATCATCTGGCTCGTGGCCATCTGGTTCCATCTTTCCCATGGTTTCTGGAGCGCCATGCAAACCCTTGGTATCAGTGGTAAAATATGGTTCAAGCGCTGGAAGACCATAGGCCTCGTCTATGTCACCATCCTTATGGCTTGCTTCCTCATCGTGGTGCTTGCCTTCGCTTTCAAGTGTGCACCAAGTCTCTGCTGCAGCGCATTCTAATCACTAACCCTCAAATTTAACTTCGTAATATCATGACTAAGAAAATAGATTCAAGAATTCCCGAAGGACCAGTAGCAGAGAAATGGACCAACTACAAGGCCCACCAGCGCTTGGTGAACCCGAAGAATAAACTGAAACTCGACATCATCGTCGTAGGTACCGGTCTGGCTGGTGCCAGTGCCGCCGCCAGTCTTGGAGAGATGGGCTTCAATGTCATCAACTTCTGTATCCAGGACTCCCCACGCCGCGCACACTCCATCGCCGCACAAGGTGGTATCAACGCCGCCAAGTGCTATCAGAATGATGGTGACTCTGTATACCGTCTTTTCTATGACACCGTGAAGGGTGGCGACTATCGTGCCCGTGAGGCCAATGTCTACCGTCTGGCCGAGGTATCGAACAATATCATCGACCAGTGTGTGGCACAGGGTGTGCCTTTCGCCCGTGAGTATGGTGGCATGTTGGCCAACCGCTCTTTCGGTGGCGCGCAGGTGTCGCGTACATTCTATGCCAAGGGACAGACAGGCCAGCAGCTTCTGCTCGGTGCCTACTCGTCGCTCAGCGCCCAGGTGCAGGCCGGCAAGGTGAAGCTCTACACCCGCTATGAGATGGAAGATGTGGTGATTGTCAACGGCCGTGCCCGTGGTATCATTGCCAAGAACTTGGTCACTGGCAAACTGGAGCGCTTCTCCGCCAATGCCGTGGTTATCGCCACTGGTGGTTATGGCAATACCTACTTCCTCTCTACCAACGCTATGGGCTGCAACTGTACAGCTGCCGTTCAGTGCTACCGCAAGGGAGCTTATTTTGCCAACCCATCCTATGTGCAGATTCACCCCACCTGTATTCCTGTTCATGGCGACAAGCAGTCGAAACTCACCCTGATGTCGGAGTCGCTGCGTAACGACGGACGTATCTGGGTGCCCAAGAAACTCGAGGATGCAAAAGCACTTCAGGCTGGTACAAAGCAAGGATATGAGATTCCTGAGGAAGACCGCGACTACTATCTGGAGCGCCGCTATCCCGCCTTCGGTAACCTCGTTCCACGCGATGTGGCCTCACGTGCCGCCAAGGAGCGCTGCGACAAAGGCTTCGGCGTGAACAACACCGGTCTGGCCGTGTTCCTCGACTTCTCCGAGTCGATCAACCGCCTGGGTATTGATGTCATCATGCAACGCTACGGCAACCTCTTCGAGATGTATGAGGAGATCACCGACGTGTTCCCTGGCAAGAAAGCCTGCGAGATCAATGGCGTGACTTACTATCATCCCATGATGATCTATCCCGCCATCCACTACACCATGGGTGGTATCTGGGTAGACTATGAGTTGCAGACCTCCATCAAGGGACTCTTCGCCATTGGCGAGTGCAACTTCTCCGACCATGGTGCCAACCGTCTTGGTGCCTCCGCCCTCATGCAGGGTCTGGCCGACGGCTATTTCGTGTTGCCTTACACCATCCAGAACTATCTGGCCGACCAGGAAATATGGCCGCGCATCTCTACCGACCTGCCTGAGTTTGAGGCTGCCGAGAAGGCCGTTGAAGCCGAGATCGACCGTCTGATGAACATCAAGGGCAAGCGCAGTGTCGACTCCATCCACAAGGAGCTGGGCCACATCATGTGGGAGCACGTGGGTATGGGCCGCACCGCCGAAGGTCTGAAAGAAGGTATCGAACTCATCAAGAAACTGCGCAAGGAATTCGACACCAACCTCTTCATTCCTGGAACGAAAGAAGGACTTAACATCGAGCTCGACAAGGCCATCCACCTCCGCGACTTCATCACCATGGGTCAGTTGGTAGCCTACGATGCCCTCTCACGCAACGAGAGCTGCGGTGGTCACTTCCGTGAGGAATACCAGACAGAGGAAGGCGAGGCCAAGCGCGACGATGAGAACTACTTCTATGTGGGCTGCTGGGAATACCAGGGCTCCGACGACAAGGCACCTGAGCTCATCAAGGAGCCGTTAGAGTATGAGGCAATCAAGGTACAAACACGTAATTATAAGAACTAACAATCATGGCTAAAAATATATCATTCACTATCAAGTTCTGGCGTCAGAACGGACCTCGTGAGAAAGGATATTTCGACACCCACGAGATGAAAGACATTCCCGACGACACCTCTTTCCTGGAGATGCTCGACATCCTCAACGAGGAACTGATCAACGAAGGCCGTGAGCCATTCGTGTTCGACCACGACTGCCGCGAGGGTATCTGTGGCATGTGCTCGCTCTATATCAACGGTACACCACACGGCAAGACCGAGCGTGGGGCCACCACCTGCCAGCTCTACATGCGCCGCTTCAACGACGGCGATGTCATCACCGTAGAGCCCTGGCGTTCGGCTGGCTTCCCCGTTATCAAAGACTGTATGGTAGACCGTGGCGCCTTCGACAAGATCATCCAGGCTGGTGGCTATACCAGCGTGCGTACGGGTCAGGCACAGGATGCCAATGCCATCCTCATTCCAAAACAAGACGCCGACGAGGCCATGGACTGCGCTTCGTGCATCGGTTGTGGTGCATGCGTTGCAGCCTGCAAGAACGGCTCTGCCATGCTCTTCGTGAGCTCGAAGGTAAGTCAGCTGGCTCTCCTCCCACAGGGACGTCCAGAGGCTGCCAAACGCGCCAAGGCGATGATGGCAAAGATGGAAGAGCTGGGCTTCGGCAACTGCACCAAC
>Ga0256407_10001394_pt1 | contig 51481 bp, 63 predicted proteins | sample RumenRJG_04DNA_FD_193489 | JGI IMG/M metagenome (GOLD analysis project Ga0256407, IMG submission 193489) | Bovine rumen microbial communities from Lethbridge, Alberta, Canada - RJG_04 | ecosystem: Host-associated > Mammals > Digestive system > Stomach > Rumen | place: Canada: Alberta... | reverse complement strand
CCCCAACTGCACGGTTTCTATTATCCCACGTGGTTCGGGAGATTAACAGAAAACAAGTAGTCAGAACACCACGGAACTGACAAATATGAATATACAAGGGGGAATAGCATATGAAGATTGTCGAAAAGAAAATCTTGAAGATGGTAAAAGTCGTTGCCAAGAAGCAGATAACTGATCCACCGATTCCGGGTTGTGTAACATTCTATCATCAGCCCAAGAGACCAAAGAAGTAATTTGACATGCGTCAAAAAAGAGGACAGACCAATGTTTTGCTGAAACTATAAGAAATAGGGAAATGATACTTCCTTATCTAACACTGAAAGCTATTTGTGAAAGACGCAAAAACATTCAATATCATTTTCATGGAGGTAATAACATGAATAAAAGAATTGTTAAAAAGGTTGTTTCAGTTATAGCATGTGCAAGCATTCTTGCGGGTTACGCATCAATATGTAATGCCACTTCGTTGTCCATCAATAGCGGTTCAGCAGGGACAATTACAACCAGGACTTGTTCTGTAGGAAATCATAACTATAGTTATAACGTGTCGTATGTTTTATTTGATGGATGTGCTGTTGGAGCATATTTGAATGGGTTGACAATTAAATCCCACAAAGGCAATACTGTGCTTAACATTTGTACAGTAAACAAAGGCAGTAAGAGCGGATCGTATTATATTCCCTATTCAGGCTCTTATACATATAAGATGCATAATGGTTCAACAAAACACGTTGCTATAACATTTACATTTAGTTAAGCGCTTTGCATATCTATGCATCGCCTTGTGTTTTATGCAAGGCGATGCATTTATTCTTGCGGAATATGAGGTAGGTATGAGTATGAGAAAACTAAAAAATGTGATAGCGATAATGCTGATAGGGGTCCTTCTTATCAGTTCCAGTGCTTGCAGCAACAAAGAAGAAACGATCAATACTGACAGCTTTTGGTATAGCTGCAGTTCGTTCAGCATTCCTGCGGTTAAGGGATATAGCCAGAGTTACTATGGCGGTATGTATGCTGACGGATATTACTATCTTACTGTATTTGAACAGAAACTGGATGAGAAAACAACGGGAGAGGAAACATATTACAAACTCTATAAGATCGATTCCGACGGAAACTGCATAAACAATGTTGATCTGCCGACCAAATGCTTAAGTCCTGTTCATCAAATAGTAGTTAATAACAAGCTTTATTGTGTAGGAACTGACTCAAGCACCGAATTCGTTATAGATGTTAATACCGGGGATATAATTTCTGAAGAAAACACAAATGAAATTATTTATGGTTTTTATTCTTCAACTGACAATTATGTGAAGCTGACAGCAAACAGCTGTATTCGATATGCCTTAGATGGTACCGAGACCGGACGCGTTAAAACAGGTGACGCATTTTCTGCATTTTATCAAAGAGATGGAAAATACTATTTAGTAGTGGACGGAAATAAGTTGAAATTCTATGAAATGGATTTTGAGAATAAGAAGAGAAAGAGTGCTATAGAATGTGACATAACTGATTGTTTTGACTTTGAAATTAACAGAGATTCTATTTTTACTGATGAGGGTGTTTACTACATGGATGCCAGATCCAAGTCGTTTATGCCAATAACCGAATGGAATTACGTTGATGTTAAACCGGCCTATAAATCAACATTATATGAAACGAATATATCCTTTGGAAATGGTAAATTCGGAAAGCTCTATGCATATAACGATTATGAGATTGAATTGATCATATTTAATAATATCCCTGCAGAAAATAACAAGGACAAAAAGCCGATCACGATAGGCGGATACGGGATCAACTCTTCATTAGCAATAAAATGGGCAGTATATAAATTTAATACTTCACAAAATGAATATAGAGTATTCTTGGATGACTATTGGCATGACTATTCATACACAACAGGAACTGATGCTCAGTCACAGATTGCTAAACTGATCAAGCATTTCAACGAAGGCCATGCACCGGATATATACTATGGAACGAATTTTGACTATAGATATTTGTATAATGCAGGATTGGTCATTGATATGCTTCCTATCATTGAGAAAGATCCTGATTTCAAACTGGATGATCTGGTTCCTTCTATCAAGGAGACAGTGACTAAAAATGGTATTTGTTATCAAATGTTTTCTGCATATTACTTTGATGGAGATTTCGGTCTCAAGAAAGATTTTAGTGGCGATGATATTACATATAAACAGGTAGACGCTTTAGCTCAGAAAAAAGGCATATCTCTTCGCGGCGATATGCCTGCAGCAGAATTTGCTGATCAGATCATTCGCTATTCGCTTGGAGATTTTATAGACAGGTCAACAGGAAACCATATTTTGACCATAGAAGAATTGAGAGATATTGTGGATTTTTCCGTTAGGAATGGCATGCCTTACGGAACCTATTCAAATTATATTGCAGATATGGATACTGTCCATAATGGTACATACCTGACATGTAGAAGAACCTGGGTAGGTAATCTATATGATGTATACGATATTGAAAGTGAACAAAATGATAGTTTCGTATATCTTGGTTTTCCTTCGGTATATGGGTCATCTCATGGTATACAGCCTGACGGACTTGTTGCTATATCTGCTGACACAAAGAATCCGGAAGTTTGTTGGCAGATTATCAAGTGTATGCTATCTGATGATGTTCAGGAGATTGAATTGGGAGAACACAACAATCCGGTAATCAATAAGGTGTTCGAAGATTATTGTAGTTATGTGGCCGCTCCCGAGTCAGTTCCTGAATCAGAAATCGTATGGAAAAGCATAGTAAATGGCAAGAAAGCGGTACCAGGATGGATAATCTCAGATTATCGGTCTATGGTAAACAGCGTGGATTATGTAATATCATATGACTGGGGCCTTTATAACATTATTTGTGATGAGATCAATTCATATTACCTGCAGAACAAAAGTACAGATGATATAGCGAAAACACTTCAATCCAGATTGGATCTTTATGTATCGGAGAATTACAAATGATGAACTTCAATAAAATAAAAAAGATTGCAATTACAACAATCCTTGTGGGTTCATTATTCATGCAAGGATGCACTGGCAGTGCAGGTGATAATGCTCCGACAGATCAATCTAACTCGAATATTGATAACGGAAAGATCAATATAGAGATTGATCAGGCTAATCATGTGTTTGTAATTACAAGTAAGGCACTTGGTGCAGATTTCAGACAGGAGGGTAAGATACTAACTTACAGTTATCCTGAGACTGCCAATGTATATAGGATTAGACCTTTCGATAATAATCAGTCGTCAGCATTGTACAATCCAATTAAAGAATGGAAAAGTGCTTCATTTCAGGTTTGGGCATTAACGGAAGGACAAAACGTGTATAAGAATAATGTAGAAGGAAAGGACAGCTTATGTCGAACGGAGAGGATAGGGTTGATTAATTCGCTAATGAGAATTGATGCTAAAGAATTTAAACAAATGAATGTAATCAAATCCGGCTATTCTGACGCTGTGTTTGCTGACTATATTGTGAAATACACTTTCCCAGCTACAAAAAAAGATCTATACGAAGTAACTCATTTTGATCTTAAACTTAACTATAACGTTGTCTTGGAAGATGTTAAAGACAGACCGCTTGATTTTTTTATCATAAGAAGATCCATAGATGGAATAACCGTTGGCTTGCCGAGTAATGCTATAGAGCCATTCTATGAAAAGTATGATGCAAAATCCAAAATAATGAAATATATATATAGCGAAGAAGGTAAGATCTTTTACGATGGTGAAAGTGTATACGAAGTACATAACAATTCTGATGCTAAACCTGATGATCTAGAAATCTATCTGAAAGATCAGCCCATACTTTCTTTGGAGAAGGCTTTGTACCAATCTGCTCAGAGTATCTATAATTCTTTATCTTACTCGGCCAGAACCGGCGGGGATACACACTTCTATGCTGTCGAAATGGTTTACCTTGCGGTTGGGACATCTGATTTTAGTAATGTTGATTACGAAAATGCGAGCATGTATAGTATCGATTATGATAATGCATGCATATACCCATTTTGGGTGATTTATATGCTTGATAATATTGTTGTTGCTAGTCATGATGTGGCGCAAATCAAGCCTATATTGGTTAATGCTATTACTGGAGAGGTGATTATTTGTGATTGATTGCTCAGTAGACATATTGGAATAACTAATTGTTAGGAAGGAGTTAATATGACTATTAGACTAGAAAAAGATGGAGATGATCTGCTTCTCTTTTATTCTCCTGAAATGGGAACTGAAGGAATAAAGGATCAATTGCAAAAGAACGGAAGTATAACTATTAAACATACATATCTAGTTGCTTCAGATATGTTGATTAGAGAAGAAAATGATTTAGATGAGACACTCGTATTTACAATTGGTTCAGTAGGTGAAAAGTATACTGAAATTGATTCAGAAGTGTTAGGGACGCAACACCGCATATTTTTTTCTAACGATATACGTCTTATTCCTCAAATGTTTACTGCTTATAGAAATATCTCTATTATGAAGAAAATAGATGAGGTAATTGATCGAGATTTATATATTGGTGGCGAATGGGATAAAAATGGGGGTGTACCTCTTGAGGTATTTAAGGAGCTCTTAAAAACTTTTCCCAAAACAGCAGAATTAGATAAATATGCAAACTACCGGATTGCATCGTGCATTCGTGAGCATTTTCCGGAACTGGATCGTTTCGAAGTAATATATAAAGAATACTTAGAAAAGAAAAGCAACAGCATTAGTGTTGACCCGTCGAAATATAATTTAGATATTGAAATTGCGCAGTTTACAGAAGTATACAGTGAATTAAAGAGAATGCTTACAAATTCATGTTCATATACGGAAAAAACGTGGCAACCTAAAATACACAATATTATTCAAATGATTTATCCGCAGTATATTCTAACTGTAAGAGAGATTATAATCAAAGGAATAGACAAGAATGATAAGCAGCCAGACTTCATTATGGTTGATACTAACGGGTACGTTGATATTCTTGAAATTAAGAGTCCGGATGTAAGGATATTAACAAAACAGGCCTCATATAGAAATAACTATGTTCCTGTAAGAGAGTTTTCGGGAGCGGTTCAACAGATTGAAAAATACATTTATTGTTTAAATACAATAGAAAAGAATAGGATTGATTTAAAGGAAAAACTATCAGCAAAACTACCTGAGAATATTAATCCAGAAGTGTTGAATCCTAAGGGTATTCTTTTGCTTGGACGAAGTCATGATTTTAACAAACAACAAAGGATGGATTTTGAACTAATTAAGAGACAATATAAAAATATTGTTGATATTATGACATATGATGATTTGTTAATGCGTTTAGAGAATATACTAGCCTCATTAAAGATGAGAAGAGCGGATGGTTAGAATTGCATATTCGGAATACTGATAATACTATTTATGATAAAAATGAGATCAGCCATTGCCGGAATTCTGCAATAATATAGAATACGTACAACAACAAAACAATTAACCAACATATAACTGACATCATTGTAGAAAAAGACATTGATACTATATCTTTCCGTTATGCAAAGCAAGGCACAAAAACCGGCAGGAATAAAAAGCAGCTCAAGGGAGTTCTTGATAGTAGTAAAGAGGGGTATGCGCTGCTGAAGAAGTTGGTGATTGAATGTATAATTATAAGTATATTTAGAATTATATTATTGGAGGATTATATGGAACTCTGTGCACTTATAGTATCAATTCTTTCTTTTATCCTTAGTATAGTTGCAACAGTTATTTCTAGTGTAATAGCTAATAAGCCATATTATAAAAAGTTGTGCCTTTCTGAAACTTTTGTAGACAAAAAAGATGAATTCGGAATTTCGATATCTAATGTTGGACGTGTCGTTGTTTTTATTGAAAGAATTGAATTAGTGGAATTAAAAACAAATAAATGTTTAGGTCAGTTATTTTTAAATAATGGAAATGATAAATTTCTTTTTTCTATTGAACCAGGTGAGGTTAAATATATTACATTGAACTTATTCGAGAATAATCCTTATTGTCATGTTGCTGATCCTAATAAATACTTAAAAGTAGTTATTTATGAAAAGAACGGCAATATAGAGGTATTCAAGAACATTTTTGCTGTTGGATGATTTTAGTTATTTTTTAAATTAAATAGCAGAATTATTTGAACACAAATATTGTATTTATTATAAATTAATAGATTTGCTTGCCGAAATACATATGTTTCTGATAACGATCCGGAAATGAAGAGTAAGAAGAAAAGTTTTATTCCTCATGATTATGGACTTACAAATATCAAGAATGCAGTTAATCGCTATAAAGGAACCTGCTTACTTGAACAAGATAGGAAAGAATTATTATCAGTTGTTATAATTTTATTTGTAGGATACCAAACTTGCCTATTTTTGACCAAACGTGCCAAATATTGGCAAGCCCGTTTTATTTTATTAGTGCCTGTGCTATATCGTACATAGATACCATCGCAGAAAGCAATCGATGGATCAGATTGCTTCAAAAATAGCGACCAGTATGATGATGGCTAATCTGATTTCGGAAAAAGATACCGAAGAGTATAACTATGGCGTTAAGATGTTGCTTGAAAAGAAAATCTTAAGGGCGGGTAAAATTGTTGCTAAGAAGCAGACAATTAATCCGCCGATTCCGAGTTGTGTTATTATCTATCATCAGCCTAAGAGCCCGAGGACATGACATGTCTGATGAGGTTTATGGAGGTAAAGACCAATGTGGTAGAAACTTATAGGGCGTAACCAGACATTATGATAATTTCAGGAGAAAAAATATGAAAAATAAGTATTTATCATTACTGGCTACTATTGTGATTGCAATGTCCGGAATAGCCGGTTATTCAACAACTGTAAATGCAGCGAACACGACAACATAGAGAACTTGAAAGTATGTAAAAAAATACATATAATCACTACAAATATAAGGAAATCTTTAGATTTCTAGATTGGAGGAGAAGAATATGAGAGCTAAAATATTGGTTGGGATGATAGGAGCAGTTATTACAGTATCTGCAATTGGGGCAACGGTTCTTGCTTCAAATACTACTAGTTATACGTGGAGAGGAACACGAAAGTCGAGTTATTGTTCTACAGAGTTCCGTTCGGTTGATGGTTTGTACTGTGAAAGAGACTTTCAGACTTTTGCTTCAAGCGTAGGTAGTAGTGATGGAAAAAGAAACTCCGATGAAAAAGATTCTTATAAGAGAACAGTGTTAAGTGGGCTACCAAGTGCTACGCGAGTTAAGGATAGTAGAACAACTGTTAGTGCTACATATCATAATTCAAGCCTTGATGACGGCTATGGATGGACGGGGCAGTCCATGTATGTTACGGGAAGTGGTAGTGTTGATCAAACAAGAAATTGCTAAACCGGAATAATTATCTGAAGTGATAAAAGTTGTTTTAAGACAGTTATTAAGAACATGGGACAAAGGTCTGATCTATATCTTGACCTTTGTCCTTTGTTCGTTATGCTCTGTAGCATTGATCATACCTTTAAGATTATTAAGGCAAGAGATAGATAAAAGAAGCAACAGTACTACGATGACATATTATTCATATGTATGCGAAGGCTTTAGCGGTAGTGATTTGAATTCAATGGAAAAGGATATAAAGGAAATAGAGCCTGAGTTCATCATTATCCCCAACGTTGAGTATGAAGTATCCTATAAGAATTTTAGTGGTACAGGTCGAGCGATGACAATATCTGACTCTGGGTTTGAGAAACTCGGAAAGTCATATGGAAACAAGACAGATTACTTCTTGTGTCTCATCTCGGGACGAATACCTGAGGATGAAAATGAGGTTGTAACTTTTTTGGGGGTATATGGTTCTTACTGCTATAGTCATGATGGAGAAAAAGTTAAAAAAGCTGTTGTATTGCCTGAAATTGGTGAATGCGAGGCAACTGGGAAAATAGAATTGAGGGATGATTTGCAAGAAATGATTGTAGATCTTCAAGGTGGCGTCATCGTTCGTCAGAATGTATTCGACAAAATATACGGTGGACGCGCAGTCAAGATTTTCATTGTATTTCAGGAAACTCTTTCTCCGGAACAGGAGCTCGAACTGAAGAAGATCATTTCAAAATATGCGAATGTACTCGATGCTTACTGTGTAAGCAAACAATATGATGAAGAAGCTGACATAGCAAGTCTTAATCTAGCGACGGAATTATCGGCCTTGTTGATTTTAGCAGTCATAGCGTGCCTTGTATTCGTCCAGTCGGACTTGCTTTACAGTAATATTATTATCTGCAGAATTATGAAGCAAATGGGATTAAGCAAGCTAAAGAATTTCTTTTTTAATTTCATACTGCTGAATATATATATACTGATATCTGAAGCAGTTTTATTCTTTGTGTTACAGCTTTCAGAAACAAGTGAACGACTCAAGTTCATAAATCCGGGGAGCGAAGGATTTAAATGGATTATCATCATAACAGCTTACCTTACTGCTTTGCTGGCGTACACAGTCGTCTATTTAAGAACCTGGAAAGTAAAGAATGAAAGATGATAACATGAATATAAGGATTCAGCTTCGTTTAATAAAGGACAACTTATTCAAGGTCATTGTTTTCTGGATAATGAGCATCGTTACAAGTTTTCTTGTAATTCTTGCAGTCACTGGTTTGGGAAATTACAGGGAGCTCAAAGAATATTTTCCGGAATCGATGAATAATTTATACATCTATTCATTTGATAGCTATTTATATGATTTGAATCACAGTAATGGATATGGGGTTGCGGCAGTTGGATATAACGATTATTCCGATATCATGAATGAACGGATAAATCTGTTTAGAGAGCGGTTTGATGTTACAGAAGTCGTATATCCCGATAGTGGATTATTCCTGCACTATAAAGATGATTCCGAAGACTATATCTCCATAAAAGCATACAATTACAATAATCCCATTCTAAGGGATGTGTCGATAAAGATTAAAGAAGGAAGGCTGCCCGATAAGGGAGAGACAAATGTCATGCTTCTGCCGTCATACTACAAGGCCTTTTTCAAAGTGAATGAAGAATACGACATTAATGTAGGTAGTTTTTTTGATGGAGTTACTGATGAAGAACCGCATGTAAAGGTGAAGGTAATAGGCTTCTTTGAAAACCCATACTGTTTTAATCCCGATGATTTGTCTTTGGAAATGCATGAAACAGAAGGCATTATATATCTTTCAGATGAAGTAAGACCTCCTGTTAACAATTCTAGAACTGTTTTTATCAAAACTGATTCTGAAATACCGGAAGAAGAAATAAATGCACTGATGATTGAACTAAAGGAAGCCGGTGACAGTTTCCGTAAATACGATCCTGACTATGAATACAAAGGTGAGATTTACGGCGTGGATGATGCAATCGATAAGACACAAAGACAGATACTTATTTCTTTCGGCCTCTTGTTCGTCGTAGTTTTCGCTGATACTTATCTGGGACTAAAAAAATCAGAGAGATTCATGCTTACGATAATGAAACTTGGTTGTTCCCGGAAAAGCGCGATTACAAATATTATTGGGTATAAGTTTCTGATTACTATATTAGGAATCATTTCAGGCACGCTCATTTATAAATACTATTGTTTGGTCGAAGGAGTTGGATATGTCGGAGGCATAGATTTAGCAGCGTTCTCATGGAGTTTAAAATATGTAATTACTGCGGATTTAATGGTTTTGGCAGTATGCCTTATCGCTCACATCCCATATATCCTGAAAGTAACAAGCATCGATATTCACAGGGAGGAATAGAAATGGAAGATATAATCAGACTTGAGAATGCCGTTAAGGAGTATAACGATGGATATAAGAATACAATAAGGGCACTTGATATTGAAGATTTAAGAATCAAGAACGGCGAATTTTTGGTTGTACTGGGCCGTTCCGGGTCTGGGAAAAGCACGTTGCTAAATGTGATAGGCGCCCAGTGTGATCTGACTTCCGGGGATACATATTACAAAGAACAAAGTTATAAAAAAATGAAGGACAAGGAGAAAGCAACACTGAGAGCCGAGAAATTCGGATATGTTTTTCAAAGCTACTGCCTTGTTCCGCATTATACCGTTTATCAGAATATCGAGCTTGCTATGATTGTAGCCGGGAACAGATTAAGCGGCAGGAATAAGAAAGAAAGAATTAAAACTTGTGCCAGACAGGCAGGTATAGAGAATTTGCTGAATAAAAAAGCAGAAAGACTTTCAGGCGGTGAGAAACAACGATGTGCCATAGCTCGAGCGATGGTAAATGATCCTGAAGTAATACTGGCAGATGAACCTACAGGTGCTCTTGATTTAAAGACGGGTGATGCGGTGCTCGAGTTGTTCAAGGAATTGAATAATCAGGGAAAGACAGTTGTAATCGTGACTCATAATGTGACATTCACCCAATATGCTGATAGGACTATCGAATTAAGCGATGGAAGGATAAAAATGTGAGAAAGAAGATCACAGCAGTATTCTCAAAATTATTAGCCTTCATCATAATCCTGTCAGTATTCACATCTTTGGCTGGTTGCAATAAGGGAAGCACTCTTGAGACTGTCTCTGAAGTCGGATACAGATTGGATCATATTGATTCATTTTATAAGTATTCTTCTTCAGGAAAGGCCTGCGAATATCTGAGTTCATGGGAAAAAGCGCATCTGTTAGGAACTCCTGAAAATACTGCTTTCAGCATTAACAACAATCGGACAAATCTGTTTGATTTCAAAAGTATGAAGCTGACAAGCATCGATTATGATTCAAATGGTGTTACTGAAACTTTGCTTGAGATGCCGGAAGAAAGGAAGATTATAAGTGCCAGGTTTTCAGATGAAAAACTTCTGTTTATCAGTTATCTGGGCGATGAAGGCTTCTCCTATAACAAATATTTTTTCAGTATTTACGACATAGATGGCAATCTTGAGACTGAACTGGATATAACGGAATATTTTAATGGAGATATCCCTGAAATAGGATTGGCGGCAAACAACAATTATCCGCTGTTTACAGGTTCCAGAATAGTGATTTGGAATGGTTCCGAAGGCACTATTTCCGATAATGATATGGTCAAAGAAATAAAGAAAGGCTTTATCCTTAAAGATGTTAAGTGCCTGGATGAAAACCAGATAGCGATTATAGCTAGATCAACAAACGATACTGATGATTCTGAAAGCAAGCTTATAATCGCTAATCAAAACTTCAAAACGCAAAACAGATACGAGATTAAAGAAAGCGTCCGTACTTTCGCGGAAGGCAGTGATATTATCTTGTATGGTGATGATGCACTCGTAGAAATAATGGGCGAAGAATGCAAGTTGATGTTAAGGTGGGAAGAATCACTGCTTGATACACCTTTTGTGGTGTCAAAAGATAATTCCCGGCTGAAGATAATAGGAGGACTTTCTTTAGAAGAGATTGAACAAGGGGCAGTCTATAATCTGTTTCTTTTTAGTATTGAAGAAAGATTGAGCAAACCGGATAAGACGATAAAGATGGCTGCATTTGGCGGCCATGCTGAATTTCTAGTAAAACTATTTAACCTTACAAATGAAGAATATAATATCGAGTTAAAGCAATTTGACATTGACAGCAGTTCATCATACAGTGATTATGCCGCTTCATACAGGAAAGCCTGGCTTGAAACATCTAAACATGAATTTGATATTTATTTCTTTCCGAATTTACCAGTGATTGATATTGCAGGCTCAGATTCTTTTGTCCCGATTCGCGATGTCTTGGATTCCGGATTGAACGAAGAAAACTGCTATATTAAAGCTTTGTGCGGTTATGACGAAGACGAATATTATTTAAGACCGTTCTTCACCCTTGCTGGCAGTATTTATTGTAAGGATGGCATTCCCGAAGATAAGCTTAGCAAGGGCTCTGGCCAATTTGGCTATTATGAATTGCTTCCTTCCGCAGTAATGAACCAAGAGTTGAATGTCATAAAAAGAGCAATTAACAGTGACCCTTCGCATGATGGAAGATATACATATTACTCGGCTATTTCCATCGATGATTATATTGACATAAGAAGAATGCGCAGTGCTGAAATAACCGGTTTCCCTGATGCTGGAATAATGTCCCCCATGTTAAAGGGGTGCGGAGCTTTTGCGTTTAGCGTTGATATTGAAAAAGATGTTGCAGCTGTTTTTGCTGGTTTTTTATTGTCAGATTTCATTCAGTCATTTAGCTATGCGAGCAAATCAGTCATCCCAGCAATCAGAAAAACTGCAGAACTGCAGTTCTATACATACCCGTTTTTTGATCTGTCTGATGTCATCTTGGCGGTTCATAACGATAATGTCAAAGTAGATATTAAAAGACCGATGTCGCCAGAGGAAGATTTGCCACTTATCAGGGATTTCTTAGATGCTGTCAGTTCTGCAAAAGGCATTTACGATGAAGACCCTGTGATAAGCATGATTTTTTTCGAAGAATATCAACGTTATACGAATGGGGTTGTATCTTTGGATGAGTTCGTTGATTCTTACTATGCTCGTGTCAGTATTTATCTTAAGGAGAAGGAAACCTGAAATATTCCCATGGAGAATTGAGGAAAACGATTTTCGAATATAGAGTTGTAGATTTGTAACAAGCAGGTTTCACAGGATAGCTAAATAGGAATACAGAAATGAAAAAGCATTCAGGTTTTTAACTTAGTTGCATTAGTGTATTTATTATCAGTATTAATAGCAGGTTGTTTGATTTGTTGACTCCCACCACACAAATGTTGCACAATAACAGAATAAATGTTACTATACAAAAAATATGTTATTGAGGCACAATAATGATCTTACATCAGAGAAAACTATTTGGTATTAAATTCGATGTTGAGAGAGTGAATCCCGTTGGGCTTCCTTTATATTTGAAGGCGGGTCGTTCGTTTTGGATATATTCATTCTCTGGCATGGATTTTATCCTTGTAACAATTCCAAACGACGAAAAGTTTGGTGTTATTGCACTTGAAAAACAACGTGCATTACTCGAAGCCAGGTTTGAAAAACCTGTCGCATTTAGTTTTTCTTATATAAGTTCAAGACAAAGGGATAGCCTGATTGAAAGGAACATTCCATTTATTTCTGATATCGGGCAATTATACCTTCCGTTTTTAGGAATGATGTTAAATGATCGGTTCGCCCACCGAAAACAGATCAACGCTGAGAAAATGATGCCGGTTACCCAAGCTCTATTTTTGCACTTGCTCTATAACGGCAACAATATGCCTATGTTAAAAAAGGATGCTGCGGGGCATATTGGAGTGACGAGAACTTCAATAACGAGGGCGAGTGATCAATTATTAGCAATGGAATTGATTAAGCAGGAAACGATAGGGAAAGAATGCTTTATGATGCCTGTGTCAAAAGGCATAGATTTATATGAAAAGGCAAAACCATATCTTATAAATCCTGTACAAAGCGTTATTATTTCTAATAATGATTTTGATTGTTATCCGCTTTCAGGCGAATCGGCTCTTTCGAGGCGTTCAATGCTTAATGCACCAAAAATTCCGGTTAGGGCGGTATTTAAATCAGATGTTAATTTAAAGGATATTTCTGAAATTGATGTCAGATGGTCATCAGATAATAATGCGGTATGTATAGAATTATGGAAATATGATCCAAGATTGTTTGAAAAGGGTGGCATTGTAGATCCTGTTTCTTTGGCAATGTCTTTTTCAGAAAATGTTGATGAAAGAATAGAAGCATCTATAGAGGAGTTTCTAGGGAGATATGAATGGTAGTAGGAATTGATAGTCTTATCGAGAAATTCAAGGATTACGAAGACTGCTATACAATTATCGGTGGTGCGGCCTGCGACATATTAATGACCGAAGCAGATATTGATTTCAGAGCAACCAAAGATATCGATATGATCGTCATTATGGAAGCTCGATATAAAGAATTTACTAAGATTTTGTGGGATTATATTCTTGAAGGCGGATATCGTTTTGGCTGGAAGAACAGCGATGAAGTTCATTTTTACAGATTTACTGAACCAAAACCCGGTTATCCTTCAATGATTGAGCTTTTCTCGAAAGAGCCGGATTATATTAAGGATGTTCCTTCCGGAATTGTACCGCTTCATATTGATGATGAGACATCAAGCCTTTCAGCAATCCTTTTGAATGAAGATTTTTATAATTTTATGTTAGAAGGTCGCAGAACGATTTTGGGTGCAAGTGTTCTTGGAGCAGAATATCTTATTCCTTTTAAGATGTATGCATGGCTCGATTTAAAAGATAGAAAATCTCGTGGTGAACACGTTAACGAAGGTGATTTAAAAAAGCACAAGTATGATGTATTCAGACTTCTTCAAATAGTTGAACTTGGGAAGAAGATTGAAACAACAGGTCTCGTGAGTGAGGCTGTGAATAGATTTTTGATCGAGATTAGAGAAGAAAAAATCCCATTTAAACAATTAGGTCTTTTATTTGATATGGATGAAGCATTACGATCTTTTGAATCAATTTATACTTGATTTGCTTTACCGTCTGATAGTATCTTTCGCGTGTTTAGTTAAACTCTGATACTATTGTTTGTGAAGTATTGATTTTGTTAATGATTATAGCCAACAGTGAAACTTCAAATGTATTCGCATTCCCTTGTAAGTTTTCACCATTAAACACTCTTACCCACATTTAAGGAAAAACTTGGTTAGATAAGAAGATAATAAAAAAGCGACAGAGAAAAGGTTCCTTGCCGCTTTTGTCTCAAAATTGAATTTTATGCATATGCGTGAGGCACATCTATCTTGTCCGTGCACAAGGCATCGAAATCAATTATATGATCAGAAAGAATCTTTTGGATGTTATCCGGTAGATCACTACATACGATAGCTTTATCGGGGAAAGATACTTTAACATAAGATGGACTATCATTGTCGATATCTACATCAAAGTATGTAATACCATGTTGAGCAAAATTACGAGCATCAGAAGAAAAGGGGGATCCGTCATCTTCAATCAATAAATGTGCTCCAGTAGAAAATGCATCATATTTGTTAAAAAAAACACTTAACAGTTCTGTTTCTTCTTTGCTACGACAAACAAACTCAGGAACATTACCAGATCCTCCAGATGTGAATGCCAAGACGTTTCCGTTGATATCCAATCCAAACCAAAGAATATCTTCACACTGTAAATCTATTATTGTGTATCTCATGATTATTACCTCACTTATTAATTATATCATTAAACATTGTTTGACAGTTTTTACAATATGGAATAGCACACTGGTATTTAATAGTTCGAATAAGCGTTTCATAAGTTCTGCCGGTGAAGTTGATTCTACCGAGTTAAACATTTTAGTTTCAGGCAAGAAGTTCCTTTTTGCATCAACTGGTGAAATAATCAAAGAGGATGAATTAGTGGATTTTATGTCTTTCTTGTATAAAACTCCAATGATTGGAGCAACTTATCCTACGGGTAAGAAAATATATGATTTAATTAATTCACTATATCTAAGATTTAGTTTAACTGATAAGTCTGATAAGATGCCAAAGGAATACCTCATACCATGTTTTGTAGCTGATTGCTGTAAGTGTATTGGATTCGAAGGTATAAAATACTATGGTTCTAAAGAATACAATAATTATGTTGTTTGGGATGATGGTTTTTTTGATTATGCAGGAATGTGTTCCTGATTATTGGTTATACGTTTTGTATTGCTAAAGTGATTAATTTGACAATCTGTTCCCCTCAAAAAACAACACTTGAATATCCAATTGCTTCAAATAAGGTTGCCATTGATTCGTATGGTAAAATATCTTTATGGGAATGAAGGATTCGTAAGGATCCTTTGTCGGGAAAATCAGCAGCACTGATGACTAAATCCAGAACAGATGAAACTATGGATAAATACGGAAAATATTGTTTGGTTTTGAATTTCTTGACTTGGATTGCCGTATTTGTACTGCTGTCTATTCCTGTTTGGATCCTAATCGAAAATTTTATTATCAAGATAATTGTCTGCATTATCTTATTTTTCCCGTGTGGTTTCTTTGAAGAAAGAGTACTAAGGTGGAAGTTATGATTAGTTTTGAAGATTTCTCATTGTTGTTTGATTCGGTTCCTGGGGAGCCTGAATTTGAAATACTATTCCGAGATACAAAGAAGGAATACATGATTATAAAATACGATGATCATGTATCTTTTCAAAGGTGCGGTGTCGATAACGGAAGTGGAGAGTACGATTACCCGTCTTTGAAGGAACTATATCAGACGGTTACTGTAGATGGTATATGCTTAAAAGAAAGATGGAGCACGATCGAAACGATAATAGCAGATTCCACTTTTGATTTATCTATACCGGATGAGCTGGCCTCGTTTAAAGAGAGATGGATAAAATAGTAAACTAATACACAGCCTGCAAATGAATTCAAATTTGACCAAATAAATGACTAAATAAATGACCAAATAAAACGTGGTATAATGCTAGCGAAACACCTGTAAACATCTGCTACGCAAATGTCTGTATTTATTATCCCACGGATAATTCTGGGATAAGAAAACAGAAATAATATGGTTATTTCCTTCAACTCTTGATAAAATAATCCCAATATCTTGTAACACAGTAAAGCGTGTATCACTACATGTTGTTACCATAGACGAGCTTGAATAATGAAAAAACGCTGGAAATGCCCTAAAACAGGGCATTTCATTTTTTTAAGCCAACAAAAAGCCAACCAAAATCAGTGATATGTATTTTTCAGAAGTCCTCCCGTAGTCATAGGTGGACTAGATTTGCAGCTCAAAAAGTTATCAAGAGAACTTAACCCGGATGATATAATTATCTTGTCTGAGGGAATGATCCCTTAGTCAAGAAAATTAACAGCAAAATGGACTATCTTCTTTCTCATAAGTCCACCTTTTAAACGGGATACCTTAATTATAATATATAAGACCGATTCTGACAAAAAAATTTAATAACGTCATATCTTGACAAGGGACGCCCACGGTGTATACTTTGTATTACAAGAACTAATACACGGCATACAACGCTCAAGAAAGGGTGAGAGTTATGGATAAGAAGAAGATCGTAATCTATCTGGCAGTCACATATATGATCGCATGGACACTGCAGATCATCGGATCGCTTTATGTCTTAAAGCATCCGGGTATGACGGGAACACGGGTTTTCCAGGCTTGTCTTTCAATATGTATGTTCGCACCTTTTGCAGCAACTCTCGTCTCAAGAAAGAGCCTTAAGGGACTCGGTTGGAAGCCCATGCTGAAGAAGAACTTCAAGTGGATCTTTTTCTGCATTTTAGTTACGGCTTTCCTGACATTTATCGGTTCATCCATGTTTTTCATCTTCTTCCCCGGTCTTTTCGATACTTCAGGATCGATGATGATCGCAAAATATTCGGAAGCCGGAGTCGATATCATGAAGGAATTCGAAAAAGCAGGTATCAGTATAAATAAGTTTTATGCCGTCCAGCTTGTTACAGGCATATTCTTCGCGCCTTTTATCAATATCCTTACGGCGATCGGCGAAGAGACCGGCTGGAGAGGCTTCCTTTATCCGGAACTTAATAAGAGTTTCGGCAAGGTCAGGACCTGGATCCTCGGCGGCATTTTCTGGTCAGTATTCCACTTCCCTGCAATGCTCATAGCAGGATATGAATACGGACTCGATTATATAGGATCACCCTGGCTCGGACTTATCACATTCACCGTTTTCTGCATAGTCCTGGGTATCCTGGAGGAGATCGTTTACGACCGCACAAAGTGCATCTGGTTCCCTGCTCTCCTGCACGGATCAATAAATGCTGTAGCTACCCTGCCTCAGCTCTTCATGAATGCAAACGATCCGGACATCGCAAAGTATATGGTCTTAGGCCCCCTGCCTAACGGACTGATCGCAATGATCCCGATCATCATCTTTGCAGCAGCAATGGCAGCATGGTCGATCAAAAGAAAGAAGGTAAACTCATGATAATAAAGATAGACGAATACTCTGATCTGCCCATCTATATGCAGATAAGGAATCAGATAGTCATGGGTATCTCCAGCGGCGAACTTAAAGGAGGCGAACAGCTCCCCACGGTAAGGGCACTTGCTTTGGAGATAGGCATCAACACGATGACGGTCAGCAAGACTTATCAGCTGCTCAAGAGCGAAGGCTACATCATGACCGACCGCAAGAACGGTGCGCGAGTGAGACCTGATATCAGCAAGAGCGGAGAGATAAGCGAAGGCAATAAGTCGGAGCTTAAACGGATAGTTTCCGAAGCAAGACTGTCAGGTGTTTCAAAAGAACAATTGAAGGAACTCATCGACGAGTTCTATTGAAGATAAGGAGAGAAGTATATGACATGGGTAATGAATCTTATTATGTTTATCTGCATCGTTCCTTCAACGATACTTATGTTTGCGATCGGATTTACTGATAAGGCCGGAAAGAAAAAGATGATCTTCGGCGTACGCGACAATCCGAAGTTCCACGAAGGCGAAGCAGAGAAGAAACTGAAAGCCACCGTAAAGAGCTGCCGCAGGAATGCGCTTATCATTACGATTGCAGTTTGTATTGCAAGCATCATCCTCCTGTTCATGCCGGTTACGGATACAACCATGACACTCTGGATGATCCTTGTTTTCGCGATGCTGCTTATTGCGGTTCCTTTCGGAAAAGGCAATACCGAGCTTAAGGATCTCAAGAAGGAACTGGGTATCACAAAGTCAGGTCTCGTATATACCGACCTTACGAATGCGAATGTCATCCACAGCCTGAAGCTTACATGGCTCCTGATCCCCAATGCGCTCGCACTCATTGCAACGATTGCAGCAGTACTGATCGATCTGGGGATCATCAATGTAAATATGGTCTGTGAGAAATATGCGCTTACATCATTAAGCCTCTCATTCCTCTTCATTGCGGCTTTGATCGTCCCGATCGCCATCATGATGGATAACACCAGAAACATGGTCATCTCAAAAGACAGCAATATCAATGCCAACTACAACAGAGCAAAGAAGAAGGTATGGGCAGATCTCATCATCAGCATGAGCTGGGCGAATGCACTCTTCCTCGTAAGCTACCTGATCCTTGTCATGTTTGTGAAGAGCGATATCGTAATGCTCGCAGGAATCCTTGTCTACACACTGATCATATTAGCCATCGTTATAGCGGGAGCCGCCAATCAGAAATCCATTGAGAGCAGATACGAAAGAGATACGGATCTTGATCTTCTCGACGACGACGACAACTGGATCCTGGGTATGTTCTACTACAATCCCAACGACAGCAGGCTTAATGTCGAGAAGAGATTCGGCTACGGAGGAACGGTCAACATAGCTCATCCTGCCGGAAAAGCGATAATGATCGTTTTGGCGATCCTGCTCATAGCGTCCATCGCTTACATTATCTGGGCCGCATCAACGGGTCATATCCCAGACGGAACAGTTAACATCATTCACAGATAAAAACGACAGAGGGAAGGCAGATGCCTTCCCTCTCACGCTGAGTATCTGATCGTTTTGGCATATACATAGGGATGTCTACGGCAAAATGGGAACTATCTCACTTTTCGTCGATATATTTCATAAGTTTATCCCATGCAGGCATATCTTTTCCCGGATGAGATTCTCTATATTCATTGAACATCCTGATGAGATATTTCATTTCATCGATACCATTTTTGCAATGATCAGATATACACAACTTTCCAAGTACAGTTCAGCAGATTGAAACCGTTGAAGAAGAAATCAACAAGATTATGGAAGAGGTCGATAGCCCCATTACTTCCATCCCTGGCATTGCCAATCGAATGGCTGCTGTAATCCTTGCTGAGACAAACAACTTCCAAGACTTTGAACGCGCGGAACAAGTCCTCGCATTCGCCGGTTTGGAACCATCTGTATATCAGTCGGGTCAGATGACATCTACACATTCCAAGATGGTTAAACGCGGTTCAAAATATCTTCGCTATGCCATCTTCAATGCTACAAAGTATGTATGCCATTGGGATCCGACGTTTAAAACTTATCTGGCAAAGAAACGAGCAGAAGGCAAGCCCTATAACGTCGCTGTATCCCACGCTGCCAAGAAACTGACAAGAGTGATGTTCCATCTCGTAAAAACAAACAAGGAATTCGTTCCACAAGCATAAAACACATCCGATTCATATCACTTGTTTTTAAAAGACCTCGTGGTGCTTGATTCGTTATGCAATTATCAAGGTTCGATGATTCTGGCGTTTACGCTACATTTTTCTTATTGACTTTTAATAGTTAGTCTCTTTATTTTTTATAAGTCTTCCTTCACGGATTTCTTTGTCATCCTTGAAGAGTTCATCGTACGCCGTAAGGCCTAGGTCTAACTTGGGCTTTTCTCTCAAGTCCGATCACCTCCCTTGCCAGATTAGCGTAGGCTTCAGCAACCTTACCCTTTGGATCGTGGGTAAATATGCTTTCGCCTACATTCGGACATTCGGTAGCTCTGACTGAGTGGGGTATCTTAAGGCAGAAACGGATGATATCAGAAGGAATCTTGAGACAGCACGGCAGACCCGAGTCGATGATAAAGGCAATGAGGTCTGGTTTTCGATGCTCTGTGAATATTTTAACAACAGTCCTCATGCAGTCAGAAACGGCCTTGAAGGCGAAGACGGCTTAGTCCGGCACTGGACTCACAGGCAGGACCTTGAGCTTAGGATATGTGAAGAACTGTTTTGGGACCGCTGCACGGTATTGCCCTCGAAATTATATGGGGATAGGGATATTAGAAAGTTGTTTGGATAGTCCGGTTTATCAACAGTTTTACGTAGAGTCGTGCGATTCTACTCAGCGTTGATTGTATTATTTAAAGATCATTGTCTATTATAAAAGAAAAAAGGAGTGTCTTTATAATGAACAATGAAAAAACAGGAATGCTTATAGCACAAATAAGAAAAGAAAATGGTCTGACTCAAAAGCAGCTTGCTGACAGAATTGGAGTGTCGAATGCGACTATTTCTAAATGGGAAACTGCAAAGGGCTTTCCCGATATTTCATTAATTGAACCATTAGCTGAGGCGCTTGGAATATCTGTTTCTGAAATAATAGCCGGAGAAAGACTGGAGAGTAATCCCAAGACGGATGACTTAATATCTAATATAGTCGATATTTCTATTAATGAACAGAAACGAAAAAAGAAGATTCATAACTGGATCATTGCTATTACGGTTGCACTGTTATATCTCATCATTAGTCTTATTACATGGAAATGGGAATACACGTGGCTTGTGTGGATGGCCTATTGCTTTTATAGAATAGCTACGGAATATATATATAAGAAAAAAGAATAGAAACTGATAGAATAAACATGACAGACTGTTGTCATGTTTATTTTGTTATGATCAGAACGGAGCGTAAACAGGATGAAGATAGACAGGCTTATCGGTATATTGTCAATACTGCTTCAGGAAGAGACGGTAACAGCTCCGGAACTGGCTGAGCGGTTCGAGGTGTCAAGGAGGACCATCAACCGCGACATAGATGATCTGCTGTATGCGGGAATACCAATACGTACTACACAAGGTGTAGGTGGCGGCATCAGTATTGCAGACGGATATAAGATGGACCGGACGATCCTTACATCTAAGGATATGCAGATGATCCTCGCGGGACTTCGAAGTCTCGACAGCGTGAGCGGAAGTAGTTATTACAGTCAACTGATGGAAAAGATCCAGACTGGATCTTCGGAATTCATCAGCGGCAGAGATTCAATTCTGATAGATCTCTCATCCTGGTACAGGGATTCTCTGGCGCCAAAGATATCGACAATTCAGGATGCGATAGAGAAAAGACATCTTGTCGCGTTTACTTACTATGGACCGAAAGGAGAAAGCAACAGGAAGATAGAACCTTATTATATCGTTTTCAAATGGTCGAGCTGGTATGTATATGGATGGTGTCTGAAACGCAAAGATTATCGGCTGTTTAAGCTTAACCGCATGGACAAGGTAAAGGAGAGCAAGAAGGAGTTCATCTGCAGAAATGTACCGGTACCCGAACTTAGTTCCGGGCTGAATCACCCGCAGAATATCATACTCAAGGCCTTATTTGATCCTGATATGAAGTGGCGTTTGGTCGAGGAATTCGGACCTGACTGCTACGAAGTACAGCAGGATGGCAGGCTCCTTCTTATAAGAGATTACGTTGACATGGATAATCTTACTATGTGGATGCTCACGTTTGGTGATAAGGCGGAAGTGATCGAACCGCAGGAGGTCCGGGATAAGCTTATGAAAACGGCAGAAGCTATGATCGAAAAATACGGAGGAAGCAAAGAATGAAGTACGAGTGGATCGATAAATATCTCTTGGGAAAGCCCGGTGTAACAAAGGATCTGCAGCAGGAATGGAACTGGATACGTTATAAGATCGGTGAAAAGATGTTCGCTGCGATATGCCTGGATGATAGTGATAAGCCATATTACATTACGTTGAAGCTGGAACCTCTCGAGGGAGAGTTTTGGCGCCAGCAATATGAGGATATACTATCGGGGTACTATATGAACAAGACGCATTGGAACTCGGTAAAAGCAGATGGAGAAGTACCGGATGATATTCTTCGGGAAATGCTCGATAAGTCATATGAGCTGATCCTTGGTAGTTTCAGCAAGAAAAAGCAAAAGGAGATAACGGGGAATGAATGATCTTATAAGTTGTTGCGGTTCAGACTGCAGCGCATGCTACTGTTATGGAACGATGTGTAAAGGCTGTAATGCTCTATGCGGTAAGGTCTTTCACGCACCCGAAGGAAAAGAATGCCCTATCTATCATTGCTGCAGGATCAAGAACGGCTATCAGTCATGCGGTGAATGCAACATGCTACCTTGTGATCTTATACTCGGAACAAGAGATCCCAAGATGTCCGAAGAAGATTTCATGAAGAATGTGGATGAACGTGTAAAGCGGCTTAGGAGTTGATAACGATGGCATTTGATCTTAAAAAGGAATTCAAAGAATACTATCAGCCGAAGAATAAACCGGAGATCGTAAATATTCCGTCAATTAACTATCTGGCTGTCAGAGGATCCGGTGATCCCAATGATGAGACCGGAGATTATAAGAAGGCGTTGGAGAGCTTATATGCGGTGGCTTATACTCTCAGGATGAGTTATAAGACCGATTATAAGATCAACGGGTTTTATGAGTATATTGTGCCGCCACTGGAAGGCTTTTGGTGGCAGGACGGAACCGATGGAGTTAACTACGCTGATAAGACGTCTTTCAACTGGATATCCGTAATACGTTTGCCTGACTTTATATCCGGCAAAGATATCGAGTGGGCTGTCATGACCGCAACGAAGAAAAAGAAAACCGATTGTTCGCAAGTTAAGTTCCTTACCGTTAACGAAGGCCTTTGTGTACAGATAATGCACATTGGTCCTTATGATAATGAACCGGTTACTGTAAAACTTATGGATGATTATCTGGCGCAAAACGGTTATGAAAACAATCTGAATTCAGAAAGAATGCATCATGAGATCTATTTATCTGATCCTCGAAAATGTTTGCCTGAGAAGATGAAGACTGTTATAAGGCATCCGATAAAAAGACTTGATCAGTTCGGATAATCCAGAATAAAACTGACAAAGAGATAAAGAAATTTTTGCTTATGAAATTTTAGGAAACGTGATATACTTCTCCACGTAATGAGCAGCAAAGAAGCGTAAGTCCGATTACGGGCTTGCGTTTTTTGTTGCTCTTTTATATTTGAAATGGAGATGAATAATAGTGAACGAATTAGATCTTGGTAAGGAAAAGATAACAAGGCTTATCGCGAAGTTTTCTATCCCCTGTGTTATCAGTATGGTTGTTGCCGCACTTTATAACATAGTCGATCAGATATTTATCGGATGGAGTGAAGCCGGAGCATTTGGAAATGCAGCAACAAATATCGTCTATCCCTTTACGGTGCTTGCACTCGGTTTGGCTTTACTTATAGGTGACGGGGCAGCATCAGGATTCTCGATCGCGCTCGGAATGAATGAGAAAAAGAGAGCGGATAAGTTTGTCGGGAATGGATTTGTAGTGCTCGTATCAGTATCTGTAATACTGTGCATATTAGGATTTGTTTTTCGAAGGAATATACTCAGCCTGTTCGGTGCTAACCCCGAAGAAGAGCTGTGTTATCAATATGCTACTGATTATTTTCTGGTAATCTGTGCCGGCCTTCCTTTCTACATGATAGGTCAGGGATTAAACGGCAGTATCAGAGCTGACGGGTCTCCCAAGTATGCAATGTCCTGTACCCTTGCAGGTGCAATTGCCAACCTGATATTGGATCCCGTATTCATCTTTGTGTTCGGCATGGGTGTCAAAGGAGCCGCTATAGCTACGGTAATAGGTCAGATACTGACATTTTGCATGAGTATTGCTTACCTATTCAGATCTAAGCAGTTTAAGATAAGTAAGAAGTCTGTAGGCCTTGACCTTAAAGTGATCGGCAAGATCGTTACTGTCGGGATGGCTTCGCTTATCGTTCAGCTGTCCATAGTCATAATCATTGCCGTAAATAATAATCTTCTTGGTAAATACGGATATGAGACTTATGCTAGCACGGGTATCGCATACGGAGCTGTTATTCCGCTTGCTGTAGTAGGTATAGTAATGAAGGTCTTTGGTATTGTCGTTTCTGTTGTAATAGGCATCAGTCTCGGTGGTCAGCCTATAATCGGATTTAATCTTGGGTCCGGTAATACGGAGCGTGTCAAAGAGACTATAACAGTTATTACCAAACTTATACTTGCTGTCGGAATGGTCTCATTCCTTATATTCGAACTTATGCCTGATGTTGTTATCAATCTTTTCGGAAGCAAAAATACGCCTGAGTATATGGAATATGCGCGACTTTGTATCAGGATATTCCTGGGAGGCATAATACTTACCTGCTTTATAAAATCTGCAGCCATCATGCTTCAATCAATGGGAAACAGCTTCAAATCAACTCTGCTGGCTCTTTTACGCGATGTGATCATATTTGTTCCGGCATCTGTCATTCTTGCTACAGTGTCTCACAGTATCGTTACTATGCTTTGGGCAGCGGTGATATCCGATGTGATATCGGCAGTTATCGGATTCATATTCATAAGGAATACCATAAAGGGAATCTCAATAGCCGGGGAAAATACCAAATCAAAAGCTATAGCTGATCTTGCTATCGAGAAAGCAAAATCGTAATTATGACAATATGAACGGCATGTAGATTTGTGCATTTCGAGCACATCAGACCATAATGCCCAATTGGAGTAAAATTAATAAAGAGACAACGTGTAGCTATCGACTGCGTAAATCCGGTTGGCGCTACATGTTGTTTTATTTTTTGAACAGGAGATAAGAAGAATGAAAAGAGTAGAATCAGCATGTATATGTCAGAATCTTCATTTCTTGCTTAAGGAAGATGCACCTCACGACTATGCAGTCAGACTTGTCAAAGAAGAAGTGGAAAAGTACAAGACTTCATTGGACAGAAGTCATACCAAGTATAAGATCGTCAGCGAAGAAACACTCGAAGACGGTTCGGTAAAGATCGAGATCAAGAAGCAATACAGTACCAGCCCGGTTGGTGATTATCTGAACTGATCATGAATCAAATAGATATCGTTAAGAGAAATATCTATGCTCTGTATAAGGAGCATAAGGCAGTTCATGCCTGCATTAGATTAAGGCATATGAAATCATGTGAGCAGAACAGCATAAGTGCTGTAATTAAAGCTGTTTATGCTAATGTTTTTGAAATAGAAGAGATTAATACAAAGAAACCAAAAACATATACTTTTCAATATGTTGATGTAATTACCAAAGAAATAGATATCCAAGAACTTGATGGGACCTTGCCTAAGAGCATAGATATAAAGCGCCCTAGACCACGAAAAATCTATTAGAATTTATCCGGGGTTTGTGATAGTATTCTGAGCGTTAAAAACATAAACGACACATGTAGTGCTCTGCACGTAAATCTGATCACGGTACGTATGTTATCTGGTGGATTACGGGCGGGCACTATTTTTGTGCCTGTAAGGAGGTCTTTATGCCAAGAAATCATTTTCAGAGAATGGTATTTGCATTCTTAACAGTCGTTATTACAGTTCATGCTTACGTCTTTTACAGCCTGTATGTTGTAAACGGGAAACTCTTGATGGAGATCAACGGGGCAGACAGTGTTATCCATGCAATCAATGCGCAGGGAGGAGTATATATGTTTGGACGAATGCTTCCAATCTGGGCAGTGGTTCTGGTGGAATTTGTTTTCGCTTATTCTCTCGAGTGTCTTGCCGGCAGCCCTCTGTCATTTAAAATGGCCATATCAATGTTTGATCCGAAGAAGGTTCATCCGATGATCTTCGAGACGGTAATAATTTCATGCACAGTACTGATCATGTGCCCTGCAATGAGTTTTATTGCAGCATTTCTTTACTATCCTTATTACAACGGATTTAATATCTTTACTCTGATTGCAAACTGGATAGATCTTATATGTCACAACTTTCCGTTTGCGTTTTTCTCTCAGATCTTCTTCATTCAGCCTGCGGTACGGTTTCTTTTTAGAAAGATCTTTGCTAAAGACATTGCTTCAAGAAATAGCTGAGGTGACTGCAAAATCTTGAATATATATTTATAATCAAGGATTCTTTACCGGGATGATATAATTACTACGATAGAGGCAGATGCCTTTGACATGAAAATCAGCAGCAATCTCAACTGGAGGAAAAAGCATGACACAATATGAAAGAATGGTGGCAGGACTTATATACGATCCCGGTGATCCCGAGATAGTTAAAGAACAGGTCCCGTTTCAGGACAGATTGTGGGAATTCAATCAGCTTAAACCGTCACAGTTTGCCGAGAAAGAGAGATACCTTAAGGAAGTATTTGCCGAATGCGGCGAGAACTGTTTTATAGAACTTCCCCTGCACGCAAACTGGGGAGGTTATCATGTGCATATGGGTGATTTTGTTTATGCTAATACCAACCTGACTCTGGTAGATGACGGACACATCTATATCGGCGATAAGGTAATGTTTGGTCCCAATGTAACAGTTGCCACTGCCAATCATCCGGTAGATGCAGAGTTAAGAGGCAGAGGACTTCAATATAACAAGGACGTCCATATCGGTGACAATGTCTGGATAGGAGCTGGAGTAGTAATAGTTCCCGGTGTTACTATCGGAGATAACACTGTCATCGGAGCAGGAAGTGTTGTGACTAAGGATATTCCCGCAAACGTTGTAGCTGTCGGAAATCCTTGCAAGGTCATGCGTGAAGTCGGAGAGCGTGACCGGGAATTCTTTTATAAGAATGAGAAAATCGATTGGGAGAATCTCGGGCAGTGAAGATTGAACATATCGCTATGTATGTAAATGATCTTGAAGCGGCAAGAGATTTCTTTATCAAGTATCTTGGCGGCAGATCTAATGACGGATATCACAATGCGAAAACCGGATTCAGTTCTTATTTCATAAGCTTTGAAGACGGTGCAAGATTGGAAATAATGAACAAACCCGGGCTGGCCGATCCGAAGAAAGATCTGAATCGTACAGGCTATGCTCACATTGCCTTTTCACTCGGGAACAAAGAAGCTGTTGATTCATTAACGGTTCGCCTGAAGAATGATGGTTACGAGATAGTAAGCGGACCGCGCACAACAGGCGACGGCTACTATGAGAGCTGCATAGTTGCTATAGAAGATAACCAAATAGAAATAACGATATAATTGGATCAGATAATAAACAGCAAAAAGAACCAAGAACCGGGTTAGTCCGGTTCTTTTGTTATAATACGTACTATGACACACAAAGAAAAGGCACTACAGTATTTTTCAGATAAGTTTCACTGTTCTCAGGCAGTTCTGGCTGCATTTGCTCCCGAATTAGGAATTACTGAAGAACAGGCATTGAGATTAGGCGCATGTTTTGGAGCCGGTATGCGTAAGGGTGAAGTCTGCGGAGCATGTACCGGCGCATTGATGGTGTTGGGCCTTATGTATGGTCAATTCAACAAAGATGATGTTGAAAGCCGCATGAGAGCCAATAAGGTAAATGTTGAGATGATGAACGGGTTTGCAGAGAAGAGTGGCTCTTATATCTGCAATGAACTGTTAGGATGCGATATCAGGACGGAAGAAGGCATAAGGTATGCCAGAGAAAACGATCTATTTACTGATTTCTGTCCTAAGATGGTGGCTAATGCTGTAGATGTTTTGGAAGAGATCATACAAAATAACTGGGAAAAAGAATGATTAAAATACGTGAAGCCACAATAGATGATGCAGCAAGACTGGTAGAGATCTACTCGTACTATGTGCTGAATACAGCCGTTTCATTCGAATATGAGGTCCCTTCAGTTGAAGAGTTTACTGAAAGAATGAAAAACGTAATGAAGAAATACCCGTATCTTGTTGCTGTTAAGGATGATTATGTAGTCGGATATGTTTATGCCGGAACATATAGTCCGAGAGATGCTTATTCCTGGACAGTAGCCAATTCCATTTATGTTGATAAAGACTATAGAAGACAGGGAATCGGATCCTTAATGTATGCTGAACTGGAAAAGAGGTTAAAGGATCTCGGAATCGTAAATATGTTAGCCGGAAGTGCCTTTTGTGAGACAGAGGATGAATATCTTTCGCACGACAGTTATGAATTCCATAAACATATGGGATATGAGAAGGTAGCTCAGCTGAAAGGTATCGGCAAGAAATTCGACCGTTGGTATGACCTTTTGTGGATGCAGAAGAAATTGTGATCGGAAGTATAGATAATCATCAGAAAAAGAGCGAGGACATGCATATGAGATTAGATGGTTTCGGTATATTTGTTGAAGATATGGCGGTAATGATCCGTTTTTACAGAGATGTTCTCGGGTTTGAGATAAAAGAAGCAGAGGATACATCAAACGTTTATCTGGTTAAGGACGGCACTCTTTTCTTGTTCTATGGTCGGAAAGACTTTGAGACAATGACAAGCCGAAAGTATGAATACGTAAAAGGTCTGAATGGCCATTTTGAACTCGCCCTTTATGTTGATTCTTTCGATGAAGTAGATGCTACATATAATCGAGTGATCGAGCAAGGTGCAACGTCTGTCCTTGCCCCTACCACTGAACCATGGGGACAAAGGACTTGCTATATTGCTGATCCCGAAGGCAATCTGATAGAGATTGGTTCTTGGGATAAACCGTATGAGGAAAAGGATTTGTAATAGAGGTTCAGTATAGAAGATCGGCAGTTTTACGAGGTTGAATAGATGAGGGATGACTAATATGAACTTAAAATCTTTGTATATTTGCGTACAAGATATGAATCGGGCTATAGAGTTTTACGAGGAACTACTTGGACAGACGGTCACAGAAAAGGACGATATTTATAGTGTGTTTGATATAAATGGTTTTCGACTTGGACTATTTGCTTATGAAAAGAAAGGTGAATCTCATGAGTATGGTAGTAACTGTCTGCCAAGCTTAAGTGTTGATTCTAAGGCGATTCTTGAAAAGAAGATAATGGGGAAAGAGATTTGTTTTCCCTTAACTCTGATTAGAGGTAATTGGGTGGTTGAAATAGTTGATTCTGAAGGGAATCACATTGAGATGACAGCGCCAGCTATGTAAAGATAATAGACAGTTTTATCAATAAGGGGATTGAAGAATGAAAGGGTTACTTAGAGGAATAGGATATTTCCTGTTATATATGGTATTTACCATAGCTGTTCAAATTGCATTATCTATTGTGATCGCTCAGATTGCAGCTGGCACGGGAGTCGCTGGACAGACTGAGATAGAAGGTTTTGTTAATAAGAATATCCTGGGAATGACTATAGTGTCAGGACTGTTAACCGTTCTGTGCCTGTATCTTATGTTTAAGATACCCAAGAAAGATATCAGGAATGAATGGAACCTGAACGGATTTGATTTATTGAACCTTATAAAAGCGTGTCTGATGTCATTTTCTTTATCTAGCGTGATATCTCTTTTGACATTAAATGTGGATATTGAGAATTCAAGGCTGATTGCGGCCTCAGCTCAATACTATTCGTCTAAGGTGCCCTTTATGGGAACAATACTTATGATTCTTAATCTTCTTGTTATTGCGCCATTTGCTGAAGAGTTAGCATTAAGAGGAATCGTTTATACGCGCATTGAAAAGGAACTAAAACCTATAGTAGCGATAATTGTAAGCGCTGTATTGTTTGGGCTGATGCATTTTATGGCTGGCGGAATCATACTTGTTGCAGGTGCAACAATAATGGGATTGGCCTTCGGATTATTGATGTATAAATACAAATCACTGCAAATCTGCATAATTGCTCATATATGTGCTAATTTGCCCGATTTCATATATTCGAAAGAACGCTTTGCTTCAAGTGATTTGAAGATAGGTCTGGTAGGAGTATTCAGTGTTGTATTATTGGCTGCTTTATTTTGGATATTTAGTGAAAGAGAATTAAATCATCACTCGAAGTGATATATAAGCCAAAGATTGCTCTCGGGCTTAGTCAACTTTATCCGGAATTAAGTTGACTAAGCATGATTACAATCTCAGGCTTTTTGCTTCCTTTGGGAATACTCCTGTCATAGCTTTTCTGAATCATATCCCAAATGGAATAGTATTCTTATCTTTCCACCCTGAATAGAGAGATAAAAAGTTACCACGGGAGACGAAGTCTCCCGTATAACTTTAACTGCCTCATATACGGTTCAATTACGTCATTTTTGTAAATTTGATGCAGTTGAGATTGCGTGCCATAAACTAAATGAAGCGTTGAGTAAGCTTGATAAGATCACAAAGAAGAACGGGATACATCCATACATTTACATTTGTCGATATGTATGTTAATATCCTTTTGTTCAGGGGAGGTGACTGCATATGGGATACAGAGAAGATGCACGTAAGATCAAAGCATTGGCAGATGAGAACCGGCTGGCGATAATGATGTCGCTTCGGCAAAGGGAGAAATGTGCCTGTTATCTCCTGGAAGAACTCAATATCTCTCAATCCACGCTTTCGCATCACATGAAGCTCCTTTGCGACAGCGGACTTGTTGATTACCGCAAAGAAGGAAAATGGATGCACTATTCACTTTCGCGAGAAGGCGTAAATGCTTTCCGAGAAATGATAGACGGATATATACGGACCGACAACTGATCTAGGAGATACAGGTATGACTTTCAAAGACAGAGTTTTTATTGTAACCGGCGCAAGTTCCGGTATGGGAAAGAGCTGTTGTGAACTTTTGCTTGAGAATGAAGCTGTTGTAGCAGGCATCGATGTAAATGACAGCACGATAGAACATGGATCTTACTCGCACTATAAGTCTGATGTCCTTGCAGAAGAGCAGATTCAGAAATGCATATCAGAAGTCGATTCCAAATACGGGCATATAGACGGTCTGGTCAATGCTGCCGGTATCTTTGGCAATAACAAGCCCTTCTATGAATTGACAAAAGAAGAATGGAACAGAGTAATATCGGTAAATACTACTGGAACTTTTATCGTATCCAAAGCTTTAGCCCCGCTAATGATCAGGCAAAAGCAAGGTAAGATAGTCAATATAAGCTGCATAAGATCCACCATATATAAGAACAATATGGCAGATTATGCTGCTTCGAAGGGCGCGGTTACGGCGATGACATCTGCCATGGCATTGGATCTAGCCCCATATAATATTCAGGTAAACAGTGTTGCTCCCGGTTTTATATACACCGGAATGACAGCGGCTTCATTTGATATACCTGATGTGAGAGCAAAGTCAGAAGCTATGATACCAAACGGAAGACTTGGTATGCCCAAAGACATAGCATCGGTTGTACTGTTCCTTTTGTCTGACATGTCGGATTATGTGACAGGAACCATGTTATTTGCTGATGGCGGTTATCACATACAGAAGTGATCAGACGAGTTTCATTATGAGATAGGGATCAAAAAATATATGGCATTTATAGTTAAAGAGTATTCTGATACAGAAACAGTTAAGGACTTATTTATTGAGTATTCTCATATCAAAGGGGCGGAAAGCTGTTTTGTCTCGTTTGATAAAGAATTGAATGATCTGGATGGATATTATTCCGGCGGAGCAATATTGATCGGATACGAAGAAGACAAACCTGTGGCCTGCGTAGCTGTCAGAAAGATAAATGACGAAACATGTGAAGGAAAACGCTTATTTATCAGGCCTGAATACAGAGGAAAAGGGTACGCCCGGATAATGATCAAAGCAATGACGGACAAGGCCTCTGAACTTGGATTCAAAGAAGTTGTTTTCACGACCAAACCGGAAGTCATGAGCATAGGATACGGTCTGTATAAACGAATGGGGTTTGAAGAATTATCAGAAGAAAACGGAATTGTCTCAATGAGAATAGGTCTTAGCAGAATGAATTGAGTTCCTTTTGGTTATATCAACAACTTTGAGGTGTAATGAATACTATGATAAAGATACGTGAAGCAACAACAGAAGATGTAGCAAGACTTGTTGAGATCTACTCATACTATGTGTTAAACACAGTCGTTTCATTCGAATATGAGGTGCCTTCAGTTGAGGAGTTTACCGAAAGAATGAGAAATGTAATGAAGAAATATCCTTATCTGGTTGCGGTCAAGGATGACTACATAGTCGGATATGTGTATGCAGGAACTTATAGCGCCAGAGATGCATATTCCTGGACGGTGGCAAATTCAATATATGTGGATAAAGACTACAGAAGGCAGGGAATCGGCGCCTTGATGTATGGCGAGCTTGAGAAGCGGCTAAAAGATCTGGGTATCGTGAATATGCTTGCCGGAAGTGCCTTTTGCGAGACTGAGGATGAATATCTTTCGCACGACAGTTATGAATTCCATAAACACATGGGATATGAAAAGGTCGCTCAGTTGAAAGGCATCGGTAAGAAATTCGACCGTTGGTATGATCTTTTATGGATGCAGAAGAAACTGCAGCCGGAAGTATAGATAAACAGTATAGATTACTAATGGGAATAGAAAATGATAACAATAAGATATGTGATAAATGAAGATAAGCGGTTCTGGTTTGAACTTGACAAGCATTTACCGGAAGCCGAATTTGAGAAGAAAGTCCGCGACAGACAGGGATATGTTCTTTTCGAGGACAATGAGCCTGTCGGAATACTGAGATATAACCTGTTTTGGGACAACACGCCATTCTGCACTATGCTATATATCAGGAATGATAAACACGGATGCGGATATGGCCGCAGCCTTATGAAACATTGGGAAGACGATATGAAGAGCCTGGGTTACGGAATGGTACTTACATCCACCCGGGAAGATGAGGAAGCGCAGTATTTTTACAGAAAACTGGGGTATGAAGATTGCGGGAATCTCGATATTTTCTATCCGGGATTCGAACAGCCTACGGAGCTGTTCCTGAGTAAGAAACTGTAAGTATAGATAATATACAGGATAGTAGATTAAGACCAATCGGAATGTGTAGGACAATTATGAGAAGCGGGATGTATATTGTTAAAGCCGAAGCAGATCAGATAGAAAAAATCGTAGATATGTCTATCAGAGCTTTTGAAACAGATGTAAATGTTGGGGGAACAAAAGGCGATTGTCCGCCTGGATTTGATTCGATTGAATGGCATAAACAAATGGCCCGGGATGGGCATTTGTATCAAGCAATGATAGAAAAAGATTTGGTAGGAGCAGCCATTGTGTTCCCGGATGAAACACAAAGAAGCGTATACATTGGCAGGATTTTTATTGATAGCGTCTATCATAGAAAAGGGTACGGAATTCGTTTGATGGAATGCATAGAAAGTAATTTTCCTTGTGCTACGGAGTTTAATCTGGATACACCTTGTTGGAATGAGCGGACAAATGCTTTTTACAAAAGATTAGGATACCGTATCATAAAGATTGAGGATGGCTTCGCCTTTTATCAGAAAAGAAGAATCGAAGGCTTATTAAATCAATAGAACTGATAAAGGATGATAATGTAATGCTCAAGATTTTTACAGATAAGCGATATAGCGGCTTTGTCTGGCACCTGCTGTTCGCGGGGGTGTTTATCGGGCTGTCGCTCATATTCATTGAGTTCACTGAAGGCATTATGTGGTATCTCATTAGCTCGGTGCTCAGGATCATATTCGGTATTGCGATACTAATCGTGTCGACCCGGCTTTTCGGCAGAAAAGCGTCGGATATACTCTCATTCAGGAATTGCAAGAGGGCACTTGTGGCGGGATGCGGATTCCTGCTGTTCTTCCTGTACTATGTTCTCACCGTGGCTTCAGGCTTTGGAAAGGTGACCGGGCTCACAGCGGGGATACTGGCGTTAAGGATAATCCTGCAGCAGGCGACCACAGGATTCTATGAGGAAATGAATTACAGATTTCTCCTTCTCGAGGGACTGAAACACACCCGAAACACTGTTGGTATGAAGATATTGTTCGTTATGACAAGCACCGTCCTCTTCGGCCTGCTCCACTGCGTGACAGGATGGGACACATACAGATTTCTTCAGACAGCGGCCATCGGCTTCGCGTTTGCGGTCATATTCGTCAGGGCCGGCAATATCGTCATCCCAATGATCCTGCATTTTGTTTATGACATCATCGCCAACACGGTACCCTATGTTGAATGGAATCACAATCCGGTATTCGACAACATATCTTCGGTATTTGAGGTCATGCTGGTCTTTATGTTCGTAATATCTGCGGTCCTTCTTTTCCTGCCGGAAAAGAAGACCACAGCAATATGAAACTCTGAGTTTTGTGTTAAGAAATAACATAACTGCCCAGATGTAATGATTACTATGATCGGATAATCACGAATTAAATCGACAAACACGACTGACAAATGTCAGCCGTGTTTTTTGCTCATAATTCTAGATTTCAGACTATCTCACGAATCTCTTTGTAGAGATGTGAATTATCAAAAAAAGCGTGCTTATTCATTTAGCGGTAATGTGCAATAAAGCGCAAAGGCTGGTTGTAAACTGTTGATTTAAATGATTATGCAAACAATCGCAAATTCGGTCGTAAAAATTTACGATTGAATTTGCGGTTGAATATAAGTATAATTCAATCAAAACAGACAGGGGATAAATCTATGAAAGAAAACAGACAGCTTGAATTTAAAGAGAAAATAAGCAGTTCTTATCTTAAGACTGTAAGTGCCTTTGCGAATTATGATGGCGGAAGCATCCTGTTTGGAGTTAATGATGCAGGAGAAGTAGTCGGGATCGGTGATATTGAACAGAAATGTTTGGATATCGAGAACAGTATAAACGACAATATAAAGCCTCAACCGGAGTATTCCATCGAGATCACTAATTCCGGCAAAACTATCTCTTTGAATGTTCGATCCGGTGTTAACACACCGTATATGTATAAAGGTAAGGCATATAAGCGTAATGACACTTCGACGGTAGAAGTTGATCAGATTGAGCTTAAACGATTGATACTGGCCGGTGAGAACAAGGATTATGAAGAGCTTCCGGCTCATGATCAAAACCTTGAATTCTCATATTTGGAACAAGAATTGATTTCCAAAACAGGAATAAAAAAACTGAATATAGATATCCTAAAGATACTTAATCTATATTCAGATAACAGCGGATACAACATCGCGGCTGCAATCGTATCAGATAAAAACGATCTTCCCGGTATAGATATTGCCAAGTTCGGTGAGACCATCAGCATATTCCAGAAGAGAAAAACGCTGGAGCATCAGTCTATAATCCGGAGTTTCTTTGAAGCAGTGGAAATGTACAAAGATTACTATCAGTATGAGAAGGTTGAAGGATTTGAGCGAAAGCTTTTCGAGACCATTCCTGAAGAAGCATTCCGCGAAGCTCTGGCAAACGCTATTATTCATCGTGTATGGGACATTAATTCCCATATAAGAGTTTCTATGTTCGATGATCGTGTAGAGATAATATCCGTTGGCGGGCTTCCCAATTCTGTTACTGTTGAAAGCTATCTGAGCGGCGATCTGTCCGTATTAAGAAATCCGATACTTGCAAACGTTTTTCACAGACTCAATCTGATCGAGAAATATGGTACCGGAATCCGCAGAATTAAAGAAGCATATGCTGACAGTCAGACAAAACCGACATTTGAGGTTACAGAGAATCTTATTAAAGTGACGCTGCCTTTGCTGAGCGAAAATCTGGATCTGACTCAAGATGAACTTGCGGTTTATAGTGTGCTTAGTAAGAATATTAACAAACCGATCAGCGAGATAATGTCATCTCCCGGTATTGAATTTGGAAAGAGCAAAGTTACAGAGATATTGAAGCGGTTAGCTGACAAGAAACTTGTTGATATAGAAGGTACAGGAAGAGGCACAAAATATAGGATTAAATCTTGAGTAATCAGATTAGAAATATATTATGAAATGTTGATGACTTGGATGGATTCAGCGACAAGCTGGTCGAGAGAGTCCGGATAGCTGTGGAAAAGAAATTAAGGAGAAAGTAAATATGGAATCTACGTCTGACTTTTACTTGAACTACATTGTGAATGAAATTCACAGGACCATTGTTGCTACGGTCGACGATGAAGGTCTTCCTGTAACAGCTGCCATTGACATGATGGACACGGATGGCGACAGCCTTTTCTTTTTGACTGCTAAGGGCAAAAGCTTCTACGACAGACTTATTAAAAGACAGTTTCTTGCTCTTACAGCTATGAAGGGAGAAGACACCATGACAAGTGTCGCAGTATCTGTCAGAGGCAAAGTTCGTGAATTGGGATTTGATAAGATTCCGGAACTTTTTGAGAAAAATTCCTATATGAGAGATATCTATCCTACAGAAGAATCTATGAGGGCTCTAACTGTATTTCAAATCTACGAAGGAACCGGTGAATGGTTTGATCTGTCTAAAAAGCCCATTGAAAGAGTATCTTTCTCTTTTGGCGGTGCTGACAAAAGAACTGAAGGTTATGAAATAACAGAGCAATGCATCGGTTGCGGAAGCTGCGTAAGCGTCTGTCCGCAAGATTGTATATTAAGTGATGAAGTCCCATTTGAGATAAAACAGGAAAACTGTCTTCACTGCGGAAATTGTTTTAATGAATGTCCGACCGGTGCTGTTAAGAAAGTCTAGGAGAAAGAAATGCAAGAATTTGAGTTCCAGATCAATTACGATGAAAAGTCCTATACGCTCCGTAAGTATAAAGGCGATGAAAAGGTTGTTATTATTCCTGAGATGTATGGTGGCAAACCCGTAACTATCCTTTTCGACGGTATTTTCGCAGGACATGATGAGATATGTTCCATCATCTTCCCGGATACGGTCACTGATCTTGGAGAATTCGTCTTTGACGGATGCAGTAATCTTAAGCATATAGAACTGCCCAAGAGTCTGAGATCTCTGTGGGGATATACTTTTGCAAGATCAGCTGTTGAAGAGATAACCCTTCCTGACGGAATGAGCTTTATACCGCCATATGCTTTTAAGGACTGTAAAGCTCTTAAGAAAGTTGTCTGTGGAAGCGGTATGCGTAAGATCAAGTCATGGGCTTTTAGTGGATGCGATTCTCTTGAAGAGGTCATCTACGGACCGGAGGTTGAAGTGAGCAAAGATGCTTTTGAATCGAATGAGAACATTCTTAGAATATGAAATAGATTTAGGGGACAGCAAATGAATGATCTTAAAGACATAATAGAACTCGGATAATTAATCAGTATATCTTACAGAGAATGATGAAAAGGCAGGAGTGCCCAATGACGGAAAAAGAAAAGGCTCAGGCAGGATAAGGTTATTTCAGAGTTTTTTGAATAGACTGTTTTCTTAAATACTGAATTAAAACTTCCAAAGGTGACATAAAGCCATATAAGTACAGACCGGTAATGATGCATGCCGAAAATGCAACGTTAAAGTTCGAAGAGAATGGTAACGGGATTATCTGATCTGTTGACAATATGAAAGAACGTGTGATAATTTATGGATGAATAAAAATTCACTCATAAAGGAGCGGGTATGCCAAAATCACAGGAACGCTGCCGGGAGATAAGGGAAGAGACCAGAAATCTGATCATCAGAAAGTCTGTTCTATATTTCGCGAAGAATGGCTTTGACGGTACAAAGATAAGTGACTTGTCCAGGCACATCGGTATCGCTCAGGGAACTATATATATCTATTTCAAATCAAAAGAAGAATTATATTCTGAGATCTTTTCCATATCAGATAAGATCGCTAAGAATGATAAGCTTACAACACTTGTAAAGCTTCCTCTTCCTGCTGATACGAAGATACGTAAGTTGTCTGATTATCTTATCAAGAATCTTAAGGAAGACGAGATGTTCTCTGCGGGAATCGCATTATATACTCAAAGACTTCTTGAAGGGGAGGCTGATCAGTCTTTCTATAAGACAACTGAGAAGATAATCAAGCAGGGTCAGAAAGAAGGATGTGTAGTATCCGGCAACTCCAGAAAGCTGTCAGAATTATACTGGGGTGTCGTCTATCTATACGCTGTAAAGAATATGTATCAGACTGACTTTGCTATGATCAATTCAGATGATTTATCAAGGGTTTTGCTGGGGGATAAGTAATGATCGCAATAGTTACAGGTGCGACAGGTGATATCGGTAAAGAGTTTATAAGTAAGCTTTACGGCGAAGTAGATAATATCTGGGCTGTAGGAAGAAGTGAAGAAAAGCTATCAGAACTGGCAGAGCTTTACGGTGACAAGATCATCCCTGTAAAGGCTGATCTCTCAGATAAAGAACAGATCTTATCACTTTGCAGAAAGATCGAATCTGAAAAGCTTGAGATAAAGTATCTGGTAAATAATGCAGGTGTTGCAAGAATGGCTCCGGTATCAGAATTCACATTGGAAGAGATAAGCGACATGCTTGATATCAACGATAAAGCAGCAACACTTATCTGCAGAGCGGCCCTTCCGTTTATGGCAGAAAAATCATATATCTTAAATATTGCATCTGCCTCTGCTTTTCAGCCTAATCCGTATATTGCTTTATATTCTGCAAGTAAGGCTTATCTCTTGTCATTTACAAGAAGCCTTAATGTTGAAAATGAAGGGATAACATGTACAGCTGTTTGTCCGGGTTGGGTCGATACGAAGATGCTTCCGAAAACTAATAAGGGGAAAGAGATCAATTATCCCGGAATGGTAAATGCCGGTAAAGTTGTGGATGTAGCTTTAAAAGATGCCAGGAAGGGCAGAGATGTATCGGTGTGCTCTTTCTACTACCGTTATATGCGTTTCTTAAGTAAGGTTATGCCTCACAGGCTTGAAATGAAGTTGTGGGTTAATGGAATAAAGGAATACATATGAAATATAGGATCGAGACTGAAAGAGGAGATCTTTTTGATACAAGCATTGTTATATCAATGCTTGTAAGGATCAGTGAAGATGTTCCGTTTGAAATCTTAAAAGCAACTTTTGAAAAGGCGTGCCGTATTCATGAAGTTTTGAATACGAAGGTTGTTATAGAATCATCAGGTGAGGCATATTATGTAACTTCTGATGAAACGCATAACAGCTTTGAAGATACGGATAAGTCCATACAGGAACTAATCGATTTAAATGAGCGAAAGAGATTTCATATAGAAGACGGCGAATTCATAAGAGGCTTTAAGTCTGCTGACGGGATTCTTTTTATGATGCACCATCTTGGAGGAGACGGTAAGTCACTTCTGTATTTTATCGAGACATTTATGAGGTGTCTTAATGGTGAAGCAGTAGAACCGGTTCCTTTTAGAAATCTCACGGTGGAAAATATACCTGCAGGAAGTGAATTGTCTTCCCTATATGAAATGCTCCTTAAGTACTGGAATAAGAAATGGAAAAAGGAGAAGAAAGTCTTCAGCTTTGAAGATATGGATAAGGCTTACGAATGCTACTGGAAAGACCACAAGTCAGTAATTGACATTAAGCGTTATGAAAAAGCTGAGCTCGACGGTATGCATAAGAAAGCCAAAGAGGCAGGTGTTACTATAACCTCTTATCTGATCACGGATATGATCAAGAATATGAATATCAAGGCAGATATTGGTCTTGCAGTAGATGGCAGGACTGACGGCAACAGATCAATGGGCAATCAGGCTACAGGAATCTCATTTCGATACAGATACAACAAGAGTGTTTCCTTTGAAGAAAATGCCTGTAAGATACAGAAACTGATGAAGCGGAAGCTGGAAGATAAAAGACGCCTTTATCTCGTTCTTCTGTTTATGGGGAAACTAGATCCCACATTGGTCGATGCATTAAGTCTTGAACATGCAGGGTATTTCTCAAGCAAGCTATCGAAGAAGGTTGCAGAGCTTCTGGGATACGGCAGCAAAGTAAAGGATATCAGTCTGACTAATCTGACTCGTGTGGATATCCCGACCGTCTATGGTGATCATAAGATTGAGGAATTGGTTTTCGTGCCTCCGGTGGTATCATATGGAAAGAACATCATCGGAATCGTTACGGCAAATGACGTAATGAATATTGCAGTACATAAGATTGAATTATCATCAGTTCTATGGACTAAGAGTTTAGAAAAATCATGAACAAAGAATGGTCTGAACAGAATAAGAAATTGCAGATGCTGATCCAAAGGGCTGATACTTTTGATCAGGGCAAAGAAGTTCTTTTCGAACTTCGAAATGATCTTATGAACACCTTGCTCTCATTCAGGAAAGATCTTAACAGAGAAGATTTTGATTCGATGCCTTTTCCAGACACTGGATCATGCATATAGAAGCAAGTCAGAGAATAATCAATAAGCTGAAATAGGGTGAGATTCCCTTATAGTCGTTGTTATTCCCTTAAAATGTGCTACAATTTAAGGGAATAACTTGGAGGTTAAGGGAATGCGGAATTTTAATTATTCATCGATCAAAGACCAAAAATGGGACTCGGAAATACTAGGGCTTATTGCTGCTATATATAAAGAAGCCGGAAAACAGGAGATGTATCTGAAGCAGAGACCGGAAGAACTTGAGAAGCTCGTTGAGATTGCAAAGATACAGAGTACAGAAGCTTCAAATGCCATTGAAGGAATAGTTACTACAAATACCAGGATCAAGCAACTGGTGGCAGAGAAGACAACTCCCAGAAACCGTAATGAACAGGAAATCGCAGGATACAGAGATGCTTTGGCGATCATACACGAGAACTTCGATGCTATTATGATCAGTCAGAACTATATTCTTCAACTGCATAAGATCTTATATAGTCAAATGAATAATCCTCTTGCAGGAAGAACCAAGAACGTACAGAACTATATCAGCGCCACGTATCCTGACGGGAGCACCAAGATTCTGTTTACTCCGCTTGCGCCTTACGAGACACCTAAGGCCCTTGATGCGATCTGTGATGAGTATAATCGTGTTATCGGTAATATGGAACTGGAACCGCTGATCGCGATACCTGTTTTTATACATGATTTTCTCTGTATTCACCCTTTTAATGACGGCAACGGCCGTATGAGCAGACTGCTTACAACGTTGCTTCTCTACAGAAGCGGTTTTTATGTTGGAAAGTATATTTCGTTGGAGGCAAAGATCGCGAACAATAAAGACCTTTATTATGAAGCGTTGCAAGCTTCTCAAGACGGCTGGCTCGAGGGAAAGGACGATCCTGTTCCGTTTATAAAGTATTTGCTTGGAACCATACTTGCAGCATACAAAGATTTCGGAGAGCGTTTCTCTCTTGTCGAGGATAAAAAGCCTGCACTTGAGATCGTAAGAATGGCAACTTTAAAGAAGATAGGAAGATTCACAAAACAGGACATACGTGAACTCTGCCCGTCACTCAGCATCAGTTCCATTGAAGGAGCATTGCGTACTTTGGTTGATAATGGTGAACTGAGACGCGAAGGAGCAGGGAAAAATATCTGTTATTACAGAATCAATTAGTTCATATAATCTTGAATTTTGTATACTAAGCGCCTCAAAAATTGGGCGCGTATTTCATCATTCTTATAAGTCGAATAGGGGCAAAAACCACTTGCTGAACGAAGACGAAACATATGATTTCCTTAAAGAAGCCGGGATCTCACAGATCCTTCAGAGAGCTTCTTATCCTGCTGAGGGATTCCGGGGTGATTCCAAGATAAGTTGCGATGTGTTTTTGAGAGATTCGGCTGGCCAGATTCGGGAATATTTTTCTGAAGTGAATGTATCTTTCGGTGGCGTTCTCGACCAGGAAGCCATTTTCTCTGTAAAGTTTATACCTGACAGCTTGTTCAAGGAGTATGATCCACAGATCCTTGAAAGCATTATTGTCGCGGATCAGTTCTCTGACCTTGGATGTCTCACATATCATAACAGTTGAGTCTTCCAGAACCTCCCACATGCAGAACCGCTCGTTGTAACCATAGAAGCCCTCGTCCATGAAAAGCGACCCTTCAACAGCGAAACTTCTTGTTATATCATTTCCTTCGCTGTCAATATAATATGAACGAGCTGTACCGTTGATCATGAGACCGACGTATCTTGTATCATCACCAATCGATGCAATTACGGATCCTTTGGGGATGACTTTGAAACTGGACATGGCGACCAGTTCTCCAAGGAGTTCCCTGCCGGCAGCTATATCATACTTCGCTGCAAGATCAGATAACTGTTGTATCAGATAATCTTTGTTCATGATCTTCATTCCTTGTATTTATTGCGGTTCCCAGGATCCCTGCTGACGTATTCCGGTAGCAGCGGCTTCAGATGTGAGTTGTTCTATCTCCTCCGGAGTAAGATCAACTTGTAATGCTTCCGCCAGACGTTCAGCATAGACTGGTTTTGTTAGACCAATGATTGGCACCGCCCCCTTGGCGATGACCCAAAGGACAGGGATCTGAGACTTATCGATATTATACTTCAATGCTGTCTGTTCCATAAGTTTAAGAAGACTTTCGATCTTTCTGAATTTGCTTTTGGGAAAGGCAAGTCTTCTCATCGACAATAGCGGAAACGGGCATGTGACATTATATCTTCCTGCCAGAGCGCCTTGTTCAAGTACCATGTAAGCATAATATGTTATTCCTTTGCTATTGCAGTAATCAATAAGCGGCTGCTGGTCATTCCTGAGGAGACTGAAATGATTCTGAACAGCACCAAGTGACAACCCTTCCCGCGACAGAATATCTTCCGCTGTCCTGATATCTTTCAGCGACACATTGGATATCCCGATGGATCTGATCCTACCGTCCTGAAGGAGAGGGACCGCTTCCTGAAGATTCTTTGTAAGATTATTCGGTTTGTGTATCCAGAACAGATCTGCCGACTTAAGGTTCAGACGGGTCATGCTCTCGTGGAAGGACTTCTCAAGCGCACCTTCTTTGAACTTCTTGTCAGGAAAGAATTTCGTTGAGATAAATATACCGTCACGTCCGTTTATGAACTTGCCCAGAAGCTTTTCGCACGATCCCATGCCGTACACTGCTGCCGTATCCCAACGGGTCAGTCCGAGATTTACTGCCCTTTCAAAAGTCTCTCTCAGAATCTCCTCGTCATAATTATTCCCGAAAACCTGCTTCGACCCGTTGAATCCCGGTCCCCATGCCCAAGTGCCTATCATTACTTCTTTGTTCATCCGATAATGCCTCCTTGATATCTGTTATGAGAAAACAATACCAAACGGTTTTTTCTTTTTCATTGATATATGTTAAGAAAGAGAACCTAACCAGGATGATATAATTATCTTAACTGATAAGGATCTGTAAAGAATTGCAGAGAGGTATAAATTATGTGGGATTCACAGGCAAATATCATTAAAGAATTTATTGACTCGATCCCTGAGGAACGCAAAGATGCAGTAATGCCTACAAGAGAGCAGTATACGAGGCTTTTGTCCACTCCTTCCGCTGCACGAAGAGTACCCGGCATTCCTGTTTACATGAATGAGAGTGAAGATTACCATTGTACTGATGAAGAAGTTGCTGAGGTAAAGAGATTCCTTGACCAAATGTTCCGCATCAAGACAAAGGACGATCTGATTAACTTTCAGAGATACCAGTTCATGCCAAGTGTTCATTACGAACAGTTCATGACATTCTGGAAGAAAGCTCCGCTCTTCGATGTGAGTGAACTTAATCCGCAGGGAAGAGATCATTTTGAATCTTGCATGAAAGATGCGGAAGCATTCTATCCTCTGATTCAGGAACACGGCTTCTATGCCTGGGATATCAGCGAATATATTAATCTGTGCAGGATCACAGTTGCAGCCGGAATCATCAGCGATAACGATTTTAATGAGATAGTCGACCGTTTTGTTTGCAAAGCGCAGGCGTTCTATCACTCTTTTAAGGAATATTCTTTGTCATTTTTGTGCGGAGCGGTATATTTTATGGTCGCTGAGAATGGTGTCCGGGAGGTCGATCAGTTCCTGGAGATCCAGAAAAAAGTAGTTTCCAATCTCTTTGCTGAAGACGCTGCCTGGAATTACTTCTCCTGGTACAGACCGGAACAGCGTGAGTGGGCACAGATCTATCCCGGCGGTATGGGATGTTTTATTACCAACGCTGCCTATGAGAACGGTATTGGATATATGTACCGCGAAAAGGGTGATCCTAATCATCCGGACAGCGGCTGGAGATTTTTCAAAGGCGACGAATCTGATGATTATGTCAACGATGCGAAAAATTCAACTATCGTAAGTTTAAACACAATCTGTAATCTGAGACCTGACATTCTGGCATATCTCGAAGCACCATTTAACAGCGCTTACGGATGGAATGGAAAAGACTGGGTCAAAGAGCCTTTTACCCCGAGGTGAAATAACTGATAGCGAAGGCTGATAATACATATATCAACGATTAAATCATGAATTAAACATATCATCAGATAGTTTTGCCGATGATCGATCACAAAAATAGTGTTTGAAGGAAGGTGCAGAAAAATGAGTAATATGGGAAAAACGATTGATATAGTTACACCCAACTTCAAGCTCGAATTATGTCCGAAGGTTTATGAAGGGCCTTCGCCATACAACATGGATTTGCATGTGAATGTAGTAAGTAATAGTTTCTCTGTAATTACCGAAATGGATACAGGAACCCTTCAATTTGATGAGTTCAAAAAGCAGCTGATAAAAATGTATAAGAGCTTATCCGGAACGGCGGAATTGATTGGTAATGATCATCAGAAAATTGTATTTGAGGCAACTAAAACCGGCCATATAAAGATAAACGGACTTTTGGGCAGGTTTCTTCGAGAAGAAGAATATAAGCTGAATTTTGAAGTTGAAGTAGATCAGACGGACTTAAGCAAATCTATGCGTAACCTTTAGAATATGCGTTAAATCAATAAAACTAACTAAGAAGCCTGCGAAAAATGATTCGCAGGCTTCAATAATTCCAGGTGATTTTACAGTGGAAGATCCTCAATATACATGTAATAGACACCTACCCGCTTGACAGCTTGAACGGTGTTCAATATAATTCTTTTGAACAATGTTCAAGGAGACTCATATGAATGATATAAAGGAACTGCTCATAGATCGGACCATTGAGCTTATAAAGGAATCAGAAGGAAAACCGGAAAGAATTACGGCAAGAGCCATAGCACAAAGGAGCGGCGTGGCGCTTGGTCTTATAAACTATCATTTCGGCAGCAAGGACAATCTGTTGGCAGAATGTTGCAATAAGATCATCAATGAGCTTCTGAGCAGCATGAAGCCGGGACTTATAAAGTCAGAGGATGACGGACTGACCGACCGCGAGAGACTTATCTTATACGCAAAGCAGACTTTCGAATACCTTTTCGCAAACCGTGCGATCGTAAAGATGTCGATCCTGTCAGACTTCAGATCTTACGGAGAAGATACCAATTCCGCTCTTACACAGAAAGGTTTTCAGATGGCGATAAAGGACGACATCCCCGGGAAGAGCAAACGGCTTATAGCTTTCAGTCTTGCCTCATCGATGCAGACTGCTTTCCTCGCGGCAGATGAGTCCAAAAAGATTACAGGCTATGATCTTAATACGAAAAAGGGACGCGGTTCGTTTATCGAAGACACGGTCAATATGCTCATGGGAGGGATCTCATGAACAGGAAGATCCTTCCGTTTCTCATGCCGGCAAGAAGTCTTGTGTTTATTGCTGTATTTGTTCTCATATCGGTAATCGCCCGTAAAGAACTTCAGGATATCAGTAACACCTGGTCAGCAGCTGCGAGTGCTGTAAATATCATCACGATATCAGCCTTGATCTTCATGACCAAAAATGACGGCGGACTTAAAAAGCTCATTAACTATGAGAAGGGCAGGACAGCGCCAAAACAGGTAATCGGAATGAGCATACTTATACTCTGTCTCGGTATGGGAGGAATGTTTCTGGCAGGTTTTGTCTGCTATGGAAAAATACCTTATGCTCCACCGATGATGATCGCCCCGGTACCCGTTCCACTTGCAGTAATCAATCTCATTCTCCTTCCCGTCAGTACGGCGCTTGCAGAGGACAGTATCTATCTCGGCTGCGGAGTTAACACGATCAAAAACAGATATTTATCAGTGATCCTTCCGTCTTTCTTCTTTGCAATTCAGCACAGCTTTATCCCGACACTGCCTGACGCAAGGTATATGGTCTACCGTTTCCTGTCATTTCTTCCTCTGACGATAGTGCTTAGCATTATCTACAGGAAAAACAGAAACCCGGTGCCCATAATGACAGGACACGCGGTAATCGACCTTCTGACAGCAGGGCAGATCCTGGCAACATCGGCCATTCCGGGATTCTATGACATGATGACAAGCCTATGATATGCTCTGCCCGGAATTTATCTTTCTGAAACAGGCAGGATCGTTCTGTAAGAAAACGGCGTTCTGATCCGTCATATAGGTGAGATCTCAAATAACACCGGAGGCAGAAATTTTGAAAAATGAAGATGTAGTCAGATTATTTGATGCTTATGCTGATGATCTTTACAGATTTGCCGTCTACTACTCGGGTTCCAAGCACGACGCTGAAGACATTGTTCAGGATGTGTTTTTAAAGCTTCTTGACGATAAAGTATCCATTAAACCCGGCAAGGAAAAGACTTATCTTTTCACCATGACGGCCAACAGCTGCAGGGATTATTTCAGGACAGCATCCCGTCAGAAAGACGTTGATCTTGAGTCTGCGGAAAATGAGCTGCAGTATTTCGATGATTTCAATGAGAGAAACAAGGCAGTCTTTGATGAACTCATGAACCTTGACGGTCAGTTCAGGATGCCGATCTACCTGCACTATTATGCAGGTTACTCTTACAAGGATATCGCCGGAATACTGAAGATATCCGAATCAGCCGTTGCAGTAAGGATCAACAGGGGCAAAGCAATGATGAGGATAGGATTGGAGGAATATTTATGAGAGATACTACAGATAAGATAAAAATGGATGTGGCAAGGAAAGCGGAAATACGCGAGAAGCTTATGTCTTCAACCGCGAAGACTACTGAGTTGCCCAGGCATAATGTGAAGAAAAAAGTCGTAACGACTGTTCTGGTCGCGGCAGTAGTGACAGCGATGGGCGCCACTGCCTATGCTGCTATCACCGGCGGGATCGGACCTTTATCCTTAGGAAGAAGCTCATATGGTCCGTCGATCGAAGAAGACATTAAGCATTCAATGCCTCCTCGCGAGGAATGGTCGCTGCAGGGATATCCTGATACGCCTGAATACAAGGCATGTGCCGAGTGGAACAAATTCGAGCAAAGCTACGACCGTGACGGGAAGATCCTGGATAAAGCTGATGAGGAGCAAAAGCGCACAGGCATAAATCCATTTGGGGAAAAGTACGGTGATTATCTTATTTACTCGCAGGAGATGGCTGATAAGGTCGATGAGATAACGGCAAAATACAATCTTAAGCTTCATACGGGCATGGACGATGGTGATGAGAAAAGGCTCGAGGAAAAGGTCGGAGATATCTTTAATGATAACATTACCGGCGGCGCATACTTCTTCGATGACGGAACTTTCCAGATGGATGCACTTTATAAAAACAAGTACAATTTCCAGATAAGAAGATGCGTGAGAGGTTATTTCGATACTGTAACTGTCAATGTCGGAACCCATGAAGGCTTTGAAGAGTATACATATATGACAAAGAGCGGAATTCCGGTCACGATCTCAGAGGGCAAAGACGTCAGCGGCAGGCGAAGAACATTCATCACGGCAAATCTAGAAAAGAGCTTTGTGGTGATAAATATCATGCCATTTAACTACGATGGCGAGCCGAATAATTACACGGACAAAGACATTAAGGATATTGCAGATTCGTTCTACTTCGATAAGATGTGATAAACATGGGCTGTCTCAATGAGGCAGCCCTTTCTGCATCGTGGTGTGTGGTCTTTCGAGTCCTTGGTCTGTTTATACCGATAACGGCATTTATTAGAACGACTCCTTTACCTGTGCAAGGAATTTCTCGGCTATAGGCGTAAATGTCTGGTATTTGTTCCAGATCAGATACAGTTTTGTTTCCTGCTTCGGAGACAGCGGACGGAATACAAGGTCGCTTTCTTCGGAACAGTTTATCAGGTGTTCGAAGGTCAGAAGGATTCCCAGACCTTCTTTCGCAAACATGGAAGCATTATAAGAAAGGCGGAATGAGCCTTCCAGATGAAGCTCGGAGAAGCGTTCGCCGGCCCAATCAGGTATCTCGATATTCCAGCTTTGTTCTGAGCAGAAGAGCGGCTGGCCGATAAGGTCTGAGACCTTTATATTCTTTTTCTTTGCCAGAGGGTGGCTCTTTAACATGACGGCTCCCCAGCGGTCCGATGCCGGGAACGGAAGATATTCATACTTTTCCTTATTGGGGAGCTCGCATATCACACCGAAATCGAGTATGCCTTTGTCCAGCTTCTCGGTTACCTGCTCCGTATCACCGCTTGTTATGTGGTAGGTAAAGGACGGGTATCTGTCTTTAAGTTTCTTTATCTCGCGTGCAAGCAGGGCTATCTGATACGATTCTCCAAGCCCGAAATAAATATCGCCGCCTGTAATGTCATCAAGGGAGATGAATTCCTGTTCGATCTTATCTGCCATTGCGACAAGGTCTTCGGCACGGTCGCGGAGCAGCATGCCTTCATCAGTCAGCTTGATGGAGAAGCTGTGACGGGTAAAGAGCTTTTTGCCCAGTTCGTCTTCTAATGCCTTCAGCGCTTTTGATAAGGTCGGCTGTGTCACGTGCATGAGCTCTGCAGCATGGGACATGTTCTCTTCCCTGGCAACTGCAAGAAAGTAGCGAAGGTTCTTTATCTCCATCAGGCACCCCTTTCTGTGATATTCCAATATGGCATATCACGATATTCATTTTATTCATTAGCGCACTTCACGGCAACCCCTTATACTGATCTTGTAAGGACAAAAACAGTTTTAGCGGAGATCCGGTTATGGACTTGAAAATGATGATCGACAGTCTGTCTGAAATAGGCTTGACCGATGAACAGAAAAGAACGGCAAGAAAGCTCTATGACACGGGTCGGAATGCGGAACTGATCAGATATCTTAAGAAGTGCCGGTGCGGCCTGATCGATGAGATGCATGAGAGCCAGAGGAAAGTGGACCGGATGGATTATCTGATCCGGAAAGCAGAGAAGGAAACATTATAAAAGCCACGGAGGTTTATAACGATGAAAGCAGAAGATCTGAAACTTGTAACAGAGTGGGATAAGACATTTCCAAAGAGCGGGAAGGTCGATCACAGTAAAGTAACCTTTGTTAACCGTTATGGAATAACTTTAGCTGCGGATATGTATGTGCCGAAGGGTGCAGAAGGAAGACTTCCTGCGATCGCGGTAAGCGGACCTTTTGGTGCGGTCAAAGAACAGTGCTCAGGCCTTTATGCCCAGACCATGGCAGAGAGGGGATTTATCACAATCGCGTTTGATCCTTCTTATACCGGAGAGAGCAGCGGCGAGCCCCGATATATGGCATCTCCCGACATCAACACTGAAGATTTCATGGCTGCAGTAGACTTCCTTTCTCTCAATCAGAAAGTCGATCCTGACAGGATCGGTATCATCGGCATCTGTGGCTGGGGCGGCATGGCTCTTAATACGGCTGCATTAGATCCGCGCATTAAAGCTACGGTTGCATCGACCATGTATGACATGACCAGAGTTAATGCCAACGGATATTTCGATTCGGAGGACTCCGAAGAGCAGCGTTATGAGAAGAAGAAGGCAATGGCAGCTCAGCGTCTGGAAGACTTAAAGAACGGTACTTATAAGCGCGCAGGAGGTTGCCTGCCGCTTCCGGTTCCGGAAGATGCTCCGTTCTTCGTGAAGGATTACAGTGAATACTATAAGGGAAGGGCATATCATGCAAGGTCCCTTAACTCCAACGAGGGATGGAATGTTACAGGCTGTGAGTCTTTTATGAATCAGCCGATCCTTAAGTATTCGAATGAGATAAGAAATGCAGTTCTGATCATTCACGGAGAGAAGGCTCATTCCTGCTATTTCTCGAAAGATGCATATGAGAATATGACAAAGGACAGCAAGTATAAAGATAACAAGGAACTCATGATAATTCCCGGCGCAGTTCATACGGATCTGTACGACAATCTTGATGTTATTCCTTTCGATCATATCGAAGAATTCATGAGAAAATATCTATGAGAATAAGAAGAATCTTTGCACTTCTTGTATTGGCATCAGTCGTGTTGGCGGCAGCATCATGCAGCACGCAGCAGAGCGCTGAGTCAGTTACTTCGGCTGTGCAGACAACGGAGACAAGCGCGTCTTCTGAGGATACAACCATGAGTGAGCAGACGAAAGCAACAACAGAACAGCGCATTGAAGCCAAAGCCGGAGCCTTTGACATGGTAAACAAAAAGGTCAGACTCAACAGCGGATATGACATGCCTATAATGGGACTCGGCACATATTCGCTCGATCGCGATACCTGTGTCAATTCCGTAAAAGCACTTCTCAGGAACGGCGGAAGACTGATCGATACGGCATATATGTACGGCAATGAGGACGCGGTAGGTGAAGGCGTCAGACAGGCGATGGAAGAGTATAACATTCCGCGTGAAGAGATATTCGTCATCACCAAGATATATCCAAGCCAGTTTAACGAACCGGAAAAAGCGATAGATACGGCGCTTGAAAAGCTTGATATAGGATATATAGACATGATGCTCCTCCACCATCCGGGAGCAGGAGATATAGATGCCTACAAGGCGATGGAGAAGTATGTTGCGCAGGGAAAGATCCGCTCTTTGGGACTTTCAAACTGGTATGTGAAGGAACTTACGGATTTTCTTCCCAAGGTATCCATAACTCCGGCGCTTGTACAAAACGAGATACATCCTTACTATCAGGAACAGGATGTGGTCCCGTTCATTCAGGAAAAAGGAATCGTTGTCCAGTGCTGGTATCCTCTCGGAGGAAGAGGTCATACTTCAGAACTCCTCAATGACGGGACGATCAGCTCGATCGCAGAGGCACACGGAGTGTCTTCGGCACAGGTGATCCTGCGGTGGGATCTGCAAAGAGGAATAGTTGTGATCCCGGGTTCGAGCAATCCGGATCACATAAAGGAGAATCTCGATCTGTTCGGCTTTGAACTTTCGGATGAAGA
>Ga0256407_10001392_pt1 | contig 51549 bp, 35 predicted proteins | sample RumenRJG_04DNA_FD_193489 | JGI IMG/M metagenome (GOLD analysis project Ga0256407, IMG submission 193489) | Bovine rumen microbial communities from Lethbridge, Alberta, Canada - RJG_04 | ecosystem: Host-associated > Mammals > Digestive system > Stomach > Rumen | place: Canada: Alberta... | reverse complement strand
CAGTCATTAATCAGCAGAGGAACATCGATGACATCCTGTAATTACAGCCTGGCAAACAGAACGTTCCCAACGGTCTGGGACACTCTTGTCGTACAGACAATGCCGGTAGAAACCGAAACTTGCCTTAGGATATGCCAGTTGGAGTTTCGTGCTACCAAAATCGCTATGGCTCTTTTGGCAGACGAACCGAACTGGCAATGCTCGCAGGCTCTCATTGAGGGAGGCGTTCGCTGGCTCACACCTTTAACAAATGTATGCTTATGACAGTAGGCAGAAACGTAACGATGATTTTCCAAGGCTCGCAGCTCATAGAGAAGGCGAGACCTGAGAAGGGCTTCTTCATCAAGTCGAAGAAGCGGTACTTTTCACAGAAGGATGACAAGTGGCACACCAAGTTCTCATGGGAACCCGTGACAGTCGGCGACCTATGGGTAGATGAAAACGGCGGCAAGTGCCAGATGCACTTCAGGGTACGGATGGCTGACGACACCATGTTCCAGGTTGACCAGCCCATCAGCCGACAGCGTTACACGTTGTTCGGCAGTTACAAGCTGGATGCCCATCGCGTAGACCTGATCGACAAGGTGCTGCGTAAGAATCGGACGGGACTGCGCATCCGCAAGTGGACTGCCACAGAGATGCTGCACCTGAAAGTGACGAAAAGACTGATGGATGAACTTCTCGGGAATGCGGAAAAATGCGGACAGAATCTTTCGCAGTATTGTACGACGATCCTAAGCGGAAAGCATCCCCGTGCAGCGTTCTCTCCTGAAGAGGTGGAACTGCTTCGTGACCTGAAGAAGGAGCGTGCCGACGTGTTGTTTATGTTCAATGCCATGATTGAGGAGGTTGTCCACCTTTCCGCTGAGCAGCGTATGAAACTCGTCATCAACGGGAGGTCGTATGATTGGTGGCGCGAGCATCTAATCACCGCCCTAGAGTTCTTCGACAGGATGAGGGACAAGGTGTTAAACATTGGAGATTAGCGTATGGTAATCAAGATGTCAACGATAGACGGGGCGCATGCCGCCAACGCTATCAACTATGTGCTCAACAAGGAGAAGGCGAGGAAGGAGGACAAACCCGTCTTTCTCGCCTCCAACTACATCGAGTTGAACCCGATGACGGGTAAGCCGTACTCGCCAGTGGCCGTACTGATGGACATGCAGCTGCTGCTGGCCACATCCAGGCATAAGGTAGATGAACCTTTCTGGCGCATCGAGCTGTGCCCGCCGTCGGAGGTCTGTCAGAACTGGACGATGCAGCAGTGGGACAGATTCTGCAAGGACTGCGTTCAGGTGCTGGACGCTACCGACTATAAGCGGGAGCCGGTGAAGGACAAGGACGGCAGGACTGTCATCGACAAACGGACGGGACAGCCCAAGGTCAAGGTGAGCGGCAGGCACACCATGCTGGCCAAAAGTCAGTATGTAGCCACTGTACACTTTGACACGGGCAAGCCGCATGTACACATTGTGGCCAACCGCCTGACGATAGACGGCGAGATGCAGGACACGCACAAATGCAAGGAGCGGGCGAAGATGGCGGCTGACCTCATCGCGGAGAAATACGGGTGGACGAAGGCCGAGGAGAGGGAGAACAAGCGGATGGAGCGGATTCACGATACTGCGATGAAGGTGCTGAAGGGAATGGACGCGTGGGACATCGAGACATACTTTGCCCAGATGTGCAGGAATGGCTTCGAGGTGGAGCCGACATACGACTCGAGGGGCGTTTGCCGTGGTTACTCCATTGGCGATAAGTTGTACGACCTCGACGGGAACTACTCCAGTACGGTGATGTACAAGGCATCGGCCAGAGGGTTCGGGCACGGGCGCGACATCACAGTGTCAAAACTGCCTGATACCTGGCAGAAGATGCACCCTGTGATTATTGAATCTGAGCCACAGAATATTGAGGAACATCCATGGGTAACGAGGATTAAGGAGGAGGTCAAGGATGAAAAGACTGTCAACGAACAGCCGATGCCTAAACCGACGCCGAATCACACATTGACTCCCACTGTTACTCCAACAGTCACAGCACAACCGACGCAGGAGCCTGCCCCTCGTAAGTCCACGGAGGCCGAGAGTGATCGTCGGACTGCCATCTGGCTTGCGCTGAATGCTATCAAGCGCTTTGTGAAGAGTCCGTTCAGAACGGAGTTTAGCCCGCTTGACAGGGAGGACATCCTGCTAGAAGGCATCGTAGCTAAGGCCATCGACATGGGAGAGCGCGAAGGTTCTTCGTTCAGTGAAGAAAACCTGAAGAGTGCAGCAATGGAACTGCTTGATCAGTTTGAATGTAGTGCCGAGCGTGCGGGTGAAGCAGTCGAAGCTATGCTTGATGTCGTTGCGAACCTTGCCCTGCCGGAAGCTCAGCCGTCCCTTGGAGGCGGTCAGAGCAATAACGACCTACCGAAGAAGAAGGATGAGGAATGGTATTGGTGGAAGGGTGGCCGAGACTACCGAGTGTCTCGTGCCGGGCCCCAGAACGGATTCATCAGACAACAGAATTATAGAGGACGAAAGAGATAGCGTTTTTTTATGAGAAGTAAATACGACAGCATGCTTCCCTCTGGCGATAGTCAGATGCGGGGAGGCAACAGTGAGACTGGGGGACGGCAGGAAAGCCCCCGTAAGCAGGAGAAGCCGCATACGATCCTGCAAGTTGTTAACAAGCTGAAGGCTCTTTTTCATAGCGATCATAACCGTGCGACGCTCTATGACCAGAAGGAGTATGAACGCGGTGTAAAGGCTGTGATGAAAGGTAAGTTCCTTGTGAAATCAACCCACGAGGCCATTGAAATGCTCATAGACCAGCAGACGCTTTTGGGCAGTATTCCCCTCGACGTGATGAGGAACAACAGCAACAAGCTCGTCAATCAGGACATGGATGTCGTGCCGTTGGAAGACATGAACATATATGCGGAATGCATCCTGCGGCAAGTGGCTGAGAACATGCACGACTCGAAACTCATGAGCCGCTATGTCGAAGAACTGACGAAGAAAGACCGCGAGAAATGGCAGCAGTCTCAGATTTGCATGGCAATGATGAAAGGTGGCGAGACTGTCTGCGAGTATATCGAGGCCAAAGCCGAGGAGCACCTTATCCGCCTGACCTCGCGCATGGAGTGGTTCCCCATTGCCTATCATCTGGCCGACAAGGTGGCACTGGTCGTTTTTCCAGTCCTTGCCTATTACACAGGCAAGTACCACCTCAACGACACCATGACATTCCTTTGGGCAATGGCCTTTATGCCGATTTTCGTCATGTCAGCCATATGGGGCATCAATGAATTGGCGGCGTACTTGGAACGCAGAAAGAAGAAGCCCAATTCACGCCGATAGGGCCATCCAACTCGAATTTCTCAGCAAAGTTACGAGGGACGGGCTAATGCACAAGGCCGAAGTCTTGCGCTATAGCCCACATACCCCTCGTTCTTCTTGCACCGAAATTCGTGCCAGATGTCTTGGGGTGTAGCGAGGGGTAATTTAATAAGGCGGTTTCGTGTAAGAATTGGAAGTGTCTGATAATCAATGCCTTTTATCTTGGTGTGGTTTTGCGTGAAAATAAGGATCACCCGTAATAAGGTATATACGAGGATTAGTTATGGTTCTGTGAGCGAGCTGAAGAAAAACGCTACAGATGTTGATGCGTAAGTTGGACAATGTGGAGTTGACGACATCTGTTGTCAACTGCAGAATAGTAAGAATTTGAGGCAAAAATTGGCGAAAGTGCAAATTTTTTGTTGCTTTTGGCTACTTTTTTTGCCAAAGGTTATGATTTTTGTGAAAAAACCGCTATCTTTGTAGCCTATACTAATATGTTGTAAGATATGGAAACTAAAGACCTGAATAGAATAAAAGTTGTTCTTGCGGACAAGAAACGCACGAACAAGTGGCTTGCCGAGCAATTAGGTAAGGATCCTGCTACTGTGTCCAAATGGTGTACTAACTCTGCCCAACCTAATCTTGAAAATCTGATGGACATTGCAAGGTGTTTGGAAGTAAATGTCAATGAATTGCTTAGAATGTAGGTGAATGTTAAGCAGGTGTATTGAAACTGCAGTTACAGGAATTGAGATTATTATTGAATTAATATGATAAAGAATAATCTTCTTTTAGAGAAATTAAGTGATAAAGTTCGTTCCTACAATGAAGATGTGAACAGGAACCTGCAAAGTGTGGCTGTCTGGCAGAACTTTATTACAATCATGTATGTGGTATTTACAATTGTTGTATTTATCATCTCTGACCGACTTCTTGTCGGGAAGACTGTCGTAAGTGGTATAAACAACAACGTAATCAGTCTGATTATAACGATTGTTCTTTTGCTGGTTTCATTTCCTTTAGCACCTGTTTGGATTAAGAAGTTCAAAAAGAAGAAATTTGTTTTAGACATTGACAGTATAGAGCCAGAATTCGATTATAGTGGGAAATGGAAATACCGGACTGTATTCAAAGTTAAATCAAAGCCTGATGGGAGTAAAGAGTATGGCATACTTGATATAAATATGAATAATTTCCCTGAAGAAGGTAAGAGCGTTTGGTCTCAGAAGGGTCTTGATATTCATATTGAGCATGCGTATACTGATGATGTTCCTAAGAGTGAAAAAACTTCCGAAGAACCAAAAGTTGTATGGGATTCCAGTCCTGTAGTATTCGCAAAAAATACGATAGAATGGCATTTTGAAGGACATATACGATGGAAAGGCTCAGACACTATGGCTAACATCTTTTCTGGTACAGAGACGTATGATGTGGTAGAACGCGATGAAACAGGGAAGCCCTCTGTGCTAAAGGGAACTCTGACAGGAACAATACATGTCGGTGAGCACTATTACGTGGTAGAAGCTGACTCTGATTTTACTCGGATATAAAAGAACGTAAACAGACGGATTATGAAAGCAACGGAGGCACAAAAAAGAATCTTTGAATTCGTAGAATCGGGTTCTGGCAATGGTATCATCGATGCTGTGGCAGGTGCTGGTAAGACCACGACGTTGATGGGTTGTGTCATGCATATTCATGACCTGAAGGATGTTATATACTGTGCTTTTAACACCAGCATCCGTAAGGAACTGCAGAAGAAGTTCAAAGATGCCAAGATAAATGTTGAGGTATCGACCATTCATGCTTTGGGTTTCCTGATGCTTCGAGCCACTCGAAACTATATATTGGATGACTATAAGTATAATCACATTATCAAAGAGCCAAAGTTTTTTGAAACTCTTGTTCCAGACATAGATAAGATTCTGGGCTACCATAGCCATCCATCTGTAGCAGAACTACGCAGATTGGAGGACAGACGTGACTCTTTGGACTGGGCAGATAAGAATGCACTTAATGAAGGTCAGCAATATGTGGGTAAAATCATTATGCGTCTGCTGGACATCAATCAGAAATACAGATGTACTTTGGAATTAGACAGTGTGGAGTGCTATGACTCCATGATTCGGCACTTTGGTATTATTCCCCACTGGGAGCAAGGTTATACTACCTATCCAGACGAAGTGGCAGCATATTTTAATTTGCACCAAAAACTTTTGAAAGAAGGTAACTCTATGGCCATTTCTCATGGTATCATAGATTTTACAGACCAGTTATATCTGCCCTACTACATGCACTTGACACCAAAGAAGAAATATGGTTTTGTTTTTGTGGATGAGTGTCAGGACTTGTCAAAGGCACAAGTAAAGGTCGTGGAGAAATACCTTCGTGAAGATGGCCGATTGTTAGCTGTAGGTGATCCGTATCAGGCCATCTATGGCTTTGCGGGAGCAGATTGTCAGTCGTTTGAAAGGGTTAAGCAATCGTTTAACTGTACCGTGCTCGGTCTGACGGACTGTTTTCGTTGCCCACAGGATGTAATAACTTTGGCACAGTCGTTACGTGCAGACATCAAAGGATTTAAGGATTATCCAGGAAAGCTGTACAAGATACCAAGTCGTGAGGTCATTGTAAATATCAAAGAAGGCGACTTGGTGATATGCCGTTCACGCCGCCCATTGAGAGACTTGGCATTAAAGCTCATCAATAAGGACTTCAAGGTAAAGATCCACCCAGACGAATTACAGGAGTTCATGGGTGACTATAAGCGTAACTTCACGCCCCAAGAATTGCGAAAGGTGCTGAATGATGAGATTATTGATGCATTTTTTGACCACGCCAAAGAGCGTAATCGTAAACGCATAACCAAGGAAAATCAGAATGCAGATGCCATAATCCGCAAGATTCTGATAAAAGAAGAGGTGACAACCATGGAAGCCACCCTTGATTTTCTGAAGAAGAAGTATTTTGACTGGCATCTTAATACACTGGAGAATATCTTAAAACGTCTGAAGTTGATGTTATCTAATCCGAGTGAGGATGCCATTAAAATATCTACCATCCATCGTGCTAAAGGTCTTGAAAATGACCGCGTATTCATCTTGGAGTACGATAAACTGCCACCGCCACGCGATTTGGAATGGGAGAATATCCAAGAGCGTAACCTGCATTATGTGGCAGTGACACGTCCTAAAGAAGAACTGTATCTGTGTGCCTCACAGTTGCAGACTGATAGTGAAGAGCCTGATGAGGACGCCCAGCCAGCAACACCTGTAAACGTTGCGGATGTATTGCCAACACCGGTTGATATTCCGGTAAAGGAGGCAGAAGGCCTTATTAAAGTTGAGCAAGAAAAGAATTCGATTGAAGCAAATCCATTTGGTGAACAGATTGAAAAGGTTGAAGAGGAAGATACACAGGAGTTCCTTGATTCCCTTGCCTCCATTACCCCCCACGGATTAGGTGTTTCTATTAATATACGTCCAATACAAGCCATCAAAAAAGTCCCTGAAAAATTCTATGCTTTCGACGAACAAGAGGCTACGCCATTTGCATCTTTGGCACTTCCATGTCAAAAGGCCAAATATTGGTCGGTATATAACAATCTCCAAGAAACTGAATTCTCAATAGCCAATGTAGTCAGTCTGCAATATCAGGATGTATATTATATCAATACTCCTAATGGTATTGAAGTATATGGTGGTTATTACAAGAAGAGTGGCCAGTACACCTTCACACCGCAAGGCAATTGCATCAATGCAGAACAGGTGATGTGCTATTTGGAAGATGAATCGAACTATAAGATAAAGTTTGAGTACAATCCGATAAACGATGGATTTGAGGCCGTTCATCAGTTGATACAGGCAGAGTGCCAGGAACAAAGCATCTGTAATACCAATATCTATTCAGAGTCATTCGCTTTGGTATATTGCTTCAAGACATCATGCTCGTACGCATATATCAAACTCTCGTACAATGGTCGTAAGATCATAACAGGAATCGCACCGTTCTCAACATTGGGCGACGGCGACGAGAAGCTAAAAACCATCTTAGAATCACTGAAACATCTATGGCAGGGATAAACGAGATCATTAAAATGTGCAAGGATGGTCAGGTTCAAGAAGCTTATAATCTGGCCAAAGCCGATTTAGAGCAAGAAAAGCCGTGGGCCAAACTCACTACAGGCAAAGCTTTGTATTATTGCATCAAGAAAGATGCAGATAGTGGGCAATACGAACAATTGATTACTCATTTGGACGAAATGCTGTCTTTAGAGCAGCTATTGCCAGAAAATGAGAATACCATATTTTGGATAGGCTATTTTGCAAAAAGGCATCTGGCTCCAACTAGTTATGACACGCCTACGAGACTGTCTGCGTTATTCTCCAAATTAAAAGGATTTACATTTCAACCAGGGAAAGGCTATTCTGCACTCCTTGAAGGTTTCATTAGGTGTGATGCGTGGCCGGAAATGGCAGACTTCTTTGATTGGTGGAACTTGGAGAACTTGACGGTCGATGATTACAAGCCCGTAGAAATCTCCAAAGGCAGGAAAATAATGAGTGTGGCTGAGCGGGCTTTCATTGCGAAATCAAAAGCATTACTTCGCCTAAATGATCTTGGACGTATCGAAGAGTTCCTGCCGCAGATGGATACACTGATGAATGAACATCCAGAGATGACCTATCCTGGTTATTTCTATGGCAAGTTGCTTCTATCCTTGGGTAGTACGCCAGAAGATGCTCTGAAAGTCATTGTTCCATTTGCCAAGAAGAAATCAACAGAATTCTGGGTATGGCAGCTGTTAAGCGACGTGTTTACTAACGACCAGGACAAACAATTGGCTTGTTTGATTCGTGCCGTACACTGTCGTACACAAGAGAATTTCCTTGGGAAAGTGAGAATAAAACTTGCAGCTCTCTATATTCAGAGAGGTCAACTCGATTTGGCAAAATTCCAGATAGACAGAGTTACACAGTGTTATCTGCCACAGGGCTGGCATCTCCCCTATGAGGTGGATTGTTGGATTCATCAGCCGTGGATAAATTCTGTTTCATCGACTGATAAAGCACCTATTAACTATATGGCAATCACCAATGAAATATTGGGCGAGAAAACAGAAGAGGCTTTTGCTGTGGTAGTCTATGTGGATTCTAAAAGTCAAAAATCAGCGATGGTATACGGATTAGAAAAGCGTATGTCACACAAGTTGCGCTTCAGAGCTGATGCCGGAACGGCTTTAAAGCTGAATTTTGTCATTGAATCAGATGGTAAGCAAAGACTTCTTAGAGCTGAGAAATGCAAGCTCCCCAAAGATTTGAATTATGCCAAGAGAGTGGAAGGCACTATCAAAAAGAAAAGTGAATGGCCTTATGCGTTCTTCAATTATGGAACGGAGAAAGCTTTTATATCCCCAAATGTTGTTAGCAAATACAATGTAACAGATGGAGAGAATGTGAAATGCCTCATTGCATATGACTTCGACAAAAAGAAGGAATCTTGGGGTTGGGTAGTTATTAGTGTAAATAGGTAAAAGACAGTAGAAATGGAACAGTTGACATATAATGCAAAAATTGCGGTAGTTAAAGTGCTCAATGAAATTTTGAATGCTGATAACATCGTGCATGAGAATGAAGTTCAGTACATGAATGACGTCATCCGAGATTTCGGACTTGAAGGGAAATATGAAGATGATGTAAAGTCATTGATGACACTGCAGGCATTGGCTACCATTCGAGAGCTGGATATAGAACTGAAAGAAATGGTGGCAAAGATGATGGGTAAGATGATTGTCATAGACAATGACATCAACTATAATGAGGTGAAGCTATATAATGCATTCTGCGAATCCTGTAACATTGAAAAAGATTTCAATGTGGATGAGTACGAGGATGTAACATTAAGTGGGCCGTTTGTGAATCCTGAAGATTTGATGAATAATCTGTAAATCTGGAAAGAAGTAAATACGAATCAAAGGTAATTGTAACGAAAAAAACGTTTGCTATGTTTGTAACTAAAACATTAAATGTTAATCAGATATTCAGATGGTTTGACTCAACCACCTATAATTATCTTATGCTGTTTCTTCCTAGCTTTAACCCGCAAGATCGAAAGATAGAAGATTACGTTATAGATAATCAAATGAGTATTGATAGGCTAACAGGGAATATGATTGCATATATATCCTACGACAAGGATATTGATGATTCTCGCCTAAACAGTTTGTTCTATCATATTGACGAGTGCAGATTAAAGAAGGAGCAGATAAAAACAGGCATTGCTCTTAGTGAACAAATTTGTGACTTTTATTCTATTGGTCAATATGAGCTACCTGCGTTAATTCTAATCTCAAAGAATAGAGAGTTCTCCTTGTACCCTATCTCGTCAGAGTCAGATATGGACACATATTTGTTGCCCTTAAACACTCTTAATTCATATATAAAAGATGTTTGGGGTTTAAGAATACGTAAAAATGCAATAAAAGATTTTCCAAAACAATTCAGTAATGCACAAAGTTCTTTAGAAGAAATTGATAAAAAAATCAAGGAATATGAGCTTGCAAAGATGAAATTGAATGATGACAAGAATATTACAGACCGGATTAATGATAACTACCGTATTCTACTGAATGAATGCAAGAAACATTCATTTGTACAAAAGTCATTTGATGAACTGCTGTCGTCACCTATAGATGAATTTGAGGTAACATCCAAGCTTCTCAGAATTGGAATTGAAGGAAATCATATTGACAAAGCAAAAGAACTCGTCTCTGACTTGAAATTAATTCCAAACTACAAGAGATTCCAATCCCATCTCGGCAGTGTTCTCAATCAAGTAGAAAATTTACTTGAAAGTTTTCCTTCAGAATTGGAAGATTTGTATGAGAAGCATGAATTAATTGTAGCTGAAATAGAAGATTGGCGGGATAAATGTAACAGATCAGACATAATGCTTGAAAACGTGAATAGTAAGTATCAAGTTATGTTAGATAGGTATACAAATGAGCTAAACAGGAATCTCATCATTGAAAATGGAAAAGAAATTCTGCTTGCGACAGCAGAATCGAAATCTTATGATGTGCCTGCTATATTGGATTTAGTTCGAAATAAGCGTAAAAGAGCTAATCTCATGTTAGAGGAGATTAGGAGAAAAATTAAAGAAAAGAGCTACGATGTCTTTATTTCATGCAAAAGCGAAGACTATGATAAAGCACAAAGTGTTTATCTGTATCTGGAAATGATAGGGCATCATCCATTCATAGCCAACATTTCACTAAGAGAAATTGGTATGGATAATTATGGACCAATCATAAGACACATTATTGGAACCTGCAAATCTATGATAGTCTTTGCTACAAAACTTGAATATTTAACGACTTCGTATGTGTATGCAGAATGGAATCAATTTCTAGACGAGCTAAGTTCAGGATATAATAAAGGAAATATTATCTCCATATTACCTCCAGACATAAATTCATCAGAACTACCAGATGGATTACGAACTAAGCAGTATCTTACACTTGATAATTACAGTGATTCGATAGCGAACTATTTATGATAACAATAGGATTAGGCATTAGTATTAACTTTAGCTAAATATAGTTATATGGCGAATGAAGTTTTTATATCGTATAGTAGGAAAGATTTTGAAAAGGTAAGGGCTATTAAAGAGGAGATAGACAAGTTGGTTGGCATAAATTGCTGGATGGACTTGGATGGCATTGAGAGTGGTGACCGTTTCAAAAAGGTTATTATCTCTGCCATTAATCGCCACGATGCTCTCTTGTTTATGCTTACACATCAGTCAATGGACAGTCCAGTTGCCCTGAAGGAGTTGGGGTTTGCTGCGAGTAAAGGTAAGCGCATTATATTAGTGAATCTGGAGCATACACAAATGAATGATGAATTCTATTTCGACTATTCTGACAAAGATATTATCAATTGGGATGACCCATTGCAACATGACAAATTGATAAAGGATCTCAAATCATGGTTTCCTAAAAAGAACGCTCATGAAGAAAAACAGAAAATCTCTAATAGAATTGAAGAAGATAGTTTTTACATAGGTAAAAAAGATGTGTATATATGTTATCATCAAGAGAAAGAGGCATATGCGAAACGCCTATATCAAGAATTGATTGTTAACAATTTGGATACGAATTTATTTTTATGTGACATCAAATATGAGATTGGCGAAGATTACATAGAGAAAACCAAAATGTCCATAAATGAATGTAAGTGCTTTTTGCTGATATACTCTTCAGAGATAGAAGACTCTACATTTATTATAAATCAAATAGAATATGCCGTATCGAGAAACAAGCCTGTTTTTATTTATCCATTGGATAATATTGACATAAACAATTCTAACATAAGAAACTATTTAAGCAATGTGATTTGGATAGGGATTGACGAAGAGTCGTATCGTCAATTTACTATAAATAATGTTATAGATGAAGAAAAATACTATGATATACTTTCTGCTATAATTAACGAAAAGAAGGGACTTTCCGTTTACGAAGATCAAAATATCATTCAAATTCGTGTGATGCTTCAGAAGAAACTACGGAGAATAACATTCTTTGGTAATTACAGAACATTGTGTAGCACAGGTGATGACACATATTATAATAATCAAAATTTCCAGTTGCGTGTAATAAGTAAATCTTTCTTTCTCAATATTCCAAACAAATATAGATCTGAACTTGAAAAATTATTATTCCTGAGGAAGGATAAATTAAATGAATTCGAACGAATTCTTTCAATAATTCGGCCTGACGAAAATGATATTAAGAACCAACTATATAGTTTTGTTGAAAAACATTATAAAACAGAAACTCTGTATGTGTTGATTAATAAATATATCCGTACTAGAGGATATGAGGACATAGAATTACCTCTGTTAGAGCACTTTAATATTGATTCATTCCTGTCAATTATAACAGAAATAGTTTCTGTTTCATTTATTGAAGAATTACAATGTGGAAAGTTGATGTGGAACGGCACGGAATTAGGGGTGTACAGCATTTCTGACAATCGTACGACTAATTCGGAAGAGCATTGTGTAGACATGCAATTATACTATTCTGATTTTTTTACTTACAAGTGTATGACAGAAATGTATCATATCCTATGTTCTATTGATGACCGACCTTTTGTCATCAACAGTATCCGTGAAACTAATAAACTAGCACCATTCCTTTGTTCTTTAGGGATTGGAGGCTTTTTAGCTGCATATACCGAGAACGGAATCTCACTGATGTGGACGAAACACTCTGCAAACATGTCTTTTGGCGACATGTGGCATTTTTCATATGATGAAACTATCAGTCTGTTGTTGGACTCTGTCAAGGAAGACGGGAGAATCCTTATAGACAATAATAAGAACGTACATATAGACATAAACCGACTTTTAACCCGTGCTATTAAAGAAGAGGTTGGAATTACCCAAGAATTACTTAGTGAAGATAGGCATGGAATATTTGAAATAGGAATAATACAAAGTGAACGTTTGGAAATTGAAATAATTTCTGAAGTGTTACTCCATCCGAAGAACGATTATGTCACATTGGAAGAAAAGATGGAGCAAATGTTTTATGAGAGTAATGACTATTACCGCCCCCAAAGCGAGTTTCTTTCTTTAAGAAATTCTAAAGGATTAATTGGAAAAATACTTAGTCCTGAATCTTATATTATCTGTTTAAGAATGCGTTATCGACTTCGCGACAATGTAGGGAAAAATGTATTTATTAGCTCAAGTACAAATATAGCTGAAGGCTGTTATGTAGATGATAATACTGTAATAGGCGAGGGATGTATTATTCACAGAAATGTATATGTTGGTAAAAATGTAAAAATTGGTAATGGTGTAGAACTATTAGATAACAACTATATTTTCGAAGGTATAACTATTGACGATGGGGTTTTCATTGGTCCAAATGTTAGTTTTATGAATACTCGCTATCCAAGATCATCCATGGTTGTAAGATCCGAAAGAAAGTCAAATAGCTATAAACTAGAAGAAACACAGGTATGCTATGGGGCATCTATCGGTGCCGGGGCAGTTATTCTATGTGGAGTAACTATCGGTAAGTATGCTATGGTTGCTGCTGGCTCAGTTGTATTGGAAGATGTTCCTGATGGAGCAATGGTTGCTGGAAATCCAGCAAAAGTAATTAAAAATATGGTAGACTATTAGAACTGTTTATCTTGCAAAAAAACGTAATGCTTAATGAATATGGAACAAACTCAAAAAACAGGTCAAAGAATCTTTATCAGCTACGGACACGATGAATACTCAGCTCTTGCAGTAAAACTTGCCGGAGCCCTGAAAGACAATGGCTATGATGTCTTCATTGACCAAGAGGGAATTCATCATGGCGATCAATGGGAGATAAACATTGAAGATGGCCTTAACTGGACAAAAGCGGGATCCAATAAAGGTGTTTTCCTTTTATTAATGACGCCCTACTCTGTTCGTAGACCAGATGGGTATTGTCTTAACGAAATAGCGTATGCTTTAGACATAGAATTGAAAATTGTTCCTGTCATGCTTAAACAAGTGACTCCTCCATTATCAATTTATAGACTTCAGTATTATGATGCTTCTATGGATGTTCCCATTTCGGAAAATGTTCTCAAAGATTTTGTTTCAAAAATAATTAGTATATTGAACGATCCTGAACAGTTGGATATAACAGGAAATTTCAGGAGATTAGAACACGATTTAAATCCTATTGGTTTTAATAGTGAGTTGAAATTGTTCTCTCAAAACTTTGTTGGTAGGGAGTGGGTATTCCATTATATTCATGAATGGCTAAAAGGCCCCGGGAAACTATTATTGGTAACAGGTATCCCTGGTATAGGAAAAACAGCGATATCTACCTATCTTTACCAGTGGTTGCCAAATGTCCTTGGCTTTTATATGTTCAGGCGGAACGATAACGAAAAATTATCTCCTAGTCGTTTTGTTACCACTTTAGCATTTCAGATTGCATCTCAAATTCCAGATTATAGAGAAAGGATACTCCACATGGATATTGAAAATACTGTAAAGCAGTATAATGAGACTTCTTTGTTCACTCGTCTGATATCAGAACCCCTTTCATCGATTACACCACTTTTGTGCAACAAAGTCTTTATCATTGACGGACTTGACGAGGCCGAGCAAGATGGTTGCAATCAAATTGCAGAATTTATTAGTAGATGTATTCCTTATTTGCCTAATTGGGTTAAGACAATTGTGTTGTCAAGGCCAACATCTTCATCGCTATTACCTTTTTCTGAAGCAGACTCTTTAGAGATTGAGCCAAATAGCAAGAATAATCTGGATGATTTGATATCATACATAAGAGCGTCTGTGGATGGGATAAGTGAAGAGCGGATATCATCTATTATTTCCCACTCAGAAGGATCTTTCCTATACGTAAAACACGTCTGTCAAAATTATTCCGATGGCGAAGAAGAATTGATGCTCCCTAAAGGTATGACAAGTTTTTATTTCAAGACTTTCTCAGAGATTTTTTATTCAAATGACTATGTCAAATACCGTAAATACTTGGAATTGATTCTTTCCTCTAGTCGTCCACTCACAAAAAAAATGTTGAAGCTTGTCACTAATAGTTCTTCATACGACTTGAATAATTTCATCTCCAAAATGGGAGCATTAATCAGGGTTGGAAATGACAATACGGTCAAACTTTATCATACCTCACTTTCTGATTGGCTATTGAACGAAAATATGGCGGGGCGATATTGGGTAGATACAGAAAATGGTATGCAATTATTAATCGATTTCTTTACTGACATTGTAGATAATAGTTTGGGATTAGCAAATTCTCTTGATGAGATAAAACAATATAGTCAGGATGTTTTAGAAAGAACTGGTTGGGAACTGGAGGGGACTATATACCCTTTGTATATAGAATTATTGGAAGCAAGCAAAGATTGGAATAAGTTTATTAAATTCATATGCTATTACCTTTCAGGATATAGTTTTTATGATGTAACCAAGAAAATGATAAGTAACTTCATTAATAGAAATTATCAATATTTTATGCGACATCCAGCATACAAAAAGTTAGTTGGTCATTTTAAAGAGCTATTTTGTAGGCGAGTTACAGACTTAATGGTTTGTTCAAGAGATGCAGATCCCTATGCGTTAACACGTTACATGGCAGTACTCTATTATGACTGCATTGATTTCATTCATGTTGATTATTCGACAGAATGGTTGTGTCAATTGTGCGAGATTTTACATGAGGCATTTCCTGTTCCCAAGATATATATATTGCGATCAGGATTCTCTCATGAAGACGGTATCTGTGGATGCTTTGCAGATGAAATATGTGAATTGCTATACAAGATAAAAGAATCTGGTAAGATACAAGATAACAATCTTCTTGAATGGATGAATAGTGTTGCACTACCATGTAATATTTCTTGATACTTCATCAAATAAAACGATAAATCTATGCGAATCTTTATCAGCTACGGACACGATGAATATCTTGCTTTTGCTAGACAGTTGGCAATAGCGTTCAAAGATCGCAACTATGAAGTGTGGTTCGATGAGAATTATCTTAAAGGTGGCGTTCCTTGGGAGGAATATATAGAGAAGGGACTTCAATGGGTGGCGCAAGACGAAAACGGCCGGATGATATTGGTGATGACGCCCCATTCCGTCAGACGCCCCGACGGCTATTGTCTGAATGAATTGGCATATGCTCTCGACTTGCACCTGCCAGTGTTGCCTATTATGCTGGTTTGGACAACACCGCCATTGTCGATTTATCGTTATCAGTGGATTGACTTGACACATTCAGCTAAGACAACAACAACGTTTGAAGATGATTTCGTCAAAATCATAGAGGCCATAGAATCAAAAGATGAATATCAAGATGATAATAGGAACAGAATAGAGCGATTGTTGGAGCCTTTGGATTATTCCTCTGACATTATCTACTACTTGCCTTCTTTCATTGGTCGTCAGTGGTTCTTTGAAGATTTTGATCAGTGGATGAGAGACGAGAATGCGAGCAGAATATATCTTCTTACAGGGTTACCTGGAATAGGTAAGACGGCAATTGCCATAAAAACCATTCAGCAATACAATAACATAGCAGCTTATCATCTGATAAGACGAGGCGATAGTGAGAAGACCTCGCTAAGGCGTGCCATTTACAGTATTGCATTCCAGCTATCGAAGCAATTGACTGATTATTATGAGTTGCTGTCGCGTATTGACATATACAGGGAACTGAACAGGTGCAATGACCCGGCATTATTTAAGGTTCTGATTACTAATCCACTGCTTACTTGTCAAAGTAGGACAGAGCCTGTAGTGATTGTCATTGACGCAATGGACGAATCGATTTCAAAATATTCGTCAGATTTTGCGTTGTTTATCGCAAATGTTATAGGGGAACTACCAAAATGGGTTCGCTTCTTTTTGACGAGTCGCCCTGAAGATGCCGTCCTTCTGCCGCTACAAGCATATCATCCCCACATCCTTAATCCATTATCAGTTGAGAACAATAACGATATTCGTGCTTATGTTGAAAAGAGATTCAAGGATAATTACGGCGATGACATTACAATAGACACTGATGCTATTGTGCAAAAGTCGGAGGGAATCTTCTTGTATGCAAAGTATGTATGCGAGGAGAGGCTTCCTGATGACATTTTGAACTTTAATCCAGAAGAACTTCCTGTGGGTATAGGGGCGGTTTATTATGATTTTTTCACCCGTAACTATTCTGACATAAAAACCTACAGACAATCTGTAAGACCTATTTTAGATGTTCTTTCAGTTCAGGTAGAACCATTGTCTGTTGAAATGCTGGCAGAGTGTATCAACAGAGATACCGATGATATTGAAGACTTCTTGAATGACTTCCATATATTCTTTACGCTTGATACGAGTAGAAGAATCCGTCCTTTCCATTCTTCATTGATAGACTGGTTGTCAGATAAGAAGTTATCTGGCCCGTATGCAGTAAAAGCAGATAATGGTAGGACTATTATTGCAGAATGGCAGTATAAGTTATTTGAGACATCTAGGTGGAGTTTCTTTAATGATAGTCCTACTGGAGAATGCTTGGAGATTTGGCTTCCTGAAATACTGGAAAAGACTGAGGCTTTGCATTTTGACGGAAGTGTTTTGCTATCGTTCTACTTAAAGCAGTTAGGGGACAAGTCAATCTTACATGACTTGGTATCTAACAGTAGGCGATTCCACTTTATTAAAAGTGTTATGACATACATGTTCAGACAATCGGATTTTACATCAGAGATGTTTGAAGAAGCAATCCAACATTCAGGCATGGAGATTACTAATAACCATATTGATGGCCTAGGATATTTATACGATTACGCTAAAAACGTAGTATTCACTATTCCACCAAAAGAGGCTGGACAACCAGACTACTATTATTTCATTGATGTTCAAATACCATGGCTTTATGTACAATCATCCTATGATACTGACTATATCTTCAAATCGCTTTCACAAGGTTTGATGGCAGCATACGATGATGGACGTATCAGTAATGTAAATCACATTTTAGGGGATATCTATAGATTAGCGACCGATTCGTTTATAGATCAATCAGAAGTTGCTATTAAGTATTTGAAAAGAGTTGCCGATTATATGATAGAGGATAATTGGGATGAAGGTAAATGGTCTGAACAAGTCTTGAACTGCGCAAAAGCAATAGCTGAAAGAAAAAAGAGTATGAAATAATTGGATTAAATGTATGTAAAACGCAGAAAAATGGAACAAAAAAAAGAATATTTCGCATTTATAAGCTACAAGAGTGAAGACGTAGAATGGGCAACGTGGTTGCAGAATGAGCTGGAACACTATCATTTGCCAGCATCCTTCAATGGGCGTACAGATGTGCCGAAAGAATTACGTCCAGTGTTTCGCGATATAGATGAACTCAGTGCTGGCAATCTGCCTGATCAAATCAAACAAGCGCTCACGAACTCACAGAATCTGATTGTAATCTGTTCGCCACAGGCTGCGGAATCGCCTTGGGTGAATCAAGAGGTGGAAACATTTATATCTTTAGGAAGAACTGACCGCATATTCCCCTTCATCGTCGAGGGTAACTCACCATCAGAGTTCTTTCCTCCTGCATTACGGAATCTCCCCAAAAATGAAGAACGTCTTGGAGGTGATGTTAGTAAGAAAGGAAGAGATGCTGCCTTTGTCAAGGTCGTTGCTGGTATGCTGGGTGTTGGTTTTGACTCTCTATGGAACCGGTATGAGAAGGAGAAGGCAGAGGAAGAAAGAAAGCAAAGAGAGCAGAGAGACAAGCTGATGATAAGCCAAAGTAGATTCCTAGTAGAAAAAGCAAATGATCTGGTTGACAAAGGTGATTCATATACAGCCAGACTTTTGGCTTTAGAGGCTTTGCCTAAGGATTTAGATAATCCAGATAGACCATACATATCAGAGGCTGAAGCAGTCCTAAGAAAAGCCGATTTATCTAATAATGTTATATTAAAGGGACACGCTGCTATAGACTGTTTAACATCATTCAATCCTGACGGAACAAAAATCGCATCAGTATTACGAAATGGAACTATTATCGTTTGGGATATCCTATCTGGACAGTGTCTTTCATTAGAAGGGCATACAGATATCGTTAAATCTGCACTATTTAGTCCTGATGGTACAAAAATTGTTTCTGCGTCAAAGGATATGACTATCAGAATATGGGATGCACAGACGGGGTGTCAACTAATAAAAATGGAAGGTCATACAAATGGTGTTTGGTTTGCATACTATAGTTCAGATGGAAAACGAATTGTTTCTGCATCAAAGGACAAGACTGTCAGAATTTGGAATGCAGAAACTGGACAAGAAATCAAAAAATATGTAGGGCATATAGATAGTTCTAGGCTAGCCTCCTATAGTCTTGAAGGAAAGAAAATCGCAATAGCGCCCTGGTTTTGGACAGATGGATCTTTATTTATTTGGGATATTTTAACAGGAAAGAGTTGTTTATTAGAAGGACATTCTGATGATGTAGAATCCTCGATGTTTAGTCCTGACGGAACAAAAATAGTTTCTTCATCAAAGGATAAGACCATCAGAATATGGGATACAAAAACGGGAAGTCAACAAATCAAATTAGAAGGGCATAGTGATAGTGTTGGGTTAGTAACCTTTAGTCCAGACGGAAGGACAATTGCATCAGCATCTGAGGACAAAACCATCCGTGTTTGGGATGTTATTACGGGGCAGTGCCTTCACACATTAGAAATAAATACTAGATATGTTAATTCTATATCCTTCAGCCCAGACGGAACGGAAATAGTGTTTTCGGGAGATAGGGATAGAGCCGTCCATATATGGAACATTTTAACAGATAAGAACTGTTTATTGGAAGGACATACAGATAGTGTGACGTCCGTAATTTTTAGCCCAGATGGGAAGCGAATTATTTCGGCATCGGAAGACAAGACTGTTAGGATTTGGGATGCAGAGACAGAAAAGGAAATCAAGGTGATAGATGGTCATACACACAATATCCTATCTGCTACTTTCAGTCCAGATGGAAGAAAAATCGTATCAGCTTCTTGGCATGGGACTGTCCAGATTTGGGACTTCTTAACAGGGCAACAATGTTGTTTATTAGAAGGTCATTCTTTAACAGTGACATCCGTTTCCTTTAGTCCTGATGGCAAAAAAATTGTATCGACATCTGATGACCGAAGCATCCGCATATGGGATGTTATTACAGGGCATTGTATAATAGTACTGACGGGACATACTGGTTGTGTAAAATACGCCTCTTTTAATTCAGATGGCACTAAACTTGTTTCTGTATCTACAGATAGAACTGTTCGTATATGGGATGTTTTAACAGGAAAATGTCTTTGTTCATTGGAGGATCATAATGGTTGTTTAAATAATCAAGGGGCTATTCTCTTCTCCATTCCGTCTAGCATGATTACGAGTTTACGCTTTATAAATTTTGTATCTTTCAGCCCAGATAGTAAGTGTATTGTTACTGCACATGAAAACAATACTATAGGTATTTGGGATTCAAAAACGGGAAAACGTCTAAAGACTCTGGAAGGACATTCTGATGAAATATCGTCCGTTTTTTTTAGCCCTGACGGAACAAAAATTGTATCATCATCTGTTGACAGAATCATACATGTTTGGGATGTTAACACAGGGCATTGCACTCTATCATTAAAAGGTCATACTGATTCCGTAAGATATGCCTCCTTTAGCCCTGACGGAACAAAAATCATTTCAACATCGCAAGATGGTATCATATGTATATGGGATGCCTTGTTAGGAAAGCCCATATGTATTTTTAAAGGTTGTCCTGGCAATGTTGTATCTGCCACTTTCAGCCCAGATGGAACCAAAGTCGTATCTGCTCAAGGCGGAAAAATCCATATATGGGGTTTCCCGCCACTACAGAAATTGATAGATAAGACACATGAACGGTTCAAAAACCGCCAACTGACACCAGAAGAACGACATGAATATTACTTAGATTAATAATATGGTATTTATAATTATTCTGTCAGCAGCAGTTCTTCCGGCCTTTCTTTTATTGTTGTACATATGGAAGAAAGATACGCAGAAAGAACCGACCTCTTGGTTGGTCAAGGCTGTTCTATGGGGCGTGGCTATTATTATTCCTGTCGCTACATTGGAATCCGGGATAGAGACTATGCTATTTGGCGTAGAGGGTAAGCCGACAAGCCTGCTCGGTACGACAACTTTGGCCTTTGTGGTGGCTGCATTGCCAGAAGAGACATTCAAATTGCTTGCATTATGGATGGTGTTACGGAAGAATCCATACTTTGACGAGCACTTTGATGGTATCGTTTATGCAGTATGCGTAGGATTGGGATTCGCCTCAATGGAGAACATTATGTATGTATTTGGCGAAGATGATTGGTTTTCTACAGCCATTGTCCGTGCACTATTGGCAGTGCCAGGTCATTATGCCTTTGCGATAATGATGGGGTACTATTATTCGGTTTTCCACTTTGTGGATCACTCACCAAAGGTTGCTGCATGTGTACTTCTGATTCCTGTCCTGGCGCATGGGACATACGATGCTCTTGCAATGAGCGGAATTGTGAGTCCAGTAATTGGAGGACTAAGTTTCTTTGTCCTTATCTACTTCTGTGTGAAAATGCATAAGGTTGCAAAGGCGAAAGTGTTGGCTCTTGTCGAGAAAGACAATGATAGAATCAAAGTTTAATAAGACTCTTTATGAAAAGGTAATAAATTAAATGAAATAACGATGAAAAAACAAATGTACATACCGCAGCCTATTGACACTACAGATGTCGTGCTGCCAGAGGATTTGGAACAGTTGGTTGAAGAAATGTCGAAGAACGTACATGAGGTATGGTCAGAGACACGTATCAAACAGGGGTGGACGTATGGCGAACAGCGCAACGATGAACTTAAAACGCATCCGTGTCTTGTGCCGTACGAGGATCTACCTGAAGAAGAAAAGGAGTATGACCGCAATACTAGTATTGGAACCCTTAAGTTAATAACAAAGTTAGGATTTAAGATCATTAAGTAGATAGTCCTACGATAGGCATAATCGTTTTTGGTTCTATAGCATATGGAGAGATGTATATATGTCATTTACGCAGATGAGGATAGGGATATTGCTGAGCAAATGTGCGAATTCCTTGAAAGGAAAAAGGTTAAGTGTTATTATAAGCACCGTGATATTCCTGCGGAAGAGTATGACAATCAAATGTTTGAGAGTTCTTATATCGAATCTTCAAGCTGTATTGTTGCAATTTTATCTAATAATTTCGTTAAGTCTGACAAAATTAAGTCCATAACCTATTATGCAGATAAATGTATTCCATTTACGATTGACAATATTATTTTAGAGGAGTGTGGACTTGCTGCAGTGACGAGTGTAAATGCCGTTAAGCATCCGACTAAGATGTTTGGCCATGTGTTGCCTGAGATTAAGAAGCTTATTGGAGATTCTAAGAAGCATAAATACAGTATAAGCGCTGTAGTTAGTATTATAGGTATTATTTTTATTTTCGCGTTGGCATTTTTCACTTATGACAGAACCATAAATCCAAATGAAAAAAATAACTTCTCTGAATACAAAGACATCTCACTAAACGATTTCTTGGAGAAGAACATGTTGGCAAGACAATCTCCAATTATTGAAACAGAATTGCCTTTCGGAAAAACTAAATATGGAATTTCTTTTCAAGAATGGCAAAATTGTATGAAAAGAATGGCAGATGATGAAGGTCTTACAATGGAATATAAGATTGAAGAAGGAGTTGTTCTACCCCGTGATCTTTCTATAGTTGAGATAAACACTTCAAAGAATTTGCGCATTACGTTGGAACCACAGTTTAATGAGGACGGGGCATTATATGCTCTAATCACAAAAGTGGAAAGAATAGATGGATTTTCCAAGAATCTGCGTTCGCTACTAGATGAGGTATTGACAGAAATCGTCGGAATTTCCGATAAATATTCTAACTACGAAAAATATCATGTTTTAAAAGAAGGGCAAATAAGACCATTTTATTGTTTGATAAAGAATAATGAACTCATAAACGTAAGAGTTACTGATGCTTATAATGTGGAAATATATTATATAAATGTCCCTTGCATGCCTAAAGATCAATTCGATGCTGATTATATGGCATATCAATTTCACAAACGGAATATTCATTAAGTGAAACAGAATGTAAACGAATTTAATATTATGGATTTTCAAGAAAAGCGTAATATCAGAATTTTTATATCCTCCACATTCGAGGATATGGGAGTTGAGCGTAGTGAATTGGCTAAAACATTCCGGGAACTGTCTATTAAAGCTCGATCCTATAATGTATCACTTCATGCAATAGATTTGCGCTGGGGCATACGTCCAGGGGAATCCGTTGTAGAACTATGTCTTAATGAAATTGAGAATTCTCAGCCTTTTTTCTTGGGAATAATTGGAGAACGCTACGGTTCTGTACCATCCATTAAAGAATATAATGAGAATCTGAACTTGCAGGTAAAATATGGGGCATGGCTTGAAGATGCTTTTGCTGAAGGTATGAGCTATACAGAAATAGAAATGCAGTTCGGCGCTTTTATGGAGATGGAAAAGGCAGAAGAGAAGGGGCATATTGTTTTCTTTATTAAAGATAGTTCCTTAAGAGGAAACAATCCCCAAATTGAAAATCTCATAAATAAAATAAAGCGTTATCAACAAAGGGGGTTGTGTGATGTGAGTGACTATTCGTCAGTGCCTGATCTTATAAATAAAGTGAGATGTTATTATGAAAGTGAACTAGAAACTCTCTTTCCCAAAGCTCAATTACATGAATATCAGATAGAACAGCTTATACAAAAAGGAATATTAAAGGAAAAAGCTGCGAACTACATTCCTTATAATAATTATTGCCAAGAGTTAGATTCATTTGTTAGAGGGGACTTTGGTCAATATTATGTTTTGTCTGGAGACGATGGAGTTGGTAAGAGTTCCTTGCTTGCCTTTTGGCTGCTTCAACACAAAGATGATGACACTTTTCGCTTCGTGTATAACTTCATCGGTGATGGAAATCTCAAATATAATACAGAAACGATAAGAAGGCAAATTTACACTGAAATTGCAAGCTTATATGGCATGACAGGCATGACCAACAATAAAGAGGAAATAACTGAAAAAGATATTTCCGATTTGCTTTTTGATATTCCAATGGACAAACCTTTGTTAATAGTCTTAGATGGCCTGTCAAAATTATACCGTAATGCAGAAAATGAACCTGTTACATTACAATGGTTTCCGATACCAATTGATTCGAAAGTGAAACTAATTATGTCAGATGTTCCAGATGATGTATTGGCACATTCGGCTATTAAGCAAGAATGTATAAAAGAAATCAAACCAATAAGTGACATTACAGATAGAATAAAGATCATTGATGATTTTTTAGGTGATTATGGAAAGAAAATGTCTGAAGAAGAAAAAATACTATTGGCAAATTCTGATAATTGTAGCAATTGCTTTATCCTAAAAACTATTTTAAATGAACTTATTTATTTTGGCAAATATGATAATATTTCTGATATTATAATTTGGCTTTTAGAGTCGAATGAGGAAGGACAATCACTATTTGACAAGTTGTTGGTTCATTATGAAAACCATTATACAAGAGCTTTAGTCAAAGATGTTTTATCTCTTTTAGTAGTATCAAAAAATGGATTGGAAGAAGGCGATATTGTAAAAATGCTTCATCTAAGACAATTAGAATGGTCTCAATTGTTCTGTGCTCTGAACTTGCATTTTTCTAAAAATGATGGTAAAATTAGATTTGCCCATCAACAAATAATTGATGCTGTTAAAAAAAGGTATGCTTGTTATTTTGATGAATATCGAAGAATTGTTGCCAACTATTTTGAGGACAAGGTAAAAGACGAATCCGGGAATTGCAATGCTAACGCTATTTTTGAAGTAGCATATCAATATTTTAAACTTAAAGATTCTGAGATGCTTTATTCTCATCTGTCGGATTTTCAACAATGTGATGTGCTGATAAGACGTGACTATTTTAATACTGGAAAATACTGGAAATATTTGATTGAGATGGATGCAAATAAATACAATATTGATGTTTATGAGGATGTCACTAATAAGATTTCAGAAGAATATGCTCTTTTCCTTCGTAGTTTCTCCATGTTCTGCTTTGAGGTGTTGTGCAATTACCAAGCAGCATTTAAATACATAGAAATATGCCGTCATATTCACATTGGATTATGCGGAGAACAGTCTGTTGAAGTGGCAATAGATTATGAACGGATGGGTGAGATTGTTAGATCTGCAGGATATCTTACAGACCCTTTAGGCCAGGCTTTGGAGTATTATCAAAAAGCATATGAGATATTAATTGATCTATCAGGTGATCATAAAAATGAGATATTCTATAATCTTTTAGAGATGGGAGAAATCATGATGCAACTTAACTTCTCGCCCAATGATAATAATCCTTTTAAAAAAGCAATAAACATGTTGAATGAAATTGAGGTTGATTCTACAGTTATTGCAAGGATTATCGAAGATTTTGCTAACAACAAACTTATGCATGGTCTTTACGAAGAAGCTCGAGAATACTATAAAGATTCTATTAGATTCCGTGAAAACACAGTACATTCAAGTCACCCATCAATTGCAAACAAATATATTTCTATTGGAAAAACTTACGAAGCTAAAGAAAATTATTCAAAAGCAATAGAGTATTATTTGTTGGCCAAAAAAATGTATGAAGATCTGTTTGGAAAGCAACATGACACTTGCGGAAGAACCTATTATATCATTGGGCGTGTCTTATTTAAAACACAGAAGTTTGAGGAAGGAATAAAATACTTCGATGATGCAATAAATATATGGAATAGCAAGTTAGGAGAAAGTAATGCGGGTTCTGCTGAAGCACTTCTCTACAAAGCAAAAATTTACGCTGCTATAAACAAGAACGACGAGCCAAGTAAACGAGCGAGAATATGCGCCGAAAAAGCTATTAATATATTGGAAAAAATAGGTGGTTGGGAAGAATTAATTAATAGCGGTTATGATTTCCTTGCTAAAATGTATATAAAGAAATATCCCAAGATAGCAGATCTGTATCTTCAGAAAATCATTAAAAGATGATTTTGAGAATTTCGAATCCACCCAAGAAGATTATTTGTTATATTTTATTTTCACAAGCATGGTCAACAGTATTTTTGCTGCTGACCATGCTTGTAAGTGAGCCAAGAGAAGTCCTCAGTATGAGGGCCGCCATGCCAATACTCTGTAAAGTCTTGTGAGCAGGGAGGGAGATTATCACCCAGCCCGTCTCGGAAGATTTGTTGGGTTTCTTGCTCAGCTTCTGCAAATTTCATCTGTTCCTCCCACTCGCCAATCAGTTCGTCGTAATAACCATCGTACTTGTCTGCGAACAAATAATAATAGGTTGTTCCATAATATGTGCTTGTCAGATACTCTATTCTGTCATCCCACCAGTCGTACTGTGGAAATCCAAGGGCACGCCAAAGTTGGCTGCATCGGCGATCTAATAATTCACACTCAGTTTCGGAAATGACATCCCTGAGCCTAACTCGTTGGGTATTAAACCAAACATAACGCCAGTCATCATAGTCCTTATCTTCGATAAGACTTGCCGTAAACCTCCAGATCTTTCTGGCCCACCAGAAATGGCCTGTCTCAGCGCAGAGGTCACCAAGTCTCATACCCTTCATGAATTTCCTCTTACAGCTTTCTGCACAACGTATTGGATGAATCTCTCGATTAACTATGTCTTTGAGCAGACGAGCTTCAAGATGAGTCACGACACCATTGGGTAAGCATCTGCATACCCTATAAGGAATTCTTCTTCGCATAATTAACTGTTTCTAAAATCCGATTTTTGTTCTCTGACGTGGAATCTCAATAGGTAAAATATCTTCAGGAGTGAGCATCAGTAGCTCGCGCTTATCATTAGGATGTTGCCTGACACATCGGGTAGCATGCTGAATATAAATGCGCTCCAACTGGTTAGCAACAAAGCGGGCGTTCCCCCATGTTTCAGGGTCACGCATCCGATGAGCCTGTGCCAACATGTTACTATATTTCTCCCATGCCTGGACGGTGAATGTGTAGTCATAGTCCTTAATACGGCGACGTGTGATTTCCAGCAATTCATCGACAGTAAAGTCCGTAAACTCAAACTTGTTTGGAATGCGGGACTGAAGGCCAGGATTGCTGTCAAGCAACTTCATCATAGGCTCTTTGTAGCCACAAAGCACAACAGCAATGTCGCGCTGTGACTCATCTGCAAGGATATTCATCAGAAGCTGAATCACCAACTTTCCTGGGTCATGATCGTGTTTGCCGTTCAGCAGATATGCCTCGTCAATCATCAGTACACCGCCTTTGGCCATTTCAAGCACCTGTCGCATGGAACGTTCCTCATCACCCCAAAGGGTTCCAAGAAAGGTTCCACGGTCACAGACTACCACATGTCCCTTAGACAATGCTCCTGCTTGTCTCAGTAGCGAACCAAATATTTTGCAAACCGTTGTTTTACCCGTTCCTGGCCGTCCAAGGAAAACACTATGAAGTGAAACCTCGTGTTGTCTGATGTTAGGAAAATGTTCTTGCATGATTTTATTGTAGCTTGTAAGTGCGACCAGTTCGTCCATTCGTTGCTTGATGTCGGCACAGCCTACAAGTCTGTCCAGCTCCTCACGAGGATTCGGAATGGGCCGCAAGATTTCGACCTTAACGCTGATGTTGTTATTCTGTTCAATTAATCCATCCGGGAAAAGGACGTCATCCGTAAAAGAAGTATCTTCATTATCTATTTCTGTCTCACATTCATCTTCACTATTATCTGTGTCTGATTCCTGTTGTTCTTCAGTTTCCTCACCATATGTTTCTTCATACTCACGATTGATGAAATCGTTGAGCATTTTTTCGAATTCTTCATATTCATCATCTGATACAGCAGCCTCGCATTGGTCTTCCTTGCTGGGTTCTGATGCCACAGGTTCTTCAAAGTTTACCTCGTTGAAGGAGGTATCGAGAAGAAGATCTATATAAGTCTTACAAGTCAAATCACTGTCACTATTAACCCTGATTGCCTTATACTTTAGTCGCTTGAGGTCATCAATCACCGTGATATTGTGCTTATCCCATAACTCATATAAGTTGTAGGCATTGAGAATATTAGCTTCCGTCAGCAGTAGCCCATAGATTTTGATGTCGGGGGCTTTCTCCTTAAGACAGTTTTTAGTAAAGCGAACGGCTTCAGCCAATTTCCATATAACGCTGGCCCGAGGCTCTTCACCGTCGGTTAGGATGAGAGGACTGAGTGTATCGGACTCTTCGTAGGTCTGTTCTTCGCAGTGTCCGCAGCTGTCAAGGCACATTATGACAATGTTTGTATCATTACAATACAGATACACATCATAGTCTTTAAGAAAAGGGGATAATCCCTTTATATATGTAGAATAGACGGCATAGTTAGCCGCCATAGCATCCAAGTGTTTCCAGATAGTTGTCGCTGTCTGGTACTTGAAATCGTCAATCAATCTATTCTTGTTTCTCATAATCATCGTAATTCTATCAAATAAATAATAATGTATAATGCCCCAGTTGATGGAGCGCAAGAGAGATAGGCAGGCGCACATCCGCTTGTCTATAGCATCTAGAGTATTTCTTTGGGGGAATTACCCTATCACAAAACCCTCGACAATTTGTAGCAATATGTCAAAGAACGCACCAAACGACAAGATACAATCTCCCCGTCGATTCACGGACTTAGTTTAAACTTTGTCACAGAACCGCTCGGCATCTGACTGTTTTCTTTGTCATTTCGTTCATTCTTCTTGCTACAATTTGTTTAATTTGTGATAGAATTATGATTATCGGGTGCAAAACTACACAAATCTTTCGATACTGCCAAGGGTTTTCAATTATTTTTCAGAAATATTTTTTGAGGTGATAGAAAGATAAGGTTGAACGGCTCTTTATGATGATAAATAGTATAAACTATAAATGTAAAAAAGAGAAGAACTATATGAAGACGAATAAAGAAGAGAACTATGATGCGCTTGTCGCGCAGATGGAAGAGAATCCAACAGTGTTTTATGACACAAGTGAACTTGAAGACTTAGGTGGTGATAGAATTAATGACGGAGTAACACAGAAAACCATTCAGGAATGGGAAGAATGGATAGAGGAACAGATGAAGAAAGAAGAAGAGTAAAGACAGACTTTTCGCTTGCAATTGGTGAAATGTGGTATGGCGGAGGACGTAGGGGAAGTGACCCGGTATTTGCCGAACTAAAGAAGGCAGGTGAAGAACTTGAGGCAGATTTAGAGAAGGACTTCCATTTTGAGTGGAATATCGTGGACGTTGACGAAAGTCACATACATGTGACTAATAAGACAAACGGACATCGTTACCATATTTCCGTTATCTGTCCTGCAACATTCTATGTTGATGTATATCAGATTCTTGAAGATGGGACGGAATGCAGAGCGTTTTAATGAAAATAAAGTATTAGTGAATTTGATGTATTGTGATAAATTTTGGAAGTTTTTTACCTCTTTAATAATAAAATGACTATATAAATGCGAAAAAAGGTTATAAATTGTTTTAAATTGATTAAAATTTACTATCTTTGCAGAAATATTGATAACTAAAAATAAATTGCTTAGCAGATGAAAGTCTACTATCCATCTATCAAAAATGGCAGTGCCAAGGAACTCGAAGGGAGTATCTATGTGATTACATTCTTCGTTTCAGAGACTCCTTGGGCTATGAACGAAAAGATGGATTTGTTTAAGCATGTCAGGGAAGCAGAGTCTTGGTTAGAAGGAAAAGCAAAGGAATACGGGAAAACTTTAAGGTTTGTCAATGGTGTACATGGTCTTTTCGAGCCTTTTGAGATAGACATCGTCCCTGATTATAACTCCGGAACTCCTCAAACAGACATTGCAAAAAAATATCTGAAAGCTGCTGGATGCCCTTCCGATACTGCTTATCCAGAGTGGATTAAGAAAAATTCTGGTTGTGACCAATCATTGGTATTCATTATAGCCAATAAGGAAGGACGTGGTTATGCAAATCCTATTTACTGGGAATCAGACGGTCCAGAAGGAACAATTCTCTATCACTCGGAAAATAACAAGTTGATTGCAAGTTCGATTATTCACGAGTTTTTGCACCTGTTTGGAGCTGTTGATTTGTACGAGACAGATGTGCAGACTGCTGATAATTCTGCCAGAATGGAAAAAATGTATCCTAAAGAAGTCATGCACAACCACTATTTCCCACTTACAGAGCTGGTGATAAGTCCTCTTACAGCATGGCTAGTAGGATTGAGTGATAATAAAGAATCCTGGTTTGAAACATTTCTCCCCAAATAAAATGAAGAAGATATATATCATCATAACATTTATTCTCTGTGTCACCCTAGTACATGCACAGCAGCAAAGTTTCGATGCATTGAAAGCAGACTATCCTCTGCTGATGAAGAAGTTTGGTAAGGAACTGGAAGGACAAAGGGCTGATTACATTTTTGCCATTGACGTTTCTGGTACGATGAACAAATACCAAGAAACAGTAGTCCCAGCATTGGGTGAGTTTTTCAAATCTCTGCAAGAGGGTGACTATGTTTCTATCATCAAATTTGGTGGAGAAGCCACAAATGAAGTTGGTAGTGCAGGTAAAATTGGAGCGGAAACAATAAAAAACCTTATCAATTATGCCGGCCATATCTATGATAAACCTACGACTGCTTTTGAACGTGAAAAGTATTTTAAGTACACTGATCTTGACAATATGTTACATTATCTGGCTACAGATATGAAACAGATTGACCGTAGCAAACTCAAATTCGTATTCATTATTACCGACTTCCTGCATGATCCTTCTTTGGCTCGAAAAGGAAAAGAAGATTGGGATGGCGTTGCCAAGCGCTTTGCTACAGAACAGGCAGGCAATGATGTCTATGTATTCGCCCTTCAGCTTCCTGGTAGTGGTCGTGACTTGGAAAAGGTAAGAAGCATATTCCCGAAGTCTTTCAATTTCAATCATGTGCCTATTACCAGTGGTAGTGCGTTGTCTGATTGGTTTACGCAGCGAAAGAATGCTATTCTGTTAGACAAGTTCTATGCACTTGTTAAGCACAAAATACAGTCTGTTGATTTTAAGATAGAACCATCGCTTGACATTGATGGGAACCTGGATTTGGGCATATCATGGAAATCTAATCTGGTTTATGATATTATTCGCGTTGATGCAATAAGCACATCAGCTAAAGGATTCGAATTCGATCCTGAACTGCCGAAAAGTACTGCAGATGAAGAAGATATAATAGATGCTGGTAAGTTTGATTATCAGAAAGCCAGTCTTTTGACTCCAACATTTAAGGCCATAAAGGGCGATGTGACGGCCAAAGCTTCCTTTGATGTACCATATGAAGGGGAATTGAGCAAGTTAGGATTCGAGGCGCCCAAATTTCAGGCTAGTGCCCCCATGAATGATTGGATGTTTTGCTATCCACTCCCTTTCTGGCTGTTCTGTCTTATCATTGCACTCATTATAATTTATATAGTTTTGGTTGCTCGCGCTTTCAGCAGGAATTCTTCTGCCTTCTACCGTATTAATGGTAAGTTCGAAGTGACATTCAGCGGAGAAGCCGTTACCGAGAGGAAGAAGGCGCAAGGATTGAACATGGTTGATTTTGGCAAGGGTGCCAGTTTTTTATCTGTTCCTGATGCTAATTGGCATATCAAGATAGATGTAAAGCGACATAATCCTTTCTTACGGCCACTAAAACATCCTGAGTACATCGTTACGATGTTGAAAGGATCTGCATTTAAGATTGGCGTGAAATATGGTCCGCATCAGCATCCATCTATCGCTAGATATACACATATTACAGTTGGTGATTTCCGCGTTCGTTGGTTGAATTAAAAATTTAATAAATATTATAACTATGGCAGAGAAGCATATTTTTATCGGTTTGGGCGGCTCAGGCGTCAACACTGTCGCCCCTCTCAAGTACAAAATCTATGAGAGAATGAAGGGTACGGAGATGAAGACCCGTTTACAGGTGATGAACGACACCTATCGTTTCCTATTCGTTGATACCGACAGCAGAGACATTGCAGAGGCTAATAAAAATTATAGGAATCTCTACGAAGGTGGAAAGATTGACTTTATCAATAAAGATGAGTTGTTGAATCTGGGTGACATCAATCCATATATCAGTTATCATGAAGCTGAGAATTACCCAGAACTGAAAATCAACCGTCGCATTATGGAAGCATGTCCTCCTATGGTCGCTGAGAGTATGGACAACCGTGATCTCTCCTTTGGAGCTGGTGCCCTCCGCTTAAAGTCACGTATAGCTTTTGGACGCAAAAAGAAGGATTTCGTCAGTATGCTAAAGAAAGCAATCGACGAACTGAATCCGATAGAGCACAATACTGACAAGAACGTCATTCACTACTGGATTGTCAGCAGTAGTAATGGTGGCACAGGAAGCGGCTCTGTACTAGATGTGCTCTACCTTGTGAATATGCTGCATCGCACCTATATTGACAAGGGTAATCCCAAGGTTGGACTCATGCTTTATATGCCTCGTGCATTTATGAACGTCAACAGAGATAATGAGCGATACCCTCGTAACGCATACGCAGTTTTTAAAGAACTGGAGGCATTCCAGAAATGGAATAAGGATGTGTCAAAGAATAAGCTATTCCACCGTATGGCTGTTACTGACGAATATGAACTCTTTGACGAAGACATGGGATTCCGTCCGTTTGAGTTCTGTATCCCCATAGACTTCCATACGGAGAATAACAATAACATGGGTGACATTAACAAGATGTATTCCAACACCGCTGAATTGATGTTCTATATTCACAGCGGTCAAGGAGCAAGTGGATTTAAGTCGTTCCTGGATAACAATGAGGATGGCGACCAAATCAATAGCCCGGAATTCTTCTTGATACCGATGGGTTATATGGCCCTGAGGAAGCCAAATGAGCAATTTGAGAACTATATAGCCCTTCGTTCTAAGTACGAAATGCTCCGTTATGGCATTCTTGGTTCAACTATTGAATCTGCTGACGAACGAAAGAGATTAATGAATACACTCTTTGATACAATTATCAAGAGTTCGCTATTTGAAAGCGGATTGGGAAAGGAGTCCTATTTCCGTACCATCAAGGGCATCGTGGCAGATATGCTCGATGATGAGATGCCTGACAACCTGATTCGTGACAACGATAATAAAGTGGTAAAAAAACTGCCGACAAACGTGTCTATTGAGGACGCCCGTGGTGTTATCAGTGCTATTGAAGCCGCTATCCGTCGTCGTGGAGAAGAAAAGAACAACACTCGCAAGGCAATTGAGCATGACCTTTGGGCTTGGGCTGAAGAAAATGGCCGTAAATGGGGTCTGCAATATGTGAAAGACATCCTACAAGAGCTTGATGCCTATTGTACCGACATATATATGGCCTATACGACAGATACTAATACGGGTATATTGCAAGGTCTCCGTTCAAGTCGCAAATCATTGGTTGAAAGTAGAGACGGCATAGAAGGAGAATTGGATGACCTTTATCAGAAAGCCATTCAGGTCACTCTGAAAGAAAGAGTCACTGGTGACAATGCTAATGATATACAGGTATTCTTCTCGCGTCTGAAAGACTGGGTAGAAGCCAGCGTAAAAGTGATTCTCACCGAAGAGGCCTTCGATATGATCAGGGAGTTGGCATATGGAGATCGTGGTATTATTGACCGCATTATTACCCATGTACGGAAGCTGATAACAGAGGCGTCGTCTGTCCTCAATGGCGATAAGGGCGTTGCACAGGGTTACACAGGTCTGGCCAGAAATTTCTACTTGTCAAAGATGGATGTTACATCGGTATTTGTCCCTGATATTACAGAATATGTCGATGGTACAGGCTGGCGTGAAGACCATAATCTGTTCTCCGAGTGGTATGGTATGATCATCGGACATACATCAGACTTTGTGCCAGGCGAAGGCTTTGCTCCTTTGCGCAATGGTGACCCTGCACACTCACTTGAAGGATTGTTTAGCCAAATGATCAGTCTGCATTCTGAGGAAATGGTTCAAAAGAAGTACATCATAGATGAAGAAAGTCATTTATTCACCAACATCTATATTACAGACTTCAAGCGAGCTATAGAAGACTTACTTGACTATACTGTAAGTACAGTGCAGACACTGATACACCAGAATGAGACTGTCAGCAAGCAATGGTATGAAAAGACATTGGCAAGTTTCTTCTCAGGATTAAACAGCGAAGCAACGCGTGCCATCCAGCAGAAGGCTCATCCAAATCTTTTCTTCCCTTACAGCAAGTCAAAGGTTGCCAGTAAGATAACAGACAAGGCGTTTTGTGTAGGTCCTGATGGAGTTGTTGAAAATGTATTCCTTGATTCATCTTCATCAGATACTACTAGATTCATTTCCAGCAATGATCCGTCTGTGATGTATAAGATTGTAACTAAACTTGGCCTGTCATTCGAATATTACGACTTGTACCAAAGCATTAAGACGGAGTATGACAATTGTATGAACAAGGTGTTCTATCATTTCCACCAGGCCTTTGCAACATCTGGTGGCAATGCAGACAATATCAAACTCCCAAGAGAAATCAAGCCAGAGCAGGTTGTATTCACAAAATATCTGATATTGAACCAGCTCCGCGAGACTTTCAGCCATATCATGGTTAAGGGTACAGAGGTGTACAATAAGGACAACTATACTGATACACCTGTCATATTTGACAGTGAGATGGACAAGATTGCAAAGTTTGCGACCTCCAGTTCAATTAACTTGATAGATAATGAGAAGATCCAGTTACAAGTGACTGATGGTGATTCCGTATATTATCATACAGTAACGATTGATCATCCTGAGCACAGAATGACAGAGTTACTTGATGGTTTTACAGAATACTTTACTGTAGGCCGTTTCGGAGTGTTGGTATCAGAACTTATCAAGGACATCAACTTCCTGGAGTCCGACCTCTTGCGTCAGAAGTATCATGAGGCAGTAGAAGCACTCAAAACAGATCTGAATGAGAAGTGGGCAGCAGCAGGTAAGAAAGAGAAGGAAACCATTGGTGATATTCTCCGCATTCTGAATGAAAGGCTTGATACTGTCGCAAAATTCCTTTCAAAAAAGCAGTACGAGGGTTAAATTATGCTTCCGCTTTGGATTATAGATATGGGATGTTCTGCGGCTTCTACCAAGAAGCTGCAGGAACTCCTGTCTGAAACTGGCGAGTCTCTGAAACCATATTGGCATTATTATCATGCCAATAACAAGGATGTTTCAGACACAGCCTCCTGCAAGGCATTCATTGACGAACTTGTTTCAGACGGGAGGGATTGTTATAATGCATTCATTAAAGATGGCTATCAAGTAGGAAACTTCCAGATTGTCATTTTGGGTGCCGCTGACGAAAAACTTTCCCAACAAATATTTGCACCATTAGCAGGCCTCATTCGTGACAATCTCCCTAGGATTATTGCCGACCATGCCAATTTAGGCGTAGAAATAACTGGGGTTCTTTTCATTCCAAGCACGGTCAACCAACTTGATGACTTGCAGGAGAGAACGAATGTAGCTATGCTTCTGGAGAGTCTGAACATGCTGAATGAACGTCTTGGAGCTAGACACTTCAATCGATTGGTTGCCTATCAGGATGTACAGTATAAAGGATATCGCTTCTATCCGGGACTTAATGTCGAACAGCGTACCGAACTGCAATTCCAAATTCTGACAAATCTATTCTTCGTGAGCGCTAAAAGTGAGCGTCTGTTTGATAGGATTGGTAGCGGAGAAGGAATATACTCCTTGGGAGTTGCATCTGTTTACTACAACAGTGAGCAACACCATGCCTTTGAACTTAAGCACCTGCTTGACAAACTTGTCGGAGAGTTTAAAGATGAAGAAAACTTCAGTGAGGACTATGCAAATAAGCTTGTACATGAAGTCCTGAGAGAGGATGTCTTGAATACAGATGAGATTTCTGCGCGTTTCCGGGAGGAGTGCAGCAGTACGGATGTGGACTTGAAAAAGATGGAAGGCGAAGCAGATCCTCATCCTGTTTGGGATTTGTTCCGCTCTGACCTTATACCCAGCTATTATCATAAGTTCCTAAAGTATATGCCAGCAAGGCTCATGGCATTTATGCAGAGCCTGTCCTATATCTTGCTGACAAGATTCTCTGGGATATTACATGACAATAGAAAGAAAGCGGTTGAAAAATTCATTCCGCTCCTTCATTCCATTTACCGTAAGGTTTTCCTGGATCCGTCTGCCAACTATGCTACGATAGCACAGGTAGAATCAGTATTCAGGGCTGCTAAGGATTATCTGATGAACAAGCGGGAGTCGGTAAAACTTGTTTCTCACGAAATAGTGCCAGTACCCCGATATCTGAGGAATGACTACGACAAGTGTGAAACTGCAGGGGAATCCAATAAGCCATCAGATATACTTGAGAATATCAAGAAGAATCTGAAAAAGGAACCTATTGTTCTAAGTCTGATTGTAAGATGTTTCCTTCTTGGTATTCTGTTGGTTTTCACCATCATTCCTGTATTGCGCGTATTATCGCCAAAAGTCATTAATTTGGGAGAAATAGTAACGATAGAATGGTTGTGGATACCTATTATATTTTTCTTACCCCTTGTCGTTGAATTTTTCATCAAACTGCGGAGGCATTTCAAACGCATCAAACGGTTGAAATACAGACTTCTTGCTGCGACCCTTTTGTCTGTAAATAAACGTCTTTCGAAGTTCTTGATGGAGGAACAAGGAAAATTCTATGAAGAATTGGTTAAGGAATGTGATACTCAGTTGGAACTTCTTGCCATGTTCAGGGAGAGTATGAAAGTCCCAGAAGCTATGGCAGGAAAAGGAGTTATCCCACAGACAACCTTTAACCAACCTCTTCTCGGCGGTTCATTCTGCGGAGAGAAGCTGATAGAAAAAGACTCGGTGTCTGAGGCAGAGATTAGGGTAAAGGATGAGGTACTGTGTCTTTCCGATTTGAAGAGTGAAGATCTCATAGGACTCTTGAAAAACTCATTCAGACAACCAGAGACACTTGACACTATAGACTTGTCAGATGACAAAGAACCACCTGTACATGCAGAAGCTTTCGTTTCTGTACTGAGTAAACTCTTTGCACCTGAACTCCTTATCCATACAGCTGAAAATGCTGGTGCGATGATGTCTCTTCTCGGACAAAACATGAATGTAACCCCATGGGAAAAAATGGCTGGTGTAAATGGCATGCTATTCTCGGTATCTTCAAACAACAAGCCTGTTTTGAGGATAACCAATGTTCCTCGACTGTTGGAGGGAATGAGCATTATCAATGACGAGGCAACGGCTGATTATGCGTTATTGACATATTGGCAAAAGATTATTCCGTGTATTCAGTCGCAACTTGTCTGCAACTGCTCACTGGAACAACTTCCCAAACTCTCATTTGCTGATAAATTATCCCTTTACTACGGTTATTACAGACAGAGAGACCTCGCTTATTCCTTGGCAGGAACACCTGTCAGAATTCCCAAAGAGGAAATGGATCAGTTGGATAAACAATTAAAGGAGGACAGGCTATGATATTTATAAGAATTGCACTACTTCTGGCCGTCCTGCTGATTTTCTTTGCTGTATATGAGATTATTGGCCTGTTTAAGAAAAAGGCAAAAACCTATTATGCAGGAGATGATGGCAACAATCATGCTTTTGGTGATGCCGTCTTTAATGTCAGTGCTGATTGTTATGTCTTCCATGACAATAACCAGCCTATAGCTAACCGTTATCAGGGTAATTCCAATGTAGAAAATGGACTTGCGCAGATATTATTACGTGACGACCCGGCTTCTTCTGACCTGACATTGGCAGTCCATAAGGAAGGTTGGGTTGATTTGTCAGGCAATATCTATGGAAAATCTGGACTCCGGCTTGGCTATATCACTGACGAGAAAGGCACCCCCGGCATTAATGGCTCAGGCCGATGGTATGAGCTATGGTTAAGAAAGCACTCATTGGTATATTCATGCCCACCACTCGCCAGTGAGGGCGGTGACAGTGAGGTAGCCAAGGATAAGCTATTAGGAAAGGTTGTTGAGACTGGTAGGCTTTGGAAGGCTAAGCCAAATGTCTATACAGTTACAGCTAGGGCAGGTGGATTCCTTCTGCTTTATAAAGATCGCCAACCTAAACCTGCCAGTGAAGACCCAATGGCAGAAAAGATGACGTGGAGAGATACGGCGCTGCCTTCTTCTGTGCTGTTCACCTTCATCTATGGTCTGTTCTATTTAACGGGTATGGGAAAAATGTCATTCCCTGCATTTGGAGAACAGATTGGTTTTATCATTGCTATGCTGTTAGTATTCTTTGTTATTTGGGCGATTCTCCGTCAGATAAAAATAGAGGCTTTATTAGAGGGGAAAGCCTTTGATGACTTCTTGATGCTTATAGACAGGAATACTGGAGTCGGCGGCTTGAATAATTGGATTATCTTGACGGCTTCTGCTGCATTGCTAGTATCTATTTTCATTTATGGTAGCGATTTTATTCCTTTGCAGGCAGCTATGTTGATTGGTGCATGGGTAAACAGGAAATATGTTAGCCGTGAACCTTGGAAAGTTGCTGATTATGACGAAGAAGAGGGAGGACGATTGCCGGAATGGACAGATGGTAGTGATGACGAAGACGAAAACAACAATGAAGATGAGGGCGAAGAAAGCGGTGGAGGTGATGAAAGTGAAGTTGAAATTGCTGAACGTCGCTATGCATGGGAGCTCGACTCTGCTTACCACCATTCAAAAGGTGAATTGATTCTTAAGTTCAATCCTGAGAAGATTGCCACACTTCGCTCTAATAATCCATTCAGGCTAAGTCCGAACAAAGGACATATCGCAAATGTGACAGAGCTTTTCGATGTTTGTAAAGACAATCAAAAAGTTCATCGTGTGCTTCGATACATGGATAATCTTTCACGAGAAAAAGGTTTGGGTGAACTGGAGAGAATGCAATTTATCTTGGATTTTGTACAGAAGCCCAACATTGAATATGAGTTTGATGAGAAATGCGATGAGATAGGTAACCTTTCAGATTATGCACGCTTCCCAGACGAAACCATGTTTGATGGACGAGGTGACTGTGATTGTAAAGCAGTTTTGGCAGCAGTTCTGTTCCGTGAAGCAGGCTATAAGACCGCTTACATTACCACTCCATCTCATGCCGCTATTGCTGTGGCTTTTAAGAGTAAATCTGCTTCTGAACTATTGGAGATGGCTGGCCAGTCAATTGTAACCAAGGACGGCTATATGTATTTCTTCTGTGAAACTACTGGAGATGGGTTTAAGATTGGAGATCTTGGTGGTACAACCAAGGAAGCTGTTGAAGACATTATATTCTTGAATTAGTATGAAGCAATTAGGATCCATAGCAGGTGTACTGCTCGTATTCGTGTTGTCAGCTTTTGCTCTTGTGGTGATATATGACAAAGGGAAGGACCAGAAAGCGTTAAGATATGCAGATGTTCCTCCGGAGACTATCGACTGGATTAATTCATTTGGCGATGGACTTGACGATATCCTTTCGTCGTTCGACCCTCAACCTATTCCTACACCGTGGAATAACGATGGGGATGTTGGCCAAGATCCGGATACTGGCATGAAGACAATAGAAGACGAGTACTTTATCTTCTATTTCCCAGAGTCACTGGCAAAAAAGGCTGCCTTATGTCAGAAGTTAGCCCATCAAGCCATTCCTCATTTGGAAGATATCATTGGCAAATATTATTATCCGGATGATATGAATGGCAGAAAGGTGGCAATCTACTTGACACCAGACCAGAAGACTTTCAATGAACTTATGGCTAAGATGTCCCCTGGTAAAGGGGATTACAGTCATACAGCAGGTATTACGATTTCCATCATATCCCCTACGGGCTACTATTTAAAGGGGATTGCCTTAAATGGTCAATTTTCTTTTTCAAGCGATGATTATACTAAGAATGTACTTTGGCATGAAATGACGCATTATTGTTTCTTTGCTTCGGTGGATTATAATCAACAGGTAAACCTGCCGATGTGGTGTTATGAAGGAATAGCGGAATATACATCACTACCTGGAAAGAAACCGCATTTCTCCCCAAAGGAGGTTGACATGATGAGGAATGATTGCAACCTTTCAGATAGGCACTTCCCCTATGTTTTTGAAAACTATCAGGGCGGTCAATCCATCTTCTGCTATATGGATAATTCCTATTCGGTTTCTGGCGTGAAGAATTTCCTAAGAAGTACATACACGAGTGGAATACCTTCTGCAATGAAGACCAATTTCTCAAAAACCATCCAAGAGTTTGAGAGGGATTGGAAATCAAATTTGGATTATTTTAAGCGTTGACGATTTAGACTGAGATATAAATTATTGTAACTATGGCGATATTATCTAATAATCAACACATCGATAAGTATGAGATAAAACGTCTCATAAAGGAGAATAATTACTGTGAGACCTATCGTATAGAGGACGAAAATGAAGTGCCCTTTTTCCTGAAGATCTTCATTCTAAAGAATACGCCAGAGAAGATGCTCGATGAGAATCACAAGGTTGTAAGCATTGATTATTTGTCCAAGCTTCGTCATAAGAATATTATTTCCTATGTTGAACAAGGAACATTTAGTGATGAAAAGGTTGGCGAATGTGAGTATGTGATTACAAACTATTTCAGTGGAGAGTTGCTTGCTGATAAGTTGATGCGTGAAGGCTGTATGTCTGTAGAAGATGCTGTCAAGGTGATGTTAGATATCCTTGACGGTTTGAAATACATGCACGAGCGCAGTCTCTTTCATAATGACATTACTCCACGGAACATCATGTTATCTGAAAGAACTGGTGGTATAGCAGAGTTGATAGATATGAGCCATATCTCTAAATATGTAGGTGGTTCTCCATCATTTGACACCTCCGATTTAGATGAACGTTATCAGTCGAGCACCACGTTCGTAGGAATGTACAATAATGCTACGGATCTATTTTCTGTGGTATCATTATTCTACACGATGTTGACAAATCGTATACCATGGGATGTAGAATTCCCACAAGGTACAGAAAGGAAGGATCGTATTAAAATTGTCAAAGAAGCAAGAAAGACTCCTTTGAATCTTGATGACCTTAAGATAGACGAAGGCTATAAGCGTATCATACAGAAAGGGTTGAGCGTTAATGGTACATGCAAATATGCTGATGCAGAGCTACTTATTGGCGATTTGAAGAACCCTAACAGAGTTAACGAATTAGAACAGCCCAAAGAACCTGAGCAGCCAAGACAGCAATCTGGTTCTAACAACAGTGTTGTTGATGAAGAGAAACAGGCAACTGAAGCTAAGGTTGATATTCAAAAGGGGAAAGGCAACGGCTTTAAGGATATTGCAGGAATGGATCAGTTGAAGCAGATGCTGACTCAGAAAGTGATATTCATCCTGAAGGACAAAGAGAAAGCGGCAAAATATAAGTTGCTTCCTCCTAATGGCATGCTGTTCTATGGCCCTCCTGGATGCGGAAAAAGTTTCTTTGCAGAGAAATTTGCTGAAGAGACAGGCTTTAACTTTATGTTAGTAAAAGCAAGTGACTTGGGTAGTATCTATGTGCACGGCTCACAAGGAAAGATTGCCGACCTTTTCAAGAAAGCAGAGGAAAGCAAACCTACCATTATCTGTTTTGATGAGTTTGATGCCTTTGTTCCCAATCGTTCAAACAAGGGAGCGGAACATCAGGCTGGTGAGGTAAACGAATTTCTAAGCCAGCTGAACAACTGTGCCCAGCGTGGAATATTCGTCATTGCCACTAGCAACAGACCTGACATGATAGATCCTGCAGTACTTAGGACTGGACGCATTGACAAATTGGTCTATATTCCTATGCCGGACAAAGATGCACGCAGAGAGATGTTTAAGTTGCATCTAAGTGGTCGTCCTTGTGCTGATATTGACAGTGAGCGTCTAGCGGAACTGACGGACGGATATATTGCCAGTGACATCGCATATATCGTCAATGATGCTGCAATGGGAGCTGCATTTAATGACCAACCCATCACACAGCAGTTGTTAGAAGAGATTATCAGTAGTGTACACCCTTCTATAAGCAAGGATGTTATCAATAGTTACGAAACCCTCCACCAAAAGATGGAAGATGTTGACAATAGGAATAAGCGACCCAAGATTGGATTTGTATAATAGCCGATAGTAGAAAACATATTGAATAATATGATTACAAATACCGTTAATCGTCAAATCCGCATTTTTATATCCTCCACTTTTCAGGATATGATGCCAGAACGGGATTATCTAATTAATAAAACTTTTCCCAAACTGAGAGAGTTGGCCTCGAAAAGAAATGTAGAAATAATACCCGTAGATCTTAGATGGGGAATAACTGAAGAAGAGTCCAAGTCAGGTAAAGTTATAGAAGTTTGCCTAGATGAAATTGTCAACTCCCATCCGTTTTTTATTGGTTTGTTGGGGAGCCGTTATGGTTGGTGTCCTTCTGAAAACGAACTGGTTAAAAACAAAACCCTGACGGATAAATATCAATGGATAGTTGATGACATTCATAACGGGCTCAGTGTGACAGAAATTGAGATACAGTATGGAGTATTGAGAAATCCTGAACAGATTCATGCGTTTTTCTATCAGAGAAAAATATCTGCACTTGATATGGATAATAGACTAGAGTCATTAAGACAACGTATCGAGTGTGACGGTCGCTACCCTATATGTGGATATGAATCAGTATCCGATCTGGGTATGGCCGTGGAGAAAGATTTCTCTAAGGTGCTTGATGATATTTTTCCAGAAGAGGATATTCCTGCTTACATAAAAGAAAGGCTGGCACATGAACAGTTCCTTGAACAGCTTCGCCAATATTATGAGCCTAACGAAAATGATTATAACCATCTCGATGCATTCCTGTCAGGCTGCAATCATGCACTTGTTATTTCTGCATTATCAGGCTGTGGAAAAAGCGCTTTAGTAGCCAATTGGCTCAAAGCATTGCCAGATGGCACCAACTATATATATCATGCGGTTGACAAGGGATTTTTTCATGCTGATTATCGTTCTATTTTGATAAGGTTTTGCCTTGAAATAGAAGACTTATACGAGTTAGAGGAGAATGAATACAATCTCGAGGAATGTGGAGCGACAGAGCATTTTGAACGGGTTCTTTCAAAGATTAACGGAAGAGTACCTTTACTTATTATTTTGGATGGAACAAACAAACTAACTGATATTGTAGGTGTACGTAGTTTTACTTGGATGCCAGAACTTCCTTCCAATGTTAAAATAATTTATATTACTACACCTGATGATGAAATGATGGAGGCGTTTTCTGCAAGGAAATATCCTCAAATTTCTGTTTCGGATATGTCCTCATCCACTAAAAATTCATTTATTGACAAATATCTTGGTTTGTATAGAAAAAAACTCACAGAATCACAGAAAAGCAGAATTGTCCAATGTCGCTTCCTGACAAATCCTTTGATGCTAAGAGTTTTTCTCGAAGAACTTGTTAGTTTCGGTAGTTTTGAAGGACTGGACAAATATATAGATGATTATATTCAAGCTAAGGATGCAGATGAATTTTTCCAGTTGATAGTCGAAAAGTATGAGAGTCTTTTTGACAATCAGATTGTTCAACGTGCGTTGTCTTTAATTGTCTATTCACGTTTTGGACTTCCCGACTATGATTTGCGTGAAATCATGAAAGTTTCACAATTGGAATGGTCTCTGTTTTTTTGCTCTTTTAGGCGATTCCTTGCATTCCAACATACTGGTTTAACAGTGGCACAGACTCAATTTGCGGATTACTTAAAGAAAAGATATGCAAATCGGGCAGAAGATACCCATCGACTGATTATTGGATATTATGAGAACAATCCTTGTGAGAAAGCCCATGAAGAGCTGCCCTTCAGCTATTGCTCACTTCGAGATTGGGATAGTTTATATGGGTTTGTTATCAATCAGTCTGTTCTTCCTCGTTTTTTCTGCCACGACGAAATGAAACTTGAACTAAGACATTATTGGACCTGTCTTCTTTCACAAGGGCAGGGGCGATATCAGTTATCCTGTTATCTTGATTTGGATATGGAAGGGCAAGAAAACGCAGGACGGCTATTATTGGACATAGGACACTTTATCTCAAAGAATTTTATAGGGAACGAAAAAACAAGTTATTCTTTGATGAAAAAAGCCTTGTCTTTGTCAGACGGGAGTGACCGCATACTCATTATGACAGAAATGGGTGAATTGTTAGCAACCGTTGATGACTATGAAAATGCCATCAAATATTGCGAAGATGCGTTGGATATTTTTGAGAAACAGGATGAAAAACAGAAAGATGACCAATTACGGGCTTTGTTGTATAACAATTTGGCAGGCTGCTACCTGAAAAAAGGCGATAATCAACAAGCGCAATCGTATTTCCATAAGGCTTTATTGGTCAATCTCAACAATCTTGCTGCCGATTCATTCACCATTGTACGTGCCTATATAAATCTGGCGGCATGTAGTTCCAACTTAGGTAATAAAACAGAAGCATTTGATCTGTTAATGAAAGCTCATGATTTGATTGAGCAAAATCTTGGAGTAAAGCATGCTGTTATGGCTATTGTTTATAGAAACATGGGGGGACTATTTCTGGAAACAGAACAATACGACAAAGCTCTGACTTGTTTTGGGCATGCTTTAAAGATATATACCGATTTGTATAATGACAGCCATATGGATGTTGCAGGAATGTGGTTATTGATAAGAGACGTTTATGAACGACAAGGATTCCACGATAAAGCATATGGTGCAATGCGTGCCCGTTTGAATATAGTGATAAAATTGTTTGGCAAACATCCTGGCGTTGCTAAGGAACTTAGTCAAACTGCACGAATGGCTTACTCTCTACACAACTATGAAGATGCATTACATCTTTTTCAGCAATGTTATATTATAAGGAAAGAAGTTCTGGAGCCAAACCATCCAGACACTGCAGCATGTCTTTTCTCAATGGGTAGTATATTCTCAAATTTTGGTGACTATACCAAAATGATGAACCATTATTTAGCCTCCATACAGATGTGTGAAGATTTTTTTGGAGGGCTTCATATGCACTCATATACGATGTATCAAACAGTTGCAACAGAAGCAATGGAACATGGGGATTATAAGCTGGCTTTTGAAAATATACAAAAAGCTAATACATTAGCTGAAAAAGCAGAGCAAATAAATATATTAGATTTAGCTAGGAATTATAACAAAACAGCTGTTATACTTCAGTCTATGGGCGATATACAGGCTGCTATCGGCTACCACGAAAAGTCATATCAGTATTTCTTGCAATGTTATGGATCGAACAATGATGCTGTAAAACAAATTGCAGCGACTATAAAGGTGCTAAGAGAAGAGATAAATAATAAATAAACATTATATTAATAACTGCAAAACAAAAAACGATTATGAACTTAAAGGAATTGATGTTGAATTACCTCCGTAAAGAGGGATTCTGCCCCAAGGAAGAAGAGTATGGTCTTGCATTCAAGTGCGAAGGTCTTAATTTCATTTTCTTCTACGATGAAGATGATGATCAGTATTTCCGCCTAATGATGCCTGGTATCTTTGATGTTACCGAGGAGAACTTCCCCGCAGTCTTGCTCGCAATGAACAAGGTAAATTCTGAAATGAAGGTGGTTAAGGCTTATACTCCAGTACCCGATGCCGTATGGATTGGTTTTGAAGTAATTGTAGATAGCACACCTGTATTAGCAGACTTTGTTCCCCGTGGTATCAATATGCTTCGTGCTGCCCAGAGGAAATTTTACGAGGCCATTCAGCAAGGATGACATTCCAGATACACAAGATTGGCGCTCTGTCCCGAAAGGAACAGGGCGTTTTTCATTGCTTTCATATTTCTTTTCCATGAGATGATAGAATTGTAACCATATAGGTTTCTTTATAAATGGCTACAAAGTAAGAAAACTATGGCATTGATTGAAGATTTTCGGAAACAAACTCGGGACACGATTTTGGATCACATGGATAGACTTGGCGTAAACCATGCAGTCTATTCTACTCATTTGAAGGGCTATGAGCCTGATTTGCGTGAGAAGAATATCTTTCTCTATATCCATGCCAGAAGTATGGTTGTGGCCTGTTTCGATCTCTGCGGCAATAGGGAAGAAATTGCAGATGAACAAGACCCTTATGACCTTAATATACCAGAGTATTACTCTTACAATAAATCACGGACGAGTCCTGTCTGGCAATTGTCTGAAGCAATGAAGGAGATGGATCATCGTGCCATAAACATATTCCCGCCCGTAGATATTCATGGTGTACTGCTATCAGAAAGTAATATCCTAAATGCCAAAGACATGAAAGATAAATGGAGTGCCATGAACATAACGGTAATTGATGGGCTAAAAGGGCTTCGTCATAGAGAAATAGCAACAAACAAGTCATATAGTGAGGAAGCAAGGGCTATTTTACGAGCTATTCTGGATGAAGATGCATATATCAGGAACTTTGAATTGAAAGCACCTGATTTCTCAAGTCCATTAGGTGAGAAACAGGTTGTTGGTGAAGAAACCAAGGAGGATGATGAATTTGAAAAGCTACTCAAAAGGTTTATTGATGCTGGATATGAGAAGGTAGAGGAAGGCAATTTGCCTTTTGAAGAATCAGACAGCTCCGACATCTATGATGACGATGAAGTAAACATAGAGGCATTCCCAGAAGGAAGCGTCCATAAGATTGAAGACCTTTCATTTCCAGATGGTACTATTGATCAGAATGACAAAATCAGTGTCAAGGTTGAAGTCCTTCGTCCGATTGCTAATTCACGAGAGGAACTTGATAAGTTAGTAGGATGTGATGACATCAAACGCCGCATGGATGAACTGGTAGCATTGACAGGATATAACAAACTGATGAGCAAGATATTCCCTAACAGCAAACAACATGAGGTGTCGCTGCATAGTGTGTTCCTCGGACGACCGGGAACAGGCAAGACAACTGTGTGTAAGATTTTCGGGTCTCTGCTGCGACAGGCCGGTGCTCTCTCCAAAGGTCACGTTATTGTTTGTGATCGAGGAACATTTATTGGAACCCTTTGGGGAGATGAGGAACGTTCCATGCGCCAGGTGCTTGAAATGGCACAAGGAGGAGTACTTATGGTTGATGAAGCCTATCTTCTGAACGGCAAACATGAAGGTGATCCTGGCAAACTCGTTGTACAACTGATGATGAACATTCTGGCAGACGAAAAACAACGTGATATTGCCATCGTCCTTTGCGGCTACAAGGAACCAATGCAGAAATTGCTGGAAAGCAATCCCGGCCTTCAATCGCGTTTCCCGAATAAATTTGAGTTCGCTGATTTCACTATTGACGAACTATTGGAGATTACACGTCGTAGGGTGAAGGAATACGAATATGAGTTTACTCCAGAAGCTTGGGATAAGTACAAGTCGTTACTGACAAAGGCATACGGTCAGCGTGACCCAAAGACATGGGGCAATGCCCGCTTCATTGCCAACCAACTGGAACGCATTTACATCCAACATGCTATGCGATGTGTCAAGAATAGGCCTACAGACAAACGACAGTTGCGCCTACTAATCCCAGAGGACATCCTGCCCATAGAAGTGCAGAAAGAAAAGCGACGTATAGGATTCTGACAATAATGACAAACTAACATATTTATTCTTGATATAATACAAAAGCGACATATGAATAGATTTTATGCATGGTGGTTAGTAAAAACAGGTAAGGCCATTGATATTTGGTCTAAAAGCAAGTACCCAGCGTACATGCTTTCAAATCTACATGACAGTATTTTTATCTTTGATGAAGTAGAATGTCATTGCATGGAAGGGTTTCTACAGTCTTTAAAACATCAAGACGAAGGAAAGCAGCGCCAGATTTGCAAGCTGAGAGGTATAGATGCAAAGCGGATGTCTTCATCAGACTGGCAGAAAGACCAAATTGTTTGGTGGAAGGGTAAGGCCATCAAAAGACAGTCTAACGATTTTATGAAATTGATTACCGAGGCATACGCTGCACTTTACCAACAAAATCAATATTTCAGAGAGGCGCTTCTGGCAACCAAGGGGAAAAGGTTGCTTCATAGTCGTGGAAAGAAAGACCCTCATGAGACTATACTTACAGAGAAGGAATTCTGTACAATCCTTACAGAACTAAGAGATAATGATAGATCTATCGGCAAGGGAAACTCTTTTATTATATACGATATCGCTATGCATCAAGAATTCATGAATAAAGACAATAATTCTATCTTGGAATATCTGGACAAACTTGGTCGAGATAGACGCATATATTCAGAGAAGCGGAAAGGTCTTGGTCCATTTTTGACACAATATGATTTCTATATATACGCTACGGAAAAAGAACTGGTGCTTGTTCTTGTGGATTTAGGATGTAAGGACGGGAAAGCCAAGAAAGGAAAGCTGACATTTGACTTGTCATTCACCTGCGAGCTGTTCCGGAATCGCTTACTTCGACTTACCAAAAATGTCCCACATATATATGGCGTTTTAGTTACGGCTGACATAGCATCAGATTACGAAGCCATGCAACATGTATGGGAAACTTTAGACATACATGTGAAATGCAATGTGAAAGGACTTGAAAAACTATCTCTTCCCATAAATACAGACGAGAACCACCCCTTGGCATTTCCCATGATGTTGCTGTATGAGGCGGAATTTACGGAGGATGACTATGCAAATGCCAAGTTCGGTCTCGCAGTTGGGGCAATGGATTACTTATTGGAATAGATCAATGTATAACACTATATTACTTGTATTATGGAACAGAATGTAAAAGCGCCTTTAATGGCATTTAAGGACAATGAAAGCGGTAAATGGGGATTCAAGGACAGCGATGGCGAGATTATTGTTCCTCCGACGTGGTGGCATGCATATTACAAATTCGACGAAGGGATGTGTGCCGTTGCCAATGATGACAAAAAGATTGGATTCGTTGATGAAAATGGCCAACTTGTCATCCCTTGTCAGTATGTATCCCATTCTTTTTTCTGCGAAGGATTAGTTAAGGTGCAGGAGGCAGAAACATTCAAAATAGGTTACATCAACCATAAAGGTGAAACGGTCATCCCATTCGTTTATCGAAAGGGTGGTGACTTTGAAAATGGTCTGGCCATGGTAAGTTCAGACAATGGTATGTGGGGAGCTGTTAGCAAGACAAATAGGGTTGTATTCCCATTCAAGTATGGTTGGAAGGAGTTATATGACATCCTTCATGGCGGTAGAGAATTGAATGCTTCTGATAGGAATAACGTTGAAAAGCAAAGAATTACTCTTCATGTGTATGACGAGGATATTGAGTTCGTTACGGACAAATTCCGTATTGAACGCTGGCACAAGGCTGCCGAAGCCGTTAGCCGGAAATATGAAGAATATACGAAATTATCAGCGAGTAAAGGTAAAAGTGCTCACACCATTGGCTTGCTAACAATGCTTGATCTTGCATATAATGGCATGAGTGACGAATAGGCTATTTATAAGAAACTATGGAACAAAGAAACTTTATCAGTGACTTCAAGGAGCAGAGCAATATTGACATTCTTTGGCTGATAGCTACGGTAGGGAAACGTAAGGACGTGGACTGTATGAATCTTACACACTTCTGCCCTCAAACGGAAGATAAGCCCATCTATGCATTCGTCAGTAAAGATGGTGTCGTTATCCTAATGCTTGATTGGCATGGTAAAAAGAACGTGCAGGACAGTGCTGTATGGCAACTCATAGGGTTTGCACAACAGTATAGTAAGGCAATGGCAGAAGCAGGAATCCACCTATCCCATATCAGCAGTGTACTTGTAACCAATGTTGAGATTAACAATTACAAGGAGATGTTTTCTGTTTGGGAACAGAAGGATGTCGTTGTATATCATAATATACAAATGGAGCAACTGCCCTATGTACATTATTCATTTCGCTATTATGCTGTAGCCAAGTCTCATTTTATCGCACTCCGGCAATGGTGTGAGAGGCAAGGCTATCTGCCCTATGATCTATCTGCCTTTGAGGATATCGATGCAGACTATGGCGAGATGGAATATGGTATTGATGACGAAGATGCTGACCAGGCGTTTCTTGAAGATTATTTATCTGAATTGCGGCTTTTAAAGAGGACTTGATGGCTAAAAGTGAGGATATTATGCATTTTTTTCACAATCTGATTTAATTATGCTGTTTTTTTCGTAACTTTGCCACATAAAACATTTATCAATAACAAAAGGCAAAAGTTATGTTTAAGGTCTATATATCCGATTCTGTATATGACAGAATTATTAATGCAGAAGAACAGAGAGCTACGTCTGGGCGTTCTAATCTTTATAAGTTGCTTAAACTGCAACCAGTTCAGATTTTGACTGTAAAAGATACAGAAAGGCTCAAATCGCATCCAGATAATGTACAAAAGAATCCTTCTTCGCTTTATATCCTAGATGTCACTTCGACAGAGGCACTTTCTATACAGAGAACCTATGGCGTGATGTGTGTGAGTGGTGACAGTCCAAATATCAGTCCTTTAATCGATGTCAATGATATCCATATTGCAAAAGAACAAGAAAAATTGGGACGTGGTTGGGACACTGTGTTAGACAGTGTTGAGAAATTGCCTTCTAATGCGCTGTTGCTGACAGATCGTTATCTCTTTGCTTTCAGGCGGTCTACTGCAGGTGATGGCATTGCCAATATCAAAGATATCCTTGGCGAGTTATTACCCAAACAATTTCTTGGAGGCAATTATCATGTAACGATCGTCTTTGATAATATGGCAAAAGATGAGAATTATTCTTTTGATGAGATTGCCCAGTTATTAGAGGAAGTAAAACTGCAAATGAACCGTGACTATCCGATTACTATGGAGGTAATTGGGATAACACCAGATTGCTCTATCTACAACAAACTGCACAACCGCATGATTATTTCCAACTATTATCTTGTGGAGGCAAGCCACAAACTGGCTGCTTTTAACAAAGACAAAGGTACTGCTCGTCAGATGCTAATACCAATGGCTCTTTTCACAGAAAGCAGTCTGAATGGGAACTCAACTCCTCCTTTAGATGCAATAGAACATACACTATCCACACTTCGCAGCTTTTCAAAGTCACTGTCATATCTCCCAGAATCGGCGCATAGTACATATCTTTATGCTGTGAATGGCAAGCGGATGGAGAAATGCCTGAGCATAAGGAATAGATTGATAAAATGACAAGAGGAACGAGCAGTGTTTTATACGATGTAATATGGAATAATGATAAATGACTTCCAGAGAATGATAACAAATAGAATTATCAATTATTTAGGTACATTCATATTATTGTATATGGTGACCTGCGTACTGGGTATATGTCAATCTGTTAATGCTCAGACATCCCAGCCATGTATTGTAAAAGAGTATAATGAGGAATTGGCCAAAACACCATTGGCGGGTGTGGAAGTAAGTGTGAATGATGCTGGACAACGTGTGTCTGATTCCAAAGGAATGTTGACTCTTCGTTTCTTAACAAAAAACAT
>Ga0256407_10001391_pt1 | contig 51579 bp, 42 predicted proteins | sample RumenRJG_04DNA_FD_193489 | JGI IMG/M metagenome (GOLD analysis project Ga0256407, IMG submission 193489) | Bovine rumen microbial communities from Lethbridge, Alberta, Canada - RJG_04 | ecosystem: Host-associated > Mammals > Digestive system > Stomach > Rumen | place: Canada: Alberta... | reverse complement strand
TTCAAGTTGTGCGCGCGGAGAATTCACCAAAGATTCAGACGAGCTGATTGTTGTAATTTCATAAAAAAAATCGGGGCAAGCAAGGCCATGTCCCAATTCAATTTCTAGTTTCTCATTTTTACTTATTGATTATTTTATGTTCCACTTGCCGTTGTCACGAACGAAGCGGCTGGCTGGGATTTCCAGCAATCTTCCGTCCTCACTGAGCATGCGCACAATCTGTTTGATTGGGTTTACGTCCGTGATTCTGAAATTTGAGCCGTCATAATAAATATGCAATCCCTCGCTCGGAAGTTTTTTGCGGGCCTCGGCATACCAGTTATATTCATAGCTCAGACAGCAAAGCAATCGCCCGCACTGACCAGAGATTTTTGTGGAATTGAGGGAAAGGCTCTGCTCTTTTGCCATCTTGATTGAAACTGGAGGAAGCTTGTCACGTACAGAATGGCAGCAATAAGGCCGACCACATACACCAAGACCGCCAGTGATTCGGCTTTCATCGCGCACGCCGATTTGACGAAGCTCGATTCGCATTTTGAACACGCTGACCAAATCTTTGACAAGCTCGCGGAAGTCAACACGGTTTTCGCTAGAAAAGAAGAACAAAGCCTTTGGTTCTTCAAGCAAAAAGTGAACCGCAACGAGCTTCATGTCCAAGCCGTGCTCCGCGACCTTTTCCTTGAAGACTTTGAATGCGTCTTTTTCTTTTGCATCCAAATCCTTGATTTTCTCCAAATCCTCGTCATTTGCCTTGCGCTCAACCTTTACGATGTCGCCAGCTTTAAGCCCGATTGGGTGCTTGGTGCGGCCAAGAACGAGGGCTATGTCCTTTCCATAACGTGTAGGGATGATGATTCTGTCACCACCCTTTAACTCCTCGAACTTTTCTGGAACGGTAACGTAAACACCTTCGCTAGAATATTCCAGGCGAGCAAGATAAAGAATCTTTGGATAAACAAAATGCTCGTCGCTTTCTTCTTCATAATATTTATATTCTGCATCTTCAAGCTTTGAGATGTCTTCTTCGCTTTCACTTATATCTTGTTCAAAAATGTCGCTCATTTTAGTTTGCTCCTATTCCGCCAACAAATCTATTATCATTCCGTTGATTTCCTCAACCTTTGCAAGAAGATTCAAATTCGCTCCGTGCAAAATAAGCATTTCCGCAGCCAGCTGATTCAATTTTTGGTCAATAACCTGAATCTGGTGCATCGGCTTGATAATTCGGCCAGTCCTAAGCTTTTTTTGCTCGCGAGTCGTTATGAAATTATAATTGATTTTCACAATATATTTCATAAACTGGCTCACTTTTTTGCGATATTTTTCCATTGATTCAAGACTTTGATGCCTTTTTAGCTCATCGCCCGCCAAGTCCATCTCATCTTTTAGAAAAACAATCGCCTCTTCATCGCTCATTCCTGCAAGCTCCACAGGAAAACCTTCAGAAATAAGCTGTGCCTTTTCCTGATGCGCGCTCAGAGATGAAGCGAACGAAGATTTTTGTTTTTTTTCAGTTTTTTTTGCCTGTTGTGATAATTGCTGTGAAGCCGCCTGTGTCGCTGCAAAATAAAGTGACTGGGAATTCAGTTGCGAACTTACGGATGAAATTTCAGCCATCAAACTGCCTTGCTCCGAATGCTAAGCTCATTTGAGAAGCGTTCAGAAGCCTGTGTGAATTCTTCGTCATTTTTTAAAGCTATACAATGACCATGAAAAATGACATTCTCTTCGATTTCAAGGTTGCGGGTGGAAATATTGCCGATTACGGCAGAAGATGAAAGCAATTTGATTCCGTTGGGAGCATAAATGTCGCCAAGAACGATTCCGCCAAGAACGACTGACTGAGCCGTTATGTTTCCGTTAATCCGAGCCTCGCGACCAATATCAACATGCCCCGTTGACTCAAGATTTCCGTCAACATCGCCTTCAACACGGATAAAGCCGTCGGCATGAATGTCGCCCGAAATTGCTGAGCCTAATCCAATAATTGTTTTTACTGAAATATTATCCGTTAAAAAAGCCATATCCTATTTTGCGACTTTGATGTTCACATATTTCGCAGGATCAACGACATCTGAACCAATATGAACTTCATAATGAAGATGCGGACCTGTTGAAATACCCGTGCTTCCAATGTAGCCGATTACATCTCTCTGAGAAACGAACTGACCTTTTTTGACGCGAGTTGAAGCCATGTGACAATATCGCGTGTAAATTCCATGCTTATGCTTGATGATGACATAGTTGCCGAATCCAGAATCATAAGCCACAGTTACAACCTGACCATTTGCAGTTGCAACGATTGGATCGCCGCTTCGCCATGTTGAAATATCCAAGCCCTTGTGAATATACCAGTTGCCTGTGATTGGATGGGTTGTCTGACCGAATGGCTGGGAAACATGCCCGATGCCGCCACGAACCGGCCAAATGTTAGGAATGTCAGCGAAAAGAGTTTCCTGACTTTCGAGCATTTTACCAATCTGCTCAATCGGCTGAATCGCGCTCTCCAAATATGAAGAAAGCTGACGCATATCAGCGGCTTCTTTTGTAGAGCCAGAAACTAAATCTTTTGTATCAAAAAGTGAATTCAAATCGCTGTCAGAAACAGAAGCCTTTGCAACTGAAGTAGACTGGTTGATTCCAAGCAAAGAAAGAGTCTGTGAAAGTGAAGAGCGGAAACGCTTGGCGGTTTGAAGGACATTGTTGTTTTCATCACGAAGCTCATCAAAGCTTGCGAGCAACTCCCGGTTTTCTTTCATTGAGCGGGCAAGTTCTTCACGAATGCCACTGTCCTGCTTTTTGAAATATATAAAGGAAGAAACTATTCCGACAACTAAAACAATCCCAAATGCAAGTGCAAAAACATTTGTACGGAAGTTAATTACTTTGCCCTGAGAATGTGGGACAATCATGATTGTGAGCTTGCTATCACAAATTTTAAAAACTTTTACGAAAAATCTGCCAATTCCGTTTGCTAGGCTTTGCATTCCGTGAAGCAATGCCGAGACTGCATTTTTTTCTATTTTTTTATAATGTCTTGTTCTTGCCAATTTCTTTCTCCAATTTTTGGCTTAAGAATTATTTCTAGATAATTCCTAAAAATATATCATAGTATTTCCAATCGTGTCAAACAGGCAACACTATCTATCTTATTATCGGCAAGAAAAAAACAGTAATTATGTTCGATTTTTTTAATTTGAGGATAAATATTTAGAAAAAATCGCTTTGTATGCAGAAACGCTTTCGGCTGCTACGATTTCTTTTCGGAGTGCGGCTCCGCCTTCGAGGCCTTTTGAGTATGCGCAGAATCTTTTGCGTGCGTCCCGGCAGGCGGCAAGCTCTCCCATATCTTCTACAAGCAATGCCAGCTCTCGGAATCCAGCCTGGATTCGCTGTTCGACAGGCACTTCTGTGATTGTTCCTTTTGTGAGGAATTCGCGCGTTTTTGTGAACAAGAATGGATTTCCCATTGCTCCACGGGCGAACATCACTGCATCAACGCCTGTCTGCTCCAACATTCGCTTGGCATCTTCCGGCGTAAATGCGTCTCCGCTCCCGAATACAGGAATTTTTGAATCAGTCTTTTCATGAACGAATTTTACAAGCTCGGCAAGGGCGTTCCAGTCGGATTTGCCTTCGTAGCCTTGTGCGCGTGTACGACCGTGCATTGTGATTGCCGCAGCCCCTGCTTTGAGTGCAGCTTCGGCACATTCCTTCCATGTAATATGCTCTGCGTCCCAGCCCAGGCGGAATTTCACCGTGACAGGAACACGTTCTTCAACTGCCTCAACAACGGCATTCACGATTTTATAAAGATGCTCTGGATCGCGGGTGAGCGCGCTGCCTGCATTTGATTTGATGATTTTTGGAACCGGGCAGCCACCGTTAATGTCTATGCATTCAGCCGTCGTGCGCTCCAGAACGATTCTGGCAGCATTTGCCATGGTCTCAGGATTGCCACCAAAAATCTGAACTGCATAAGCCTTTTCGTTGGGAGCACGCGACATGAGGTTTTCTGTTTTTTCGTTGTTGCGGGTGAGAGCCTCGGAACTTACCATCTCCGTGTAAGCAAAATCCGCACCGCACTCCGCACAAATCGAACGGAAAGCACGGTCGGAATATCCCGCCACAGGAGCAAGGAACAAGTTCCCCGGAAGAGAAAGTTTTCCAATTTTAACAGGATGATATAGCTGCTTATCCACGGTTTATTCCGGCAAACGGAAAATCTTGCAGCTGTTTGTCCACAAAATCTTGCTGAGTTCTTCCAAATCCATCTCCAGCATTTCTGAAAGGAAGCGTGCTGTAGAAGGCAGATACTCTGGCATTGCTCGTTTGCGCTCGCGGAATTCGGCCGGAACCATAAACGGACTTTCGGTTTCAATCAACATTCGCTCAACAGGAACGTTCAGGACCGTTTCATGCAAGTTGCGTGCGTTTCGATAAGTGAGATTGCCTGCGAAAGAGAAGTAAACATTGAGGCCTGCTTCGAGACATTTTTTGGCATAGGCAGCATCCTCACCGTAGCAGTGCAAGATTGCTCCTGCTGGCGGGATCCGCTCTTTGAGGATGTCAAAAACGTCTTTGCCTGCCTCGCGGCTGTGAATGATTACAGGTTTGTCGTATTTTTTTGCGATTTCAAGCTGAGTGATGAAAAGCTCGGTTTGCATTCGCTTGTCACCAAACTGTTTGTAATAGTCTAGACCGCATTCGCCAACGGCAATTACGTTTGGCAGCTTGAGACCTTCTTCAATCGTCTTAATCCAGTCTTTGCCAGGATTCATGACCTCAACTGGTGCGACACCAACCGCATGATAAACACCTGGAATTGATTTGATGTTCGGATAGACTTTCTTGAAGTCGTGGAGACTATTATTAATGCTTACAATACGTGTAACTCCGGCTAATTTAGCCTTCTGAATAACACGTAACTGTTCAATCGGGTCCTCATAAATGAGCCCGATATGGGCGTGAGTATCAAAAAACTGCATGGCTTTCTTCCAAATTAGATGTGATGATGACAGAGTTACCACAAATTTGCGGTAACTCTCTTTTGTTTTTTTATTCTATATTAGAATAGCAGAGAAAAAGCTAACTGTCAAATTATGCTTTAGAAAATCTATTGTCCTGAACGCACTTGATTTCTGAAAGAATTTTGTAGCCAGAAAATTCATTTTCAAGAATTGTCACGGCACGCTCCACTGTGGCATGAAAGCTTGTGAGTCCGTGCAATGAAATTTCATTGCCATTAACACGCACCCACAGCTCATCGATGTGAAGCCCATGCTCAAAAATCAGCTTGTTTGCCATTTTTTGAGCAAGGATTAGCTCTCCGACGCGCTTTTTCCCGGCTTCTTCGACTTCTGGAGTAACGTTACTCTTGATTCCTGCGCAAATCATTTCTGCAACCATATCAGAATTCAACATGGACGTGTTTACTGTCGCATGAATCAAATCATGGTTCCCCAAATCGTACTTAAAGCAACTTTTATAGAATGCCATCTTACGTTTGTCTGATTTTTCGAGCAAACTTTGAGCCGTCTTTTCGTTTTCGATATCCTTCAGTTCCATTATGTGCTTGATTCTATTCTGCATTGGAGAGACAAAACGAAGCGTGATATGATTTGGAACGTCGCTTAAAAAGAGGAACGCACCACGACCAATTATTACGCAATTTCCTTCTGATGCTATTTCGAGAATAACCGAGCTGAGAAAATTCAAATACTTATCGCGGTTTTTGGCAAACCTGTCCAAAAAAGCAGGCTTACGTTCGTCGTATTTTAAGAACTCCTCTCTTGGCAGACCTTTTGCGATAATTCGCTTTTCAATTTCGTGCTTGTCGTAAAAAGTGTAGCCAAGTCTTCGGGCAATGAGCATTCCGATTTCGTCACCAAACGACCCTGACTGACGTGTAAGTGTGACTATTGCCATAACTACACCTCTGTTGATTCGCTAATGAAGCAGGCAATGCCCTCACCCATGTACTGTTCGCGCAATTTTTCGACAATTGCGATGATTTTGGCACAATCTTCTTCGCTGCAATAAATAATGTACATCATGTTGAGCTGAGGCCAGATTGCATCGCCCAAGCGTGGGTTTGAAAAGCCCGCGCCCATGACGTTGGCAAGCTTAGTATATTTGAGGCCGACTTTCTGTTCTTTGAATTCGGCCAGGAAGTCTTCTTCTACAGCCTGAGAAAAAATTATCTCAACTCTTTTCTGTACGCCAGCATGAATTTTTATATTCTCAAGATAACCCATTTTTGAAGTCCTCCAAATCTTTCGCCGCTTTTGCAGCCTTTGCTTCAAGTTTCGCGCGCATCTTTTCTTCTTTAGCACGCCTTTTCTCTTCGGCTTTGTTTAGTTTTTCATCTTTCAAGTCGAGTTTGCCTTCTTTTATAAGCTGCTTTCTGCGCTTCTTCTCAGCCTTCTTTATTCTTCGGCTATTGAAGATGAAATAAATAGTCGGCATGATAAAGAGCGTCATGAGCGAACCGAATGTCATTCCGCCAAAAACGGTGAGCGAAATCGGCTGCATTGACTGAGAGCCTTCGCCAGGGAAGAACGCCATCGGAGCAAGAGAAATTACAGTAGTCAAAGTTGACATGAGAATTGGTCGCAATCGGTTTCGGGCCGCCTCAACACAGGCCTCTTCAAGCTCCATGCCTCGCTTTCGGAGCAAGTTCGTATAGTCAACCAAAACGATACCGTTGTTTACGATTGTTCCGACAAGAACCAGCATACCCATGATTGTGATAACGTTGAGCTGTGTTCCTGTGATTCCATAAATCGTAATTACACCGATGAATGAAAGCGGAATCGTAAGAAGAACGATGAACGGGTCAAGCAAAGACTCAAACTGCGAAGCCATGACAACGAATACCAAGAAAGCCGCCATGATAATAATCATACCGAAGTTTGTAACGGCTTCAATTACGTCTTCCATAGAACCACCAAGAGAAACAGTAACGCCATCTTCTTTTGGAATGTTATCCGCCAAAAGCTGTCGAACGCCCTGCTGACAAACACCAAGTGACATGCCCTCAACACGACTTGCCGTTACGTGCACGATTCGAGCCTGATTCTCACGGTAAATTGTGACAGGCGCGGTTGTCTCATCGTAGTGAGCAAAGCTTGAAAGTGGAATTCGCTGACCACTTGAATTGACTACCGAAATAGAATCCAAGTCATCAAGACGCTTTTTGTCCGCTGCAGAAAGTCGAACAACAACATCAATATCCTTGCCTCGCTCAGTGTAGCGGCTCGCCGTAGTTCCGTTGATTGCGCCCTGAATTTCCGCACCAACCGAATGAATGTTCAAACCGAATTCGTACATTTTTTCGCGGTTTACAGTAATTGTAGCCTCTGGAAGACCTTGTTCCTGATCTGAAGTAACTTCCTGAACGAACTCAGCACCCTTTTCTTTAAGCAATTTCTCGACAATTTCCGCATAATCTCGAACAAGATTCAAGTCATCAGATTTGACCATGATGTTGATGTCGCTTGAAGATGAAGCACTGTTTGCATTTGCCGCAAATTTCAAGTCTGCACCAGGGAAATCATTGAAATGCTTTCGAAGTTTTGCCTTGGCCGATTTTTCGTTGTCGTAGCCAGGCTGTCGTTCAGATGGCGGATAAAGCGTAAGTGTAATTTTACCCTTATTTGTCTCCGCACCAGAAGAGAACATACTAGTTCCACCGACAGTCATAGTCGCATATTTTACGCCGACAAGCTCCTGTTTTGCCAAGTTTTCGAATTCGTGCATCGTGTCATCAGTGATTTCAAGCTTGGTTCCCTGAGGAAGCGTGAATTCAACAGAAACAGTATTTGCCGCAGAATCCGGCATGAAGATAAATCCGATGAATTGAATTGAGAAAATCGAAATGAAGAAAAGAACAAGAAGCGTAATCAAACTTGCCCTTCGATGATGAAGAACAAACGCAACGCCCTTCGCATATTTTTCATCAAGTTTTGCAAAGAAATTGTTGAATGCGCTGTTAATTGCATACATCAATCCACCAAGCTTGCCCTCGCCTTTCTTTGATGTGTCGATTTTATCAATCATCAAGTATTTTGAAGTCAAAACCGGAACGAGACACATCGCAACAAGAAGCGAACAAGTGAGCGAGAAGATGATTGTCCATGCCAAATCGTTGAACATCTGACCCATGATACCCAAAGTCTTTTTGAACATGAGCATCGGAGCGAAAATACAGATTGAAGTGAGGGTCGAACCTGTGATTGACATGACCATTTCCTGAGAACCAAGAACAGAAGCCACGCGCGGTTTTGCATCTCTCTGACGGTAAGCGTAAATGTTTTCAAGAACTACGATTGAGTTATCGACCAACATACCGATACCGAGCAAAAGACCTGCAAGAGAAACCATGTTCAAAGTCAGACCCTGGAAGTACATGAACATGAGCGTAATAAATACCGAAATCGGGATAGAAAGACCAACGATGACAGTTGATTTAATAGAACGCAAGAAGATAATCAAAACGAGGATTGCGAGCAAAGCACCCTGAACAACCGATTTCACAACCTCATTGATTGTCTGCTCGATGATATCTGTGGTGTTTGAAGTCTCAATCAGCTCAACGTCAGCAGGAAGCTCCGCTTTAATAGTAGGAATTGCCTTTCGGATGTTGCGAGCCGCCGTAACCGAGTTTTTGCCCGACTGCTTCTGAATCGAAAGAACAACACAAGGCTGACCGTCAAGATAAGCAAGGGTCGTCTCGCGCTTGTAACCATCGTAAACATCAGCGACATCGCGCAAACGAATCGTGCGAACTTGTCCTTCCGAAGAAGGCTTGTATGAGATTACGGTATTTTTCAAGTCATCGATTGACTGATATTTTCCGCTTGTTTTAATAGTATAGTTTGTATCACCAGAAGTGATTGTGCCGCCCGAAGACTGAATGTTCTGCGCGCCAATCAGCTGTGCCACAGTCGAAATCGAAAGTCCGTAAGCTTCAAGTCGGTCACGTGGAATATCAACATTAATTGAACGTTCTCGACCACCCATAACATTTGCCGAAGCGACACCGTCAAGCTGTTCCAATCGTGGCTGAACGACATCTTCTGCGTAAGTACGAAGCTCCTCTGGCGTTCGGCTTCCCTGCAATGAAAGCGACATAATCGGCATCATGGCCGGATCCATTTTGATTGTCATCGGCGAATTCGCGTCATCAGGAAGATAACTTCGCACAATATCGATTTTATCTCGGATTTCATTGACCGCAGCATCAAGGTTGGTGCCGTAGTTCATTTCAAGAATAATCAAGCTGGTGCCCGACATTGAGCGGGACTGCAATTTTTTGAGGCCGGAAAGACCGGAAAGCTGACCTTCAAGAGTTCGTGTTACGCTCTGCTCAACTTCTTCTGGACCTGCCCCGGAATAAGTCGTAATGACAATCATGTACGGCAAATCCATGTCCGGGTACATGTCTACCGGCAATTTAAATACACAATAAACACCGAGCAAAACGGACATCAAAAATACAAGGAATGTCGTCGTCGGTTTATTAACACATCTTTCAGAAATAGTCATTTACAACCTCTTATTTTGTCGAAACGATGTTGACCTTTGCGCCATCATTAAGCAAAGTCTGACCTTTGATGACAACTTCATCGCCTGCTTCAAGACCTTTTGTAATTTCAACCTGATTGTCAACCAAAATGCCCTTTGTAACAGGCTTGATTCCTACGACCGCTGCGTTATCGCCAGATTTTGGTGATGTAATCACAAAAACGTAATCTTTGCCGTCGCGAGTTACGAGCGCAGTAACAGGAAGGACAATCGCATTCTTTACGCTATCTGTTACAAGTTTGACGCGGCCATACATTCCCACCTTTACGCGGCTGTCCGGAGGAGTGAGACGGAGTTTTACGCCCATTGTTCGGGTCGCAGTATCAAGAACCGGGCTGACCTCAAAAATCTTTGCGGTGAACTCAACGCTTGGATAAGCATCGAAAGTTACGGTCGCTTTCTGACCGTTTGAGATTCGGCTGATAAATCGTTCAGCAATATTGATTCGGATTTCAAGATCATCCGTGCGGGCAACCTTTGCCACAGAAGATGACTGAGAAACAGTTGAGCCTACAGTAACCGGAAGCGAAGTGATCCTTCCGTTGATTGGAGCTTTTACAGGACTGTCGTTATAAACAACACCGGCACGAAGCGGATTTACGTAAGCAATCGTATCTCCCTGCCTAACCATATCACCGACTTTCACAAGAATATTCGTGATTTTTCCAGCCTGGTCAGGCAAAACCATAACCTCGTTGACCGAAGCCACATCACCGCCAAACTCAAGATAATCGTCAAGATTTCCCTCGACAGTTTTGTATGTCGAAACCGCATAAAGCGTTTCAGACTCTTCTGATTTCGCACCTTTTGCCGGCTTTTTTGGGCCACAACTAGTGAATGTGAGAACCGCCGCCATAGAAGCCAATGTAATTGCAGATTTTACCGTTTTTTTCATATATATCTCCTACTTTGTCAATGTTGTGTTCAATGTATTTTCCAAGTCCATCAAAGCTGAAATGTACTGGAACTTCTGATTTACGAGACCGAGCTTAGCCTGATCAAGCGAAGATTCTGTGTCGCGCAAATCAAGTCGTTCCGTAGTTCCGTTGCGGTAAGAGCGAATCGTCATGTCATAAGCTCTTTGTGCAACTTTTACATTTCGTGCCATTGCATCAATCTGCTCGCGAGCCTGATTGAGCGTATCAACAGCCTTACGAACCGAAACTTTCTGATTCTCTTTGAGAGTCTGGAGCGAAAGATCCAGCTGAACAAGCTGCTGTTTGTAATCCTTAACCTTCTGCCTGTTAGAAGACCACGGAAGCATATTCGTAAGATTCCAAGCGAGGGTAACAGAAAGGCTTCCAGAGTTGTACCATTTTTCATCCTTGCCAATATCGCTTGGAAAGCCGAATGCCTTTGCATTGTTCGGAAGTCCCATTGTGGAACCGTTCACGTACATCGGCTGCCAGCCATAGTTGAGAGAAACGACAGGAATCCATGTTGAAAGATCAGATGCCGTGATTCCGAGCTTTGCCGCGAGCTTGTTCTTTTCAAGCGATTTAATCTGAAGGTCATTGTCAGAATATTTTTCAAGAAGTTCTTCTGCAGTGACATTGATATAAAGCGGTTCGATTGCACTTGTAAGCTCAATTGGCGTTCCAACCGGCATTCCAATCATAAACTCGAACAAATCTACCTGCTGATTCAAGGTTTGTTCTGCGGAATCAACCTCAGGCTTGGCATTTTCGTAGTCAACCTGAGCCTTTAAATACTGAAGCTCCGGGATTGCACCACTTTTGAAGTTCGCTTGAGCCTGAATCATTCGCTGGCGGGTGTTTTCAAGAGATGTTTTTTTGATTTTAAGGCTGTCCTGCTGCAAAATAAGACCGTAATACATCTTTTTAATGTTTGTGGTCGTCTCTCGAAGATTCTGCTCCCAGCTGATTTTCCCGGCCTCATACTGAGCCTTTGAGATTTTAATCTGCGCGATGTAAGCAGGCGTGAAATTCCAGCTTGCAGAAACAGAACCGATTACATCCCAGCGAGATTCTTCGTTTGGATAATCGCTCAATCCATATTGAGAACTGATTTCCGAAGCTCTTTTCATCGTTCCGCTTGCCTGAACCGTAGGCAAAAACACGTTCCAAGAATTCTTTGAAGCCCGCTCTTTAAGCTCCAAATCTATGTCCTTGCTTTTGAGCGTGCGGCTGTTCATTATCGCGTATTCAACAGCTTCATCGATGCTAAGTTTTATAACCTCTGGTTGCTTTGAATCAGACTTTTCGGATTTTGATTCCTGTGAAAACAACAAACCGGAAGCCATAATGCCAATCAAAAACAAGCCAATAACTTTTTTCATTTGTTTCCTCCAACTCCATTAAGTATGCAATCTATCATCAGCATGAATCCCTCCATACATTTTTCTTCACTTAGATTCTTGCCCTTTGCCTCAACCAAAAAAGCGACCGGCAAGCACCTTATCCAGCCAGTAATAACCTCAGACGGATAAGGAAAGCCCAGATCAGGTGAAGTCACCACGTCTGGAAGCCGCTTTTCCCACGGTGAAATCTCCCCCTCATCTTCGCGGGCTGCTCTATTTTGCTCGGAGATTTCTTCGCCACCCATCAAAAGCCAGCCACAAATCGGAATAATCGAAGGCCGATGTGAAAAATATTCCATTTCGCTCGCCATCAGGATGTAAACATATTCGGTGAAATTCTTTGCTTCCGCAGAGTTCTCAATGATGATTGTCTGCAAAAGCTGAAGCTCCTTATTAATAAGACACTTCACCATCTGATTTTTGTTCTCAAAATATTCATAAAGCGAAGATTTTGCCATGTTAAGCTCGGCTGCAATCCTCTCAACCGTAACGCCCGGAATCTTGTATTTTTCGATGACGCTCGCAAGAGCCGTGAAGATTCGATTTTCTTCTGGGAAAGTCTCATGCGGAATCTTGCAAAGATTTAAAAGTTCCTTTTTGCGCGAGTCCGAAATCGGCTCCGGGTGAAAGGCATCGCCTGGCTCCGTTGAAGAAGCAAGCCCGCCAAACAAAAGATTCACGACCTTTTCACCAAAATTCTCTGAAAACTTTGGAATATGCCCCATCTTAAAGAATTGTTCCTGTGCCTTTACGAAGAAAAAAACCGACATTCCGCAGAAAACATGCTGTGAAAAACGATTCATGTCGGAACGGAAATTTTCAATATAGACATTTTTGTCGCCTTCTCTAACGAAAGAAACGTCACGCTCATAAAGCTTCTCAAAAAGCAGCTCTTCATAATTCGGAGTCGAAGAAATCTGTGCGATCAAATAATTGATATGGCTTGGATTTGCGACAAAATAATCAACAAGATTTGCAAGAGATTTTTGTGCAAGAACTTTGTCCTGCGAGCCGATTTCCTTTAGGAAAAAAGCCAGGTTCTCAACGATACGGTTTTCCATTGCTTCGAGAACGGCTTCCTTGTTCGTAAAATGTCGGTAAATAGCAGGCTTTGAGACACCGACCTTCGCCGCAAGCTCATTCATTGAGAATGAATCAAAGCGTGGCATTTCTAAGAAAGAAAAAGCTGCATCGAGAATCAGTTCTTTTGTTGACTTTGTGTTTTCGTTTTTGGCCATAACGTTACCGAACATACGGTAACTAAAATATACCGAACATTCGGTAACACGTCAACAGCAAAGCATTATTTACTGTTTTTTCATAGATTCGGCCCTATCTCGGAACTCTTCCAGGTTTTTGCATTTCAGCTCTTCGGCGATTTTGAATTCGGCTTCGGATTCTTCCGGATTGCCGTTCGCGGCGTAGGCTACTGCTAAGTTTGCATGGATTACGGCTATTTTCGGTTCGTTTTGGGCAGCGGTTTTTAAATTCTCGATTGATTCTTTGATTTTGCCCTGCCCCAGATAAAGCGCGCCCAGGCTGGCGTAGGCTTCGGCTTTTTGGGTGTCCATCGCGATTGCTTTTTTGTAGGCGGCCTCGGATTCCTCGTCATGTTTCAAAAGATGATACGTCATTCCGAGCGAAACAAGATTTCGGTAGTCCGGGCGAAGGTCGCAGGACTTTTGCTGATAAATCACGGCATTTTCCAAATCTTCCTGCTGGAGATAAACATTCGCGATAAAATTATAAATCAGCTCCGGGGAATAATTTGATTCTTCTTGAAGGGCGGTATTAAAAAGCTTTAAGGACTCTTCATAATCCTGCGCCTGATAAAATTTCATTGCCCGCTGAATCGTCAAATCGCCAGGCTTGGAGCAAGAAAAAAACAAAAAAGCAAGTGAAACCGTAAAAACAAAAAAAATCTTTCTCATTTATAAAGCATAGCAAAAAATCATTGTAATTCCAATGATTTGAATTTATAATATAGTCTTAACACTACCAACACTATCATTTTATTAATTGAAGAATTTTTTAATTCTTTGGGGAACACAGATATGAACGTCAGCACAGCTCTTTCACAGGTCAATTCAATCAGCTCAAAATTTGAGTCAATTTTCGAGCATCTTGAATCTCTTTTTCCGCAGCTCGGATACAAAAACAACCGCACTAGCTTCACCGAGCTAAAAGAGACAATCTCATCAATAAGCAGCTCCACAGCCACAAAATCAGCAACAACCATCACGAATTTCAGCGAAAAATACACCCCGATTTTTGACAAACTCAACGAAAAAATCAAAGACTTAAAAGAACTCGACAAAATGATTGCCGAAGTCAAAGAAGATTCCGAGCAGATGGAGCTTATCGCGCTCAACGCAATGGTCATCTCCGTGAAATCCGGCGAAAAAGGCCTCGCGTTCAGCAAAATCACCGAGAATTTGCAGCGTCTCTCAAAGGACATGTTCGTCTATTCCGACAAGCTCAGCGGCGAGGAAGCCCTTCTTCTGGAGCAAATCAACTCGCTCAAAAACATTTTCACCGGCATCATCGATTCACAGCGTTCAATTTCTTCAAAAGACGCTGAATGTTCTTCTGACATCCAAAGAATGGTCGCAAACGTAAACCCATCGGTTTCAGACCTCGCAAGCAAAGTCGATTCAATCTTCCCAGCAATCGACCGCACCAAATCCGTGCTTTCCAGCAAAAACCAGCTCGCAAACAATTTCAATTCATTGAACAAAGCAATTTCCGAGCTGAGCAAATACAATCCGCCACGTTCAGGCACAGAAGAAGAGCTTGATTATCTTTGTTTCGCAATTTCTGTCTACGAAAAGGCACTTTCTTTCTTGTCCCAGCTTTCAATGTCACTCTCTCAGGTTTGCTCCAGCTTTGCAGGCAACTGGCAGGAAGTCATCGAAATCATGGAAAGGGCCGACACGATGCGCATGGATTTTGAGTCACGCTTCCTCAACAACCACGCATTCGGCAATGACAACATCGCCCGCCAAGTTTCTTCTATCGCGGACAAGTACAAGCAGATGGTAACAGAATTCAGCAATTACCATTCAGTACAAAAAGATTTGCAGGGAACATGCCAGAACATCACTGGCCGTGCCAAGACAATCTACTCAGTGTTTGAGAACCTTCGCCCGGTTATGAGCCGCCTGCATCACGTCAGAATCCTTCAGCAGATTGAAGTCTCAAAGAACGACGCAATCACTTCCGTTCAGGACTCGGTAACCGACATGGACAACCTGATTAACTCGGCCAACGCATCGCTCGACGGCATTCAGGGCATTCTCGAAAGCTTTATCCAAGAAACAGGCACGATGCTCTCAAATTTCGTAGTCTCAATCTCAAAGGACAACGACAACATGATTGCACTCAGGAACGAAAAAGAGCTGACCTATGGCGATTTAACCAACGGTCAGGGCATCATCGCGGGCGCATTCAACAGCTTCGCCGTGTTCACGGACGACTTCCAGAAAAAGTGCGTTTCGGTTCAGCAGAATCTCCAGGACTTCATGCGGCTCAACACAGAAGTCATGTCATTCTCGAACGAGCTTGAAAGCGAAAAGAACGCGCTGATTGGGCAGAAAACATCTCTCATGAACGAAAAAGGTCTTGTAAACTGGTCAATCAGAAATCCAGGCTACGTGGAATCTCTTTCACAGATAAAATAGTTCGCCAATAGTACGTAATTTGTAAAAAACCTAACAGTTTTTCTCATTGATTTTATCAGTTTCGTCCAATATCCTTTAAAATAAATTGGAGGATTTCACATGGCAGAATTCAAAATGAAGGATTTCGACCTTACTGGTAAAATTGCTTGGATTACTGGTGCTTCTTATGGCATCGGTTTTGCTATCGCCAAGGCCTATGCAGCCGCAGGCGCAAAAATTGTTTTCAACGACCGCGGACAGGAACAGCTCGACAACGGTCTTAAAAATTACAAAGAAGCAGGAATCACTGACGTTCACGGATATATCTGTGATGTCACAAACGAAGAGCAGGTTCAGGAAACCGTCAAAAAGATTGAGAAAGATGTCGGTGTAGTTGACATCCTCGTAAACAATGCAGGAATCATCAAACGAATCCCAATGCTTGAGATGAAAGCAGAGGAATTCCGTCAGGTTATCGACGTTGACTTGAACGCTCCTTTCATCGTTTCTAAGGCAGTTTTGCCAGGAATGATTGCAAAAGGTCACGGAAAAATCATCAACATCTGTTCTATGATGTCTGAGCTTGGCCGCGAGACTGTTTCTGCTTATGCAGCGGCTAAGGGCGGTCTCAAAATGCTCACACGCAACATCTGTTCTGAGTACGGCGGACAGAACATCCAGTGCAACGGTATCGGACCTGGATACATCGCAACTCCACAGACAGCACCTCTTCGCGAGAAGCAGGCAGACGGAAGCCGACACCCGTTCGACCAGTTCATCTGTGCAAAAACACCGGCTGGACGCTGGCTCGACGCAGAGGAACTCGCAGGTCCTGCAGTATTCTTGGCTTCTGACGCATCAAACGCAGTCAACGGACACATCTTGTATGTAGACGGCGGTATTCTCGCTTACATTGGCAAACAGCCGTCGTAAGCTAAAAATCTTAATATAATGCCTCGCTTAAGTGCGGGGCTTTTTTTTAAAAAAGGAACGAAATCATGAACGGAAATGTAATTGTCGGGCAGTCTGGAGGCCCAACAGCGGTAATCAATTCCAGCCTTGCGGGAGTTTTCAAAACAGCCCTTGACCGCGGAGCCGCCAAAATCTACGGAATGTGCAACGGAATCAAAGGTCTTCTTGATGAAAAATATGTTGACTTGACCGACAAGCTCAACTCAACAATGGCAATCGACTTGCTCAAACGCACCCCTTCTTCAGCACTCGGCTCATGCCGCTTCAAGCTCCCCGAAATCGAAAAAGACAAAGCAATCTACGAAAAAATCTTTGAAATCCTGAAAAAGCTGGACATCAAATTCTTCTTTTACATCGGCGGAAACGACTCAATGGACACGATTAAAAAGCTGTCTGACTACGCAAAAACCGTAAACTCAGACATCCGTTTTATGGGCGTTCCAAAGACAATCGACAACGACCTTGCAATCACTGACCACACACCGGGCTACGGAAGCGCGGCAAAATTCATCGCCGCAACAATGAAAGAAATCATCCGCGACGGCCATGTTTACGACTATCCGACAATCTCAATCGTGGAGATTATGGGACGAAACGCAGGCTGGCTCACGGCGGCGGCAGCCCTTGCAAAATCAGACGACTGTGAAGGCGTGGACTTGATTTATTTGCCGGAAAAAGTCTTTGACGTGGATCACTTCATAAGCAAAATCAACGAGCTTTCAAAAAAAGGAAAATCAATCGTCGTGGCAGTCTCAGAAGGCGTAAAGGTCGCTGACGGAAGATTTGTCTTTGAGCTTGCGGAGCACGTTGAATTCGTGGACGCTTTCGGCCACAAGCAGATGAGCGGAACCGCAAAATTCCTCGCCAACAAAATCACGGCCGTGCTTGGACTAAAGGCAAGGGCAATCGAGCTTTCGACATTGCAGCGGTGCGCGGCTCACATGACCAGTCGAACGGACATCACCGAGGCGTACAACGTGGGCGGAGCGGCGGTAAAGGCAGCGTTTGAGGGCGAGACAGGCAAAGTCGTGGTTATCAAACGAGTGTCGGACGATCCGTACATGGTAATCACCGAAACAGCCGATGTCTCAAAAATCGCAAACGTCGAAAAGAAAGTGCCTCTTGAATGGATTACGAGCGATGATTATGTGACAGCCGATCTGATTCACTACATCCACCCGCTGATTCAGGCAGAACTAAGCCCGATTATGGTTGACGGCCTGCCTCGGCACTTGAACCTGACGATATAGGATTCGTGCGGAGATTTTTCGATAAATTTATTTTCTGTACCATCCGTCTGAAACCAGCTCGTCAATGGAATTTTGCAATGCATCATCATCGTAGAACTGGTCGTAAGAAAGTTCTTTTGTGACAAGTGCTCCGTTTTCGACACTTGTCCAATCCTCATGGCTCAGATGATAACTTGAAGAATATTTAAATAAAAAGCCCTCCGCAGTGCAGGCATGTCCAACAACACAGCTTCCACCACCACTACGTTCACCAATAATCGGAATGCCATTGTCAGAACAAGCAGTCGAAAAATAATTACCACAAGAGAATGAATTGAAGCTGGTAAGTACGGCGAAACGATATTTTTCTCGGAATGACTTGCACAGCTCCACATCCTCCAGCGTAACTTTACCGTCAAGATTGATGTCTATTCCCTGTACATAATCACGATTTTTCGTTCCGGTGTGAGTATCATACATATAGACATCGCCTGTGCCAACAATATATGGCAATGTAAGATGGAGGGCATCTTTTGCACCGCCCATATTTAGTGAAAGATCTATGATGATATTCTCTACGTTTGCGAGCTTCGGTTCTGTCTGAAGGAAATAAAATGCAAGGCAAAACATTCCCGCCGTGTCTTGTGGAATCCTCTGCAAGATTGGGGATGAAACTGAGTCTGAACCATCATAAAAAGAAGCCCAGCCGTCGGAATCCATTACAAAATTATCAAATCTTATGGCAAGAGTTTTGCCACCGTTTAAAAGTTGAATGTCATTTGTCTTTTTTCCCGAAGAAGCTCGTTTTTCGTTAAGTATTTCTCTTGATTCTAAAGTTTTTTCCCATTTATGACTGAGATACTTACGTATAAGCGGGGAATTAAACCCGTTTGCATCTATATCGCTTATTTCTTTTTCGCTGAATACTGACATCGGAAAGAGAGGACGGAATGCCTGGGAAGCATGTAAGTCTCCATAAGTATAATAAATCAGCCGGTTCAGCCCGTCAAAATAATCACGGTATGAAGAAGAAAGGAGCTGTTTTTTTGTCTCCGGATCATATTTTTTAAGCATGGAATCAAAATCGAGGGAATCAGCCGCTTTCGTAATTTCTTCATTTGCGTAGCCTGTGCCATCATCTGCAAAACCGTAATAGCCAGGTTTTCCGTACAGATAGTCATGGGTAAAACGAAGCAGATTGTAACTGAGCGTAATCAGTTCTTTTGGACGTTCTGAAACTTTTCCCTCATCATTGGTAAACCACGGGCTGTCCATATAGCTTGGATATGCACAGTTATTGAATCCATTGCCGTTTTCTTCAAGAACATAGACAGACTTTCCGTTGTAAACAAAGCGATATTCTGCACAAATTGTGAACAGCTGATTCATTACGCACAGTGGAATATAGGCATCATCAATGCCGCTGTAGATTTTAAATCCGTATTTTTTCAGGTCAAAGATGAGAGCCTTCTGTTCCGAGAATGCAGGGATATACTTCATCATTTTTTTCAATGTTTCAAAATATCCCATATCATCCTCGGAAAGTCCGGTTCTATCTGTCAAAGCCGCGTATCCGTACCATTCGGGGCAATAAATGGTGTCATTTTCTGCGTCTACCAGAAACGAAAATTTTTTTCCTTTTATATTATTTTCGTATATGTGTTTTTTGCCTGCATGGAAGGTATTTTCCAAAGAAAACTCTGCACATTCCTGAAGAAAATATTCTACCGGAACATAGGGAATATACCGGTTATTGTCATAAAAACGCACGTAGATTACATCGGTAATCATATCCTGCATTCCGTGCAGGGGAAGGGCTTCCGTTACAAAAGAGTCGGATTCCTCCTCACCACCTTCCAGCAGTGATACATGTGATTCCCGACGCTTGCAGGAAACAAACAGACTTATGACTATAAGCGTGAAAAACACTTTCCTCATGGTAAACTCCTGTTGCAGGCAAAAATTATGGAATCTGCTATGGATTTTTATTATCAGTGAACTTTGCTTACAGAAACACTGTATGTATTGTCATCATAACTTTCCGTCACATATCCTTCAACAGAAATTTTCCTTCCTACGCTGGAAACAAGAGTGCTCCAAGCGTCTGGGGAATCCGCGTTTTCCTCGAAATAGAATGTAGTTCTTGTAAACTCTTGATTTTCAACGGCTTGCTCTCCAATGATGATAAAGTAATCTTTTCCATCGTTTTGCAAAACACCATTTACTGTCGTATATCCGTCTTCGTCTATATTGCTTGATGAAAACGAAAACGAAATGCAGGCGGCAAAAAGCAAAGTGCTCAGTGCGATTAGAGTTACGATAAATTTTTTCATTTTTTTATTCCTCCATAAAATGAATTTCAAAATTACTCTCTCTGATGTCCAAACCGGCTGATTATTCCGGCTTTCTGAATGTTTTTGTTTCTGTATAGGTTCCGTCAAAAAGCCTCCCATATATCTTTTATTTTTTTATGAGCGTGATTGTATCCTTGACGAGCGGATTTCTCGTTATTTCAAGATTTTCTTTTTTAACCAGTACAACCCATTCGTCATTCATGTAGAGGAAAGATTGCGGAAGAAACAACAGGTTTGTAATTGAAGTTTTTGCCGTAAGTGCAGAAAAATCACTGACGGCATTACTGTCGCTGACATAGATGGAGATTTTTTCCGCCAGGACATCGTTTATGCCCTCAATGACAGCATAAACATATTTGTCTTCGCTGTTGACGTTAACGGCTGCTTTGGAAATATATGCACCCTCGGATGGAATCTGCCAATACTTTTTGACGGTATCGCTTGTTATTTGAGCTAAACTCTGCATTTCTGACTTTGTTTCATTTCGGATATATGCTTTTCCCGCCGAATTTGATATGTTATAAATTGCATCCTCAAAATTATAAGTATATTTTGATGAGGTATGACCGGCGTCAAGCCATTCAATGACGGCAACAGCTTTGGAAACAACATCAGCTCCAATTGGAAGTTCTTTTCCGTTCGTAATGTCATTCATATTGCGCTGCAAGGCCCTGAATCCTGAAAAACGGTACATAAAGGATGTTGATGTATCTTTGTTCACATAAATAAGAACATTCGGTATTTGTGTGGACATATACAGACCTGTTGCAACATCCGGTGTTCCGGGTTTTTCTTCAGTTTTTTTCTGCTCAGTTTCTGTTCCGGCAGGTATTCCAGGAATTATTGCAGGACCTGTATCATTGTCACTGCATGATACGAATCCGAGTGTGCTTATGACTGCATTCATCATTGCAATTGCAGCCATACGGACAACTTTATTTTTTTTGAATAGAAAAACTTTTTTCATACAGGCATTTCTCCCATCAGAAATTTTTTGGATATTTTTCACGTAGAATATTGTATAAGGCTATATACGGTATGTTGTCTTCTCCTGCATAAAAATCTTTTTCAGGGATCTCAAGATCAACAGGAACGCCTCCGTCTATGCTTTGATAGTTGCCATTTACAAGTGCACACATTTCCAGTGCCGCAGATGTCCTGAACAATGCTCCATCTGAACTCTGAGTGTTTTTTACAGTGCCACCGCCACCACCGCTAGTTTGGCCGATTACAGGAATATTCAGCTGATACTTGCAGATAGAGGGAAAGAAATTGCCGCATGAAAAAGAAAAACTACTTGTGAGCACATAAAAATGATAGTTTTTCTTCAGTTTCTCTCCGACTTCATAATAGAATTTTGTTATGGAACCATCTAAATGGTTTCTTATTGGCAAATAGAATTCACTTGGATCCGCCAGGAAACTGAGTGCCAAAAGACACTGCCGTATGGAACCGCCCTCATTATTGGACAAATCGATTACAATATTTTTTATGGTTTTTTCTTTATCCAATTCTTCAATGGCGGCAAAAGTGTGTTTTAAAAACGCATAAGTATTTAAATTTATTAATTTTGACAAATCAGATTCATTTGCAGGATTGTCATCATTAAAGTCATCAAACGTGATGACTGCCATTTCCGGGGGATTCCCGATGTAATAGAAAGATCCGTAGCTGAATCCATTGTCGCCGCATGCCTTGTTGCGTGCTTCGTTAAGACGCGCAATCGAGTTTCGGAGTGCAGTTCCACGACTTCCAGTGTTTTTTTTGGCAGCAGTTTTTATTTCATCATCATTAGGTTCATTCATCCACAAAGACGGTGCACAATAGGAAGTATGTCCGTCGTCAACATATCCAAGCAGGAATTTTACCAGCGCATCGTTATAAATTTGCGTCGAAGTCGAAACAAGAGAATTATAAAGTCCTGCCTGTCTTATGCTTGTATTGAAGGACGTAATGTTATCTTTGTGCAATATGTTTGTGGCACGTTGATTTTTAAGGCTATAATTGAAATCAAAAAGCAGGCATAAATTCTGATAGCTATACTCTGCCATTAAGCGCGAACGGATTCCCGTGTTTTTATAACCTGTTTTATACTCATTCCAAAAGGAATCAGAGGGATTTATCTCTGGATTTATGCCCAAAAAATAATCCTTGCCGTTGAAACTGAGCACTTGATTAAGACTAAAAGTGCTTGCAATCACAGAGAATGGTATATAAAGCTTTCCTTCAATTGCAAACATTTTCAATCCATAATCAGAAAGTCTTATGACTGTTCTTTGTTTTGGTTGTATCAAAGAAGTTTTAGATGAAAAATTTATAATCGGAGAGCCCGAAGAAGCCTCAAGGATGCTACCTACACAATCTCCTCCGATGCCGTTATTTATATTACCTGATGCGCTCATGATTCTGGTGAATTCATCGCTGTATATCATTTGATTTTCAAGGTCAAAATACAGGGTGTCGCCGTCCCATTCTGGCGGATGTTTTTGAGAATCCTCAAAATAGTAATTGTATTTCATCAAAGACGGATTATCGCTAGAGTAGTACCAGCCGTGACCATTCAGCAGACTAATAAGTTTTGAAGCATTTTCCATGCTCAGAAAAGGAATGTCTTCCCAACCGCTCAGATACGTTGTTTCTATTGTAGACTTCTGTGCATTTGGGATATATACAACAGACTCAAATGTTTTTGCAATTCCGGTTGCATCTGGAAAAACATAGCCTGTTTGTACCGGTTGTATTGGTAATAAGTTGTCGTCATCAGCAGGGTTACTACAGGCAACCAAACTGAGCAACAAAATGACGTTAAAAACATAGAAGGTGCGGAACAATGACTTTTTCATATATTTATTTAGTCTCCAAAACTAATTTTCCAAGATTTTATTCACCTGACAGTACAAAAACAGTACAAAAAAAAAGAAAAAACAGTATCAAATCAGTACAAAATTAGAATCAGCCCTTGTTTGACAGGGCAGAATCAAAGTTATATTATTTTCAGCATAAATGATTAGCTTAAAAAGTTTTTATTTTGACAATCTGCATATTTCGCCTGCTGATCTGGCGGATTTTGCGGAAAGAAACCGATTCCGCACTTATTGCATGTGCTGCATATCGCTGTTAATGAGCTTGTTATATATTGTCTTCCTTTTTGCGCTATTCCACAGCGATCTGCGTAATAATATTTCCCACTTTATTTTTATAGGAATCAGTATATTTGTTATCCTTGTTTCTTTATGCCTCAGCATCCTTTCCAAAAATGTTTCCTCAGAAAAAGCATTCATTTATAAGAACATTCCCGTGTATTTGGTTTTTTGCTGGGGCATAGGAAGCGGCAGTTATAATTCCTATATTCAGCAAAATCCGTTTCTAGGCATTATGAATTTTTTCCTTTCAGGGCTTTTGTTACTGTGTGTCTTTTATGTTTTGCTTCTGCCATTTTTTCTTATTACCCTGTCGGGTTTTTTTGGAATGTTTTTTTCTGTATACAGGACATTTGATTTTTTAGAATTGTATTACTTTGTCTTGATTACGCTCATACTGCTTTCACTTTCTGTAGTCTTAAAATTCAGGCAAAAACAATATCTTACAATTTTAAAAAAGCAGAAGAAAAGCCTCGAAGTAATCTGCTTTGGGAATTTTACGCCTTTATATGATAAAAAATTAATAAAGTTTTCCCGCTCAAAGTCAACTGAACTTCTGGCATATTTGGTATATAAAAACGGCAGCTCCGTAAACACAAAGGAACTGCTTTCTGTTCTTTATGGCGAACATGCCGACAGCGAACACTACGGCGTAAGCTTACGCCAGCTCATTTCTGATATTAAGCACACTTTTTCTTCATTGGAAATACAGGATTTTTTTATAACCGAACACAACAGCTTCCGCATAAATCCAGAAGTAGTTCAGTGTGATTACTACGATTTTCTTGACTGCAAACCCCAGGCCCGGAATATTTTTACCGGCGAATTCATGAACCAATACAGTTGGGCAGAAGACACGGCGGCATTTTTGACACAAAAAACTTTTGCCTTAAGCGTCTGTTAGAGAATTATAGAATCTGACTTCACTCCGAAAATTCCAGCTCACCGTGCAAGTTTTTATCGACGACACCGCGCCATAAAAACAAAAAGCCGTACCAAAACTGATACGGCTTTAAGTCACTCATGTCCGTGGCAGGGCTTAGCCCTCAACTGCGGGCTTTTTGGTGCGCTTTGCAACAGCCTCATTCGCTCGGCTGATTTCTGCCTCTACGCTTTTCGTAAAGTTCTGGCAATTCTCGTTCTTTGCAATCGTCATCGCATCAAGATACGGAATAAGTCGCTCATTCACAAGCAATACAATCGGCTTTTTAAAGCTTGAAGCAGAAGCGGACTTATTTGTGCTCGCCTTCACGTAATCATCATTTGCCTTTGTGAAAGCGTCCTGTGCAGAACGAATAGCAGCAATCGCCTCTGCGACACCATCCAGGCTTTTTATGCTCTCGGAAAGATTTTCTGAGGCAAAATCCTGCAACATGCTCTCTATCATTGAAGATTCACTGTTGTAGTTTGCCGTGACAATTCCCGCCTTTGCATACTTATCGTAGACAGCTTTGAGCGGAGCAGCAGATTCCCGCTTGCTTTCAATCGGAAAGACGGAATACGCAGCAAGCATAGTTCCCAAAGTCCTGATAGCCTCGTCTCGCGCATCATCGGCACTGTCCAAGGTCGAGACAATTTTGTCCTGCAAAATCGCCACCGTAATCTGACCAGAAAGACTTTCCAGCTCGTCCATCAAGGATTTCAAGAAAGCATCTGCCTGAGCCTTTGCATCCGCCTTAAAATTGCGGATAAGACTGTCCGAAAATCCGTCAATTTCAGTAACACGGATTTGACTTCGTAATTTTTTCATAAACAAAACCTCCTTTTATGAAAATCACTTTATAAAATCAAGCTTCAGCGTCATGCCGAAGCTCATTTTTTACCTGGAACAGCTTTCGGCACCATGCCGAAGGTCGTTTTTTTACCGGAACGGCTTTCGGCACCATGCCGAAGGTCGTTTTTTTACCAGAACGGCTTTCGGCACCATGCCGAAGGTCATTTTTACCCCGGAATGATATTCGGCATGGTGCGCTAACAAATATTTCCTAGATTCTGCTAATTTTTTATAGCTAAGTCAAGAGGGTTAACGAAGATTTGCGAAAAACTTTACTGATGTGTGTACAATTTCCCCACATCATGTTATCCTAATTGTGGAGGTTGATATGGCAGTCGCATTAAAAGCCGAGCGAATCGATTTCAGGGCAAATATAAATCAAAAAGCTATTCTTGAACGTGCAGCAGAAATCAAGCATGTTTCCCTTTCCTCATATATACTCACATCCTCGCTCAAACAAGCACAAATCGATTTGGCAGAGAATGAAATCGTGCTTCTCTCCAACCGTGACAGAGATTTAATAATGTCACTTTTAGAAAATCCGCCAGAGCCAAATGAAGCATTGAAAGGATTGTTCAGATAATGTCGGATTTTAAATTAGTCCCTGTCAAAGATATTCAGAAATCACTTCTCAAAGATTTTGATTGCGGCGTTGAGGTCCTTAATGAATTTCTTTCGAGATACGCATTGAAGAATGACGCTCTTGGAATCGGAAAAACTTTTGTCGCGCTTGATAAAAATGATAAAGTCGCCGGATATTTTACTCTTGCAACGGCACAAGTCACATTCAATGAAATCCCCGACGATTACAGGGCAAAGCTCCCCAAATACCCGATTCCCGCGCTAAGAATAGCCAGGCTTGCAACCGCCAAAACTTTACAAGGAAAAGGTATCGGGAAATGGCTTCTTTCACAGGCTTTCATAAAAGCAGTTCGTGTTTCGGAAGTCACAGGTCTATATTTTATCATTGTCGATGCAAAAGAATCTTCAAAAACTTTCTACGAGCATTACGGATTTCACCAATTCAACGACGAGGCTCTGACTTATTTTATTCTGGTTGAAACTGTAAGAAAGGCTATAGAGGGGAAGTAGGGGGTGTCCAAAAAGTTCAAAAACTGTCATTTTCAGTTTCAGCATAAGGGGCTTTTTCAAAAAGACATCTGAGATAATCTTTTTGTGAATTTGCAGCAGCCGCAAGAATTGTCAGACTTCTCCCCCTCAGTTGTAAAACCCCTTGCAATTCAATAAAATATCTTCTATGAAAACATCAAAATTCTATCTTTCGACACTCCGCGAAGCTCCTAGTGAGGCTGTAATCGCCAGCCACAAACTCATGCTTCGGGCTGGAATCACACGCAAACTTGGAAACGGACTTTACACTTATCTTCCTTTGGGCGTCCGCTCTCTTTATAAACTTGAACAAATTATCCGCGAAGAACTTGACGAGTCTGGCGCGCTTGAATTCAAATCAACCGTAATCGTTCCTGGCGAAATCTGGAAGGAATCTGGTCGCTGGGAAACAATGGGTCCTCAGATGCTCAAGGCAAAAAACCGCGGCGAGCAGGACATGGTTGTCTCTCCTACAGCCGAAGAAGCTTACACTGCAATCGTTCGTGACGGGCTGGACTCATACAAGCAGCTTCCTGTAAACCTCTATCAGATTAACACAAAATACCGCGATGAAATCCGCCCTCGATACGGCGTAATGCGTGGCCGAGAGTTCATCATGATGGACGCATACTCAATGCACGCAACTCAGGAGTCATTGGACGAGACTTACGAAGAGTACGCAAAGGCTTACCACAAGATTTTCAAGCGACTCGGCCTCAAAATCATTCCTGTAAAGGCTGACTCAGGCGCAATGGGCGGAAGCGGCTCAGAAGAGTTCATGGTTGAGTCTCCAATCGGTGACGACACACTCATTATCTGTCCAAAATGTGGTTACGCCGCAAATGCAGAGAAGGCTGCCTGCGCACAGGACAATCCTCCTTCTGTCAAAACAGATGCCGCTCCGGAAGAAGTTGCCACACCAAACGTTTTCTCAATCGAAGACATGGAAAAGTTCTTCAACGCTTCTCCAAAAACTTTCATCAAGGCACTCATCTACAAGGCTACAAACTGTGCCCTCGACCTTTCAAAAGTTCCAGGCTGCGAAAAATGGGAGCGCGTAAAGGATCCTGCAGGCGATTACTACCCGACGGCATTCTTCTGCGTTCTTATCCGTGGTGATCTTGATGCAAACGAGGCAAAACTTGCGGGTCTTGTTAAGGCAAGCGAAGTGGAACTTGCAGAGCCAGAGGAAGTTGTTGCAATGAGCGGTGCTTCTCACGGATTTGTTGGTCCGCGCAAAGTAAACTGCCCGATTATCGCAGACCTTTCAATCATGACTGCAAAAGAAGACGGCACTTTCGAGGCTCAGATTCACGACGCAATCGCTGGAGCTGGCAAAGACGGATTCCACGTAAAGCACATCGAGCCGGGCCGTGATTTCACACCATACATGGCAGCTGACGTACGCCTTGCAAAAGAGGGCGACAAATGCGCTTGCTGTGGCGAAACTTTCTACCAGAAAAAGGGAAATGAGCTTGGACACATCTTCAAGCTAGGTCAGAAATACACAAAATCAATGAAGGTAACTTTCCTTGCCGAGAACGGAAAGCCTGCAACCCCGACCATGGGCTGCTACGGAATCGGTGTTGACCGCACTCTCGCTTCAATCATCGAGGCAAACAACGACGACCACGGAATTATCTGGCCGATGACAGTGGCTCCGTTCCAGGTTTGTATCGTTCCAATCCGCTACGAAGGCGCAATGAAAGAAGAAGCCGATAAACTTTACGACCAGCTTAAAAAGGCCGGAATCGAGGTTCTTCTTGACGACCGAAACGAGCGTCCTGGCGTTAAATTCGCCGACATGGAGCTTATCGGAATCCCGCTTAGAATCACAGTCGGTGACAAGAATTTGCCGAACGTTGAGTTCAAGCCAAGAAGTGCCGAAAAAGCCGAGCTTGTTCCAGCTAGCGAAGCTGCCAAAAAGGCAGAAGAGTTCGTTAAGGCAGAACTTGCACGCTTGAACGGATAAAAAACTATAAATTAGACGCAGATAGACACAGATAAACGCAGATTACTTATAGTTTATAAATCTGCGTGAATCTGCGTTCATCCGCGTCAAAATTGAATTCCATTTTTATTCCCAGGGAATTTATTTTCACACTTTCAACGAATATTTTTTTAAATCCAGACAGGCCTTTCCATCAGCGATGAATGAGATTCCTTCTGCTTCTTGCGGAGTATAAATTGCGCAAGTCATTGCCTGCTCGCCTCCGTTCAAAAAGACTTCAATGCTGTTCTTGTCAAGGACGATTCTTAAATTCAAATCTTTTGAATCATTCAGGATTTTGCATACCTGAGTGTGCATAAGAGCACGCCGAGTCCCGGAATATCTTCGGTCAATCGTAAGCGTGTGCTCGTGAACGCGATAAATCAAATCTGTGTGGAAGTTTTTATCTTCGGCAAGCCTTATCGTGCAGGAATAGCAATCAGCATCAGGAGTGATTTTGACTTCCATATCAAGAACGCGGCCTTTCACCCCGTCAAAACTCATCTGCTTTGAATCCAGACTGACATTATTGAAAGAAACCTCATCTTTACGAAGGTTATCAAATTCCACGGCTGGTTTTTGCCACATTCTTCCGTTCTTTACAAAAACTTCGCGCGGAACCGACATTTGTCCAGCCCACGGAGAACCGGCTTCCCTTATGGAACAAGTATCCCAGTTCTGCAACCAGCCAATCATTATTCTTCTGCCGTCTGGTGTCTGAACGGACTGGGGAGCATAAAAATCCATGCCGCCATCGATAATCTGCTTTCCTTCCTCGCAAAATTTTCCTGTTTTTTCATCAAATGTTCCGATAAGGCAAAGCGTTCCGTTTCCGTTATTGAATTCACCTTCAGCGAGCATATCCTGCGGGCTTACGAGAAGCAGGTATTTTTCGCCAAGCTTGAAAAAATCCGGGCATTCCCACATTTTTCCGAAGCGATTTTTGTTTGAGTCAAGGACAGTCCAAAAGGTCCAGTCAAAGCCGTTGGAACTTACATAGAGCAGAATCTGACCGCTGCCGTCAGAAGGCCTGCTCGCAACCGCGCAACAAAATCTTCCGTCTGAGAGTTGCCAGATTCGCGGGTCACGGAAATCCGCCTTGCTCGCTCCTTCCGGCAATTTTGAAGCATCAATCACAGGATTTTTTTCGTATTTGCGATAATTCTGTCCGTCACCAACGGCCAAACACTGAACCTGAGCATCTCGCAGAGACCCATCCGGCAATTTATACTGTTTTACGCCAGTATAAATCAGAAGATGAGTTTTATCTGAAAGCTCAATTGCACTTCCAGAAAAACAACCGTTGCAGTCATAACTCTCATCTGGAGCAAGGGCAGCCGGGAGGTACTCCCAGTGCAAAAGATCCGAACTTACCGCGTGCCCCCAGTGCATTGTATTCCAATGAATATCATACGGATTATACTGATAGAAAAGGTGGTATTTTCCGTCGTAATATGAAAATCCGTTCGGGTCGTTCATCCAGCCGCAAAGCGGGGTCAGATGAAAAGCCGGTCTGTCCTTGGCCGCAATGGAAGCAGCAGCCTTGCTCTCATAATTTCGTGCTTTCTGCAACAGTTCGCTCATAAAAATCCTCTGCTAGTTTTCAATATTTGCATAATATGAATCGAGATATTTCTGGAAAATTGAAAGAAGCTTGTCCAGTTTGTAAGATTCAAGCTTTTTCTTGAAATTTTCCCAATCCTGATCCGTGAATCCGTTCATTACCCAGTCAGATTTTGCGGTATTAATAGCCTTGCTTACATCAGCCTGAATATTTGAAACTTCTTCCGTATCCTCGCGAGTCATAAATACATTCGGATAGACATATTTTTCGTTCACATCCGGAGTGAAGTAATCTTTTATCCAATCAAGTCGGTATTTTGCATCGTCCGGGCAAGTAACATAAACACCATAATATTCATCAAGAATCGCAAGCGGGCCGTTTACGCTCTCTGCCTCACGAACTTCAACAGGAGAAGCACTTCCCAACGGAGCATGTTTAAGCATATCTTTGCCGGCATCGTTTTTTCCAAGAACGAAGATGTCGAATTCATCGTCCTCGCCATAAGTTCCCCAGTTGTTCTGTGGAGACTGGAACGGATCGTACATCTGATCAAGCCAAGCACAAACCAAAGCCGGATTTTTTGCAACCGCAGTAACGACGCATCGGCCACGGTCGAAACCACTGGTGAATGAGCCGTTCTGAGCAGTAAGATTTTTGACATCAGCTTTAAGTACCGGAAGAGGAACCCAGTCAGAAAGGTTTGCAATGTTTGCGACATCCCAGCTGAAGCACACACCGTAACGACCAGATTTTCCTTTTGAGACATAAGTTGACCATTCCTGTGTGAATGCCTCCGGGTCAATCAGGCCCTGCTCGTACAATTTGTGAAGCCATGCTGTACCTTTTTTGAATCCTTCCTGTGTCGCGCTGCAAATAACCTTGCGGTTGTCAGTAACTGCGATATGACGGCCTTTGTCCGCATCACCGTAGCCTTCACCAAAACCGTTGATAAGGACATAAGGATCCTGTCCGCCATCGTTCATGATGAAAGACATCGGAATTATGCTTCCGTCGATTTTTAATTTGTTTTGAAGAAGACTTGCTTTGTTTTTGAATTCAAGCAAAACCTTTTCAAATTCTTCTATAGTATTAGGAACTTTCAGTCCAAGAACATCAAGCCATTTTTTGTTGATGAAGCTCATGTTGTCGATAACCTGAATTGCTTCTTTGCCAGAACCAAGCTGCTCAATCCATGGCAACCCCCAGATGTGACCGTTTGTATCAGTACACATTGCACGGTATTCAGGATATTTGTCGAAAACAGCTTTTAAATTCGGCATATAAGAATCGATGTAGTCTTCGAGCGGAATGATGATTCCCTGATCGGCATATTTCAAGAGGCTCGAATCGTTGAAGCTCGCGTTGAAGACGAAATCAGCAAGAGTCTTCGGATTTGCCATTGCCAGGGTGATTTTATCATTCCACTGGTCACTCTGGATTGCAGTCCATTTTACCTCAACGTTTGTTTTTTCCTGCAAACGACGGAAAATCGTCCTGTTATTCGGATTTGATTCTGTGTTTGGCGGAAAGCTCGTAAGGCCTGAAATCACAGTTTTTTCTTTAAGAGGAAAAGCGAGTTCATTCGGGTCAACTTTCTGAATATCACCGCTGTTCAAAGACACATTTTTGTCTTTACAGCCCAAAAACAGACTCGTACCAAAAGCCAGTGCCGCAAGAGCAAAAGCCATTTTCTGATTTTTTTTCATATTTTCTCCTTTTCTTGATCAGCCCTTGATAGAACCGATTAAAATTCCTTTATTAAAATACTTCTGGAAGAACGGATACATCACGAGGAGCGGGAAGCTCGAAACGATGATTGTCGCGTATTTCAGAAGCTCGGCAAGCTGTGCACGTGCCGCAGTGCTCTGCATGTCAGAAATCATGCCCGACTCAGGCTGGTTCTGAATCAAAATTGAACGAAGCACAAGCTGCAACGGCTGTTTTGCCGAATCATTCAGATAAATCATCGCATCAAAGTAGCTGTTCCACATTCCGACGAACTGCCACAACGACAGAACCATTATCAACGGAGCACAGACAGGCATCAAAACCTTGAAGAAATATGTCACCTCACTGGCACCGTCAACAAAAGCCGCTTCCTGCAATTCCTTTGGAACACCCTTGTAATACGTGCGGGCAATAATCATGTTCCACACGCTGAATGCACCTGGAAGAACGACAGCCCAGATTGTATTAACCATTCCGAGATTGCTCACAAGAAGGTAAGTAGGAATCAGACCGCCGCCGAAGAACATCGTAATCACGAAGAGGATGTTGAAGAACTTCCGCCCCTTGAAATCCGGCCGTGACATCGGAAAAGCCACAAGCAAAGTGATGAAAACAGACAGGGCCGTGTAGACAACCGAATACAAAATCGCATTGCCAAAGCCGGTCCAAATCGCCTTGTTTGAAAGAACCCGCTCGTAAGCCGTAAGCGTCCATTTGTCAAAATCAAAAGTGACGCCTTTATTCTGCAAAGTCACGGGATCAATGAACGAAGCCACGATTATGTAAAGCACAGGTACAATTATTGAAATCACGAAAGCCGCAAGAAGCAGATAACCGATTCTGATAATTGCCCTGTCACGGTATGTAAGCTTGATAAGATGATTTTTTTCCATGACCAGCCTCCTTACAAGCCCTGCTCGTCATTCAATTTTGAGATTGTCTTGTTAACAATCAAAAGCATAATTACATTCACGACAGTGTTGAACAATCCGACCGCCGTTGAAAAACTGTAATCGCCGTCCAGAAGACCTTTTTTGTAAACGTAAGTCGCGATGATTTCCGCAGAAGGAAGGTTCAAGTCAGTCTGCAAAGCATAGGCTTTCTCAAAACCGATGCTCATTATGTTTCCAGCCTGCAGGATGAACTGAATCAATGCGATGTCCTTGATTGCAGGCCATTCCACAACCCGAATCTCCTGCAAGATGTTCGCTCCGTCAAGAATCGCAGCTTCCCTTGTCTCCTGGTTAACATTCGCAAGGGCCGCAGTGTACATAATCGAAGCCCAGCCTGCTCCCTGCCAGATTCCGCTTGCAATGTAAATTGAACGGAATGCTTCTGGAGCAGCCATGAAATTAATCTGTGTTCCGAAGAAATTATTCACAGGACCAGTCACAGAAAGCAAGATTCGCACGATACCGCAGACTACGATTACCGAAATGAAGTTCGGCAGATAAAGCACGAGCTGAACATTCCTCTTGATTGAAGGGCTTTGCACTCGATTGAGCAAAAGCGCAAGGATAATCGGAACAGGGAAGCCCCAAAGAAGCCCATACACGCTTAATTTAAGAGTGTTTGACAGATATGAAAGAAAATCTGGCGATGAAAGGAAACGAGCAAAATGCTTGAGACCTACCCACCGGCTTCCCAAGAGACCGCGAATCGGGTTGTAATCCTGAAAAGCAATCAGTATTCCCCCCATCGGAATATAGCGGAAGATTATCGTAAGCGCGAAAGCCGGAAGAAGAAAAACGACATACAACTGCCAATGGTCACGCACATACAACATAGTCTTTGATTTCATGTGTGTCTCCTTTTTGTGCATTTGTAAAACTGATTTTACAAATCTACTAACAGTGTAAAATCAGTTTTAGCATTTGTCAAGCAAATTTGTGCATTTTTAATTCGTTTTGTTACAATTTTTTACAAAATCTTCACTATTCCGACTTTTGCACAATACGGAAACCGACACTGGCCCATGCTGCCTCTGGCGGAACATCCCATCGTGTAGAAACAGAAAGCTGATCAGTCCATTCAGACTCAAATGCACCGCCACGACGAACGTGATTTCCGTTATCCATGGTCTCCCAGCACAATTCCCAGAGATTTCCGCTCATGTCGAAAAGTCCGTTGGAATTAGGAGATTTTTTTGCAACCTGGTGAGTCTTTCCGTCAGAATTTCCACCATTTACGTTATTTTCGCCTTCAAAACGAGCTTTATACCAGGCATATTGATTCAAGTCAGTTTCACCTGTAGCCCCTGCAAAACAAGCATTGTCAAAACCAGAAAAATTTTCTGCTTTATCACCGAGAGCCGCAAACATCCATTCCTTTTCGTGAGGAAGCCTGAAGCCGTTTGCATTTTCATCCTCTGTTACAGCATTCCACGTGTCATCATTCGCTGTCGGAATATCTCCCCATTTACTTGTATCTGTGCTGTCACCAATCTTATAGACCGGTGTGAGACCTTCTTTTTCGCTGAGTTTGTTACAGAATACCAGAGCCGCATAGAAACTTACGCTGTCAACCGGACGTTTTTCCTGAGCCTCACCTTCGGAAGCATCTTCCTTAAAGCTGCTTGGATTTGTTTCCATTACAGCCTCATACAATTCTTGTGTTATTTCAGTATCTGAAATCTTGAAAGCAGGGAGGCTCACATCTTCAGCAGTATCATCTGCTCCATATTTGAATTTGAAAGTTCCCGCCGCAATTTCTTTCATTGTCAGATACTTTGAGACAAAACTTTTAGGCTTGTCATCAGCAGGCTTATCCCCGCTACCTTCTGAAGGTTTTGCAGGAGCAGGTTTAGGCTCCTCATATTTCTCAGATTCTGTCGGAGTTTTGTTTCCGCTATTTGCATTGTTTTGCTCAGAATTATTTTCCGCAGGCTTACCCCCGCTACCTTCTGAAGGTTTTGCAGGAGCAGGTTTAGGCTCCTCATACTTAGAGTCAGTTGAGCAAGAAACAAATCCGATTGCCGCAGCAACAGCCAACACACAAAACAAAGCTTTTACTTTTTTCATATTATTTTCCTCCATTAAAGACCAAGCTTAATAATTACATAAGAGCCAAGGGTAATTTCATCCTTGATTCCGTCATATTTGTTTCCATTGATTTTCTTTCCGTAGTCGCCGGTATTGATATGGTGATACCATGAGCCGCCAAGAGAGAAGCCCGCACCATTTACGACCCACCAGGTCCAGCTACCCTTTACAGCAAGGAAGTTTTCACCCAACTCAAAACCGTCGTTGTTGTCCAAATCACGCCAGTAAAGTCCGCCGTCCAGATTGAGAGTTCCGTAAGGTAATGTGTAGCCTATTGAACTTACGACATAGAAGCCGTTTTCTGCCTTGTTTCCTACAGTTTCTCCTTTGTAGTCTTTGTAATGGTAGATACTTTCGCCAAACTGCTTGCTCTTATCGTTCGTGGCGTTTTTGTCTCCTGGCATAACCTGTGAGAAATTGAGGAAAAGCTTTGCACGAAGTTTTTCGCTGAATTTGTACTGAACGCGGGCATCAAATGCAAAAGCCATAAACTCATTTTCACGTCCATTGTATTTCTCTGATCCATCCGCAACGTCATTCGCGAACGTCACGCCCAAAGTCCCAATCAACTTGTCGCGCATAAGACGTGGCTGCCAGAATGCGGCCAGCACATTGTTTCCGAAGTGGGGAGCTTTATAGATTAATTCCACGCTGCCACTTCTGAATCCGTATCCAAGTCTGAACTGAGGTTCTGGAATCCATGAAACGTTGTTGTCCGACTCTTCTTTTCCCCAGCTGCTGTTTGTCCATTCAACAGTTTTTGTTTTGGTACTAAAAGGTGCATAGTTTCCTACAAGAACGGCCGAAGCGAACAATCCCCTGTCACCTTTTGAATAGATGACCTGAAGGTTTGTTCCCTGACCTTCAACGCCGTTTCCAAGCTGAGAAGAAGACCAGCCGTAAGAGCGATCCCATCGGATTGATCCTGCCTCATGTCCCCAGACTGCATCTTTATTAAATTTTTTTATGGCTGTCGGATCCGTAATCAATCCGTAATAAACACCAAGCTCATTGTCAGCATGGCAGTCAATAATCGTAATCTCACCGAATTTTTCCAAAAGACGCTCCTCGCTGCCCTTGAAATAGTGACGCTCGTCAGCAGTACCCGCAACGATTTTGAGCGATTCAGTCGGTTTGAACCATCCAAAGTAAGTGTCGAGCTTACACTCCCCGACACCTCCATCCTGCTTAATCTTTGGCTTAAAATTGATTTCCATTCCAGCCCGTCGGTCGGTTTCCAACTTAAACCGGAAATCATCATCAATCTCCGCCCACTTTGTCACCTTTCCAAGCTCAGTTACCGTGCCAGAATCCTTAGACACCACATCAGCAAAAGCAAAGGGCACTTTTATTCCCATATCCAGCATAAAGTGCGTCTCTGCAAAGACAGAACCAGCCGCAAGCGTTCCAGCCGCAAGCAAGGCACCCATCAAACATTTTTTCATACTTCCTCCTTCTTATTGTGCAATTGTAAACAACACAATCTTAAGTATGATTTAAATGTAAATCCTTTTTCTCATTTGTCAAGAATTATTTTGCATTTTACCCCGAAAAATGCATTTTTTTGCACAAAAAATGTCTGAATAATAAAAAATACAATAAAACTTGACATATTCTGCATCATGATTTATAACCAATAATGTAACTTATGCACAAATAATATTGTGCATAAGCCAAAAAGGAGGAAAAATATGAAAAAAAGAAACGCCGCCTTTGCTTGCTGTGCGGGCGTACTGGCATTGCTTGCAAGTTGCGCGAGCACAGACAAAGCTGCAGAGGCAGAAGAATTCAAAACTGTGGAACATGTTCTTTACCCCACCCCAGATGACGCATTCGTTGCTGACGTAATGCCAATTGAAAACAATGGAAAGCTTGACTTGTACTATCTTTATGAAACCACCCACAACATTCAGGCTTATCACCCTATTCACAAATTCTCCACCGACAATTTCTACAAATATGAGGACGAAGGTCTTGCAGTTCCTACAGGTATCGCAACAGAGCCTGATGTCGCAATCGGAACAGGTTCTTTTTACAAAGCAAAGGATGGGCTCTATCACTGTTTCTATACAGGACACAATGATGCCTTTGCTGCCCAGGGAAAACCAAAGGAATGTATTCTTCATGCTGTCAGCCGGGATGCAATCACTTGGGAAAAACGCAAGGATGAAGTTCTCTACGCGCCGGAAGGATACTCAAACAACGACTTCCGTGATCCTCAGCTTTTGTGGAGCGATGACGAAAACTGCTACTGGCTTCTGGTCGCAACACGAGAGGAAGCAAACGGCGGAATCGTGGCTAAATTTACCTCAACAGATTTGAAAAACTGGACTTTCAAAGGACCTCTCTACGCACCGCACAAACAGTGGATGCTTGAATGTCCTGATTTGTTCAAAATGGGTGATAAATACTATCTCTTTTTCAGCTGGGACTGTGTGACCTACTATGCCGTTGGAAAAACAATGAACGGACCTTTTACAGCTCCAAAGGACAACGTGCTTGACGGAACGAATTTCATCTTCTATGCGGCAAAAACAGTTGAACTGAAGGGCAAACGCTACCTCTGTGGCTGGCTTGGCCGTTCTCAGGATGAGAATTTTGACTCTGGAAAATATCAATGGGCAGGAAACATGCTCATTCACCAGCTCGTTCAGCACGAAGACGGCTCGCTCGGAGTAAAAATGCCGGAAAGCATTGCAGATTATTTTTCTGTGAAAAAAGAATTTGCTCCGGGTAAAACTGAAGGCAATGTCATTTCAGGAAACAATTCTTTCCAGCTCTCAGCAAAAAAAGGTGAGAAATCTGCCGTGAGCCTGGGAAGCCGGGAAGCAACAATGCTTTTGGAATGTGACGTGACAATCGGAGACAACGGGATTGCAGGATTCGCTTTCGGAAACCCAAAGAAAGCATTCAAGAATTACTACGCCCTTGCCCTTGATGCAAAAAGAAACTGCATACACTATGAAGGCTACAAACTCGGCGGATTCGAAAACATCGTTTCTTCCGATCCGATTGCACAGACAAAATTTACATTCAAACCGGGCGAAAAGCATCATGTCACCATCGTTGCCGAAAACGAAATTGTAATTTTGTACATTGACGATGCAAAAGTTCTGAGCAGCCGAATTTATAATTCTATAAATGGTGCAGACTTAGCCCTGTTCACTGCGGAATCTGATGCGACTTTTGAAAACATCAGTATGAAAGTTCCACAATAATAATTGTGCATTTGACACAATGAACATTGTATATTAAATTTGACAGTATGCCAAAAGTAACGATACAAGACATAGCAAATGAATTGGGGCTTTCCAGAAACACGGTTTCAAAAGCCATAAACAGCACAGGCGTTATCGCAGATTCAACTCGCGATACTATTCTCAAAAAGGCGGCGGAAATGGGCTATAAACTCTTTGCCATTCAGAATACCATGACCAAAGAAAATGCCCCCGTACAATCCGAGAAAAAAGAGCTTGTGCTGCTCACAGGAGCCGCGTTGGGAAGCTCACATTTTGCGGCTAAAATGCTTGATGAAATGCAAACTCAGGCATTAAGGCTCGGCTACGGCTTCACGATGTACAGAGTAATGCCTCAAGAGCGGGAAGAACTTCGTCTTCCTGTGAATTTTGATGCAAAAAGAGTCGCAGGCCTTTTCTGTGTCGAAATGTTTGATATGGCATACAGTCAAATGCTTTGCTCTCTCGGTATTCCGATTTTGTTCATTGACACTGCAGTTCCTTTTGAAGAAAAACCACTTGCTGCGGACGTGCTTCTTATGGAAAACAGGAGCGGCATTTACACATTCATCAAAGAAATGGTTTCTCGGGATCAAAAAGACTTCGGCTTTGTAGGAGAAGCCTTGCACTGTATGTCATTTTATGAAAGATACGACGCTTTTATGGGTGCTATCAGATTATTTGGCATGGAACATCATCCAGAATGGTGTTTTACAGGCAATTCCCGCGGCTTGAATTATCCTTCACACAGCGATTATATAGCCTATCTTGAAGAAAAATTCACAAGCTGCGAGTCTTTCCCGTCAGTTTTGATTTGTGCCAATGATTTTGTTGCGACGGATGTAATTCAGGTTCTGAAAAAGCTAGGAAAAAGCGTACCAAATGATGTGCTTCTGTGCGGATTTGATGATTCGCCAGAATCCCGCATCATAAGTCCAAGTCTCACGACAATCCACATTAAGGGCCAGGCAATGGGATGCGCTGCAATCGACATGCTTTTTTCACGAATCAAAAATCCAGATTCTCCGTTCCGCACTCTTTACATAGAGACCAACATCGTTTATCGGGAGTCTACTGAAAGATAAGGAAAATTTATGAAAAAGAAAATTGATGTAACTGCTCTTGGAGAAATTCTTATTGATTTCACTTTTGCCGGAAAATCATCTGCCGGGAAAAACATATTCGAAGAAAATCCGGGCGGTGCACCTGCAAATTGTGCCTGTGCAGTTTCAAAGCTTGGCGGAAAATCAGCATTCATAGGCATGACAGGTGAGGATTCTTTTGGCAACGACCTTCGCACAGTCCTTGAAGAGCTGAATGTCAACACAAAAGGAATGTGCACGACAAAAAATCAGCACACAACCCTCGCATTCGTCACCCTCGACCAGAGCGGAGAACGGCATTTTTCATTCTGCAGAAATCCTGGCGCCGACACACAACTTTCTGTCGCTGATTTGAGTCAAGGAATTCTTGAGGACACAAAATTCCTTCATATCGGCTCGCTTTCACTCACTGACGAACCGGCAAAATCAGCAACTGAGGAAGCCGTCAGAATCGTAAAACAGGCAGACGGATTTGTTTCTTACGACCCGAACTATCGCGAAACTTTATGGGGAAACCGCGAAGATGCAATCCCGACCATCAAAAGCATGATTTCAAAAGCGGACATGGTTAAAGTCTCGGAAGAAGAACTTACATTATTATATGGAAAAAATCTTTCTTACGAAGAGGGGGCAGCTCAAATTCTCTCAGAAGGAGCATGTCTCGTTCTTGTGACGCTTGGCTCAAAAGGCGTCTTTTATGCTGCCAGAACACCAAACTGCACCGAAAACGGAATCGTTCCTGCAAAAAAAGTGTCTGTCGTGGACACAACGGGAGCGGGCGACAGCTTCAACGGCGGACTTTTGTACCGTCTTTCACAAAAAGAAAATCCGTTTGATTTCACAAAGGAAGGGATTGAATCTGACCTTAGTTTTGCGAACGCAGTCGCGGCATTGTGCGTAACAAAACGGGGCGCGATTCCTGCATTGCCAGCTCTTTCAGAAGTGGAACTTTTTCAACGCAAAGAATCAAAATAGCTCGCCGAAAACAAACGCATTATAAAATGTTTCCTGTTGAAAATTGCTTCGGTCGTGAAACTGGCTTATAATGCGTTTGCCCTTCTCTATGGAATCTTTTGGGTAATAAGGCTATAATTGAAAAATGAAAAAGATTTGCTTTTTGTTTTCAATTTTCATTCTTTCAATTTCCGCTTCTTTTGCTTTGCCTCATGTAACTCAGAACGTGCCGGATTTTTCTGGTCAGTATGTTTACTACAAGGACTCATCTTTTGAGCGTGAATCTTACATCGGTATCGTTTACTACGACGAATCAACTTACGGTTTGCGCTATTACGCTCCTGCAACCGGGAATGGCTCAAAATTCAAGCCAGAGAAGAACATCCACATTTTGTTCACAATTGACCCGGACATGGAGAATCTTGAACTTACAGGCGAGCGTATTTTGACTTCAATAACGCCAGAAGACACAGATTTGGTCAATTACATTCACGATTTTTTCTATGAGATGACAAAACGTCGTCAGAATGCCGGGGAAGTCAATGAGAAAAAGTCTGAATATCAGGATTACACTCAGTTTGGCGGAAGTGTCACGCTCTATTTTGACCCGCTTATCCCAGTCTTCAATTTGGATCGAATTGATTCAGTCGATAAAAAGACCGTTCTCCAAATAATTTCGGCTGGCCAGCTTGTCTCCGCAGAAGATCAGAGCTTTGCCAAATTTATCGGAATTTCCGAAAAGTTCAAGGACGCAAAGCATAAATTCCAGAAAAACAGAAAAGCAAAAGCTGTTGAAGTGAATTATAAAGCAACCGAAAATTCAATGCCTCTCAAAGCAAAGCTTGATTCTTCTTGGAATGCCGCCACAGAAAACTTCTACACGCTTAATAATGTTTCTGTTTTTACAGTAAATGAAGTGACCGCGCCCACAGAAGGCAAAATCGATATTTTAAAACGCCGCTTGCTTTTGGGAACTGAGCTTGTTTATCCTGACTATCGAAGCCAGAAGATTGAAGAAAAGTCAAACGGCACGCTTTTCACTCATATTTCGTACCATTCGGAATCTAATTCGTACACTTATGATTTTAAATTTCTCCGCGAAATTGACTCAAAAACAGTCGGCTTGTACACGCTCACAGTTTTTGCAGGCGCATACACAAGCAACAAAAAATATTTCAATGAAATTATAAAATCTTTCAACTAAAACGAACTTCTGTTCAGAGGGCTGCCAATCCAAACGCCCTCTGTCAGATAATCTCGTTTCTGTCCTTCAATCAAAATCTGAACGCTTTTAACCGTGCTGAATTCCGTAGCGGTGTAAACAACCTGCATGAGCTGGGCAAGAGAACCTTCCGCACCAAACTGATTGAACTGGAATTCCTCGCTGAAATTCAAAATCGCCACACCGTTTTTTATACTTGCGCTGAGAAGTCGCGTTCCTTCTGGAATCAAAGAGCGGCAACCTGTGCTTGATTCGCCGGCAGTCGGCCCCTGGAGAAGCTGATTCAAGGAATCTCCCATCGGAGAATCTTTGTGTACGCTGCGGGTTACGATTTTTCGCACGACCGGGCCTTCGCTGTCAATCGCAACAAAGCAGATTTTTGCCTTAATTGTTGAAACGACCGGCTCTGGAGCGGGTTTTGGCTCTGGCTTTGGTTCGGCTTTTTGCGGCTGAGCCTTAGTCTGGACAGGAGTTTCTGTTTTTGTAACAGTCTGAGTCTGCTTTGGCTCGGTTTTCTTTGGCTCAGTCTTTTGCGGTTCCGGGCGTTTTTCTTCGATTTTTGGCTTTGTCTCTGTCTTTTCGACTGGTTTCAGAGTCACTTCGGTCTTTTTTTCTTCTGTTTTTACCGGCTGAACGGAGTTTTCGGCTTCAATTATCTTTTTTGAAGATTTTTCTTCGACCTTTTCTTCTGTTTTCGGCTCTTGTATTTTCTGAGGCTCTTCTGTTTTCGGTTCAGATTTTGCAACTGGCTCTGTTTTGCGCAGATTTTTTGTCAAATCAATGACAATTTCGCCAGTCTCTTCTGATTTCGGAGATTCTTTTTTGTCTTCAAAAATATCTTTTCCGATTTTCTTTTCGATTAAGGCTGTTGCGCCTGATTTATCAAAATTTTCCTTTATTTCTTCCTGTTTGACCAAAAAAACAATCAAAATTATCAAAAAAAGAAGAATCCAAATGGCGAGTCCAAGCCCTGTTTTCTTCTTGTTCTTCTTTCCCTTTTCACTCATATCTTAATTATCGGTAAATAAAAGCGTTTTTTTAATAATTCACGGCAATCATTTACATTGTTTGCAGGTCTGGAAGAGACTAAAATATAATCGAGGAGACTTATATGGATAATAAAGAATTTGACTTGATTACTTTTGGCGAAATCATGCTTCGCCTTTCACCTGGAGTGAATGAACTTATCAGCAAAAGCGATTCTTTCAAAAAACATGCTGGAGGAGCGGAACTAAATGTTGCTTCCGGAGTCTCACTTTTGGGCTTGCGAACAGGTGTTGTCACTCGGCTGCCAAAAAATCAGCTCGGAACTTTTATCAAAAACCGAATCCGCGCTTCAAGCGTGAGCGATGACTACATTATTTTTGATGACTCGCCGGAAGCCCGCGTCGGAATCTACTACTACGAGAACGGAGCTTATCCGCGAAAGCCAACCGTTGTTTACGACCGAAAAAATTCTTCAATCACAAAGATTTCATCGTCAGAAATCCCGGAAGATATTTACGGCAAGACTAAAATGTTCTACACATCTGGAATTACGCTCGCACTTTGCGAAAACACACGAAACCTTGCAATCGAAATGATTAAAAAATTCAAGGCAAGTGGCACAAAAATCGCGTTCGACGTGAACTACCGTGCAAACTTGTGGGATGAAGACACAGCCCGCTCGACAATCAAGCAGATTTTGCCGTTCGTGGACATCCTCTTCATCTCCGAAGAAAGCTGCCGCCGAATGTTCCAGAAAACAGGCTCACTCCAGGACATGCACCGCGAATTCTGCAAAGACTTTCCGAACATCGAATTCATCGCGTCGTCAATGCGCGAAGTTATCAGCCCGAAAGTCCATTCTTTCACATCGCTGGTTTATTCTAAAAAAGAAGACAAGTTCTACACCGAAGAGCCATACAAGGACATCGACGTAGTTGACCGAATCGGAAGCGGCGACGCATATTGCGCAGGCGTTTTGTTCGCGCTACTAAAATACAATGATCCGCAGAAAGCCGTAGAGTTCGGAAACGCCACCTGTGCCACAAAAAACACAATCTTCGGCGACCTTCCGCTCTCCGACTTCAACGAAATCAGCTCGATTATCGCCTGTCACAAAAGCACAGGCAAACAATCAGAAATGAACAGATAGTTCTTTTGGATGAGTGCCGAACTTAGCTCAAAAATGCAAAAATCGGCGTAGGCGAGGTTCTGGCAAAAAGCCGCTTGAACTTGTTCACCACGGCTTTTGTGACAGGTTCCCGCCGAGAGCCGATTTTTGTTTTATCTAGTTAATCTCCTGCACTCATACAAAACGATTGCTGCGGCCTGAGCTACGTTCAGGCTCTCAATCGGCTGCGCTTTGCCTTCACCAAGCCCTGACGTAAACGGAATTGTCACCAACTCGTCACAGTTATCGCGAACAAGACGTGAAATTCCGTGCTCCTCATTACCGAGAACAATCAAAGCAGGCTTTTTCTTTTCGTTGCAGAGTTCTGGGATTTTTTCGACTGGCGTTCTGCCACGCACGTCAGTTCCAAAGCGAATCATCTTGCCCTTCATAGACACGAGCAATTTTTCAATTGACTGAATCGAATAGATGTTTACGAATTCCATGCCGCCCTGAGCAACACGATAAGAGCTTGTCGTAACAGAAGACTGAGCCTCATCACGCGGAATCACGATGTTCTTAAAGCCAAAAAATGCTGCGCTCCTGACGATTGCGCCCAGATTGTTTGCGTTTCCAACACGGTCTAGCAAAATCGCACTTTCTTTGTTGTGGAGCCATTCGTCTGTAATCTCTGTGTTGAGATGAGGGATTTCTTCGTTACGAATCATGGCAACAACGCCCTGATGATGAGGTGTGCCACTAAGTTTTTCAAGTTCGCCTTCCGGGATATTGTTGTAAGGAACTTTTCGCTCCGCAAGGGATTTGAACAAGTCCTTAAAATCCATCATTCTGTCGCGGGTGTAATAAAATCGGGAAATCTTCTGAGGATTGCACTTTGCAAGAGCCTTTACCGCTTCAAAGCCACATACGGCAAGTTCGTTTCTAATATCATTCTTCATAAGGAATTATTATATCCAAAAAAATCAAAATTGTATATGGAAGCAAATTTTTGTCGATAAATTGTGGAAAACCAAGCAGAAATCCACAAAGTTTTTAACAAATTCCCCCGACTTGTCCACAAGTTTTACACAATTTGTGGATATTTTGTGGAAAACAAAGCAGTTTTCCAACAGTTATCAACATGAGTTTTCCACAAAAAAGAAGGGCACCGGAACAATCCGATGCCCAAAAGCAAACAATTCAGGAGTGTTTATTGCCTATTTTATTTGATGAAGTTCTTCTCTTTTGCAAGAGCAACACCGGCATCATTCCATTCTTTACCGCCGATTTTGTTGAACTCGTCGAGGAATTTCTGCCATTCTGTTGGGTTGAGTGCGCGGTTTCCAGTCATGAACTCAACAACGCCCTGCTCGTAGAATCGTTTTACGTCTGCGTTTGGTTTTGGCATTTTGTCCTGACCGATACAAGCTGTCCAAGCTTTAGACTGCATTTCACGGAGAGTCTTAAGAGCAGACATCTCTTTGCCGTTCTTTGAGTACCATGTTGGGTAGCGTGAAGCCAACTCGATGTCGCCGTTGTAGTAAACCATGTTGCGGAGCTGTGTGAGCGGAATCATAGCAGACTCTGTGTAACCTTTTGATGGGTCAGCCAAACCTTTTGTTGTTGGAACGCCATTGTTCAAGATATAGTTCTCACCTTCTTTACCCCAACCGAGGAGATAGTAACCTTCGTCAGAAGACATCCATTCAAGGAGCTCTGCGATTTTGTCCATCTTGCCCTCTTTAGCAGCTTTTGCAGAAACTGCATACATTCGGTAAGCCTGTGAGTATGTACCAGCTGAAGATTTGCCTTTTGGTCCTACAGGTGGCTCAACAACAATCCATTCGCCTTCCGGGAAGTTGTTGTCGAATGGTTTGTAGTTTCCTTCGTTTGCATAAGCAGCGTTCTGCTCACGCATGATACCAAAGCGTCCCTGTTTCCAAGCAGCGCGGAAATCGTCTTTTTTGTAAGCCAACCAGTTTGGATCCATTACACCAGCGTCAACCATCTGTTTTGTGTAAACCATTGCCTCATAGTACTCCGGTTTGTAGAGGTTAAGACCAGCTGTTGCAGCAGATGAGAGATCCCATGTACCAGCTACGCCGAATGCACCGAAGATTGGGTCAAGACGGCGGCCAAGACCTTCGTTTGGAGCAGAAACTTCAAGGAATGCACCGTATCCGTATGTGTCGTTCTTGCCGTTTCCGTCAGGGTCTTTCTCTGTGAAAGCTTTCATTACAGCCATGAATTCGTCTGTTGTTTTTGGAACTGAAAGTCCGAGTTTGTCGAGCCAGTCTTTGCGGATAAGAACACCTTCGTTTCGGACAATTGAACCAGGCTGAGCGAGTGCATAAGAGTGTCCGTCGATTGTTGTGAATGCGCGTGCGTCTGCATCGTACAATTTTGCAGTGCGGTTTGGCATTTTTGCATACATTGAATCAACCGGAGCAAGCAATCGTTTTGAAACGAGAGTTGAATAAACTTCGTTTGAAACCATGAAAATATCAGGCAATGTGTTTGCGGCACCAGCAGCGTTGATCTTTGTGTTCTGATCTGCTTCTGATGACGGCAGGTTTGTGAGCTTAAGATTGATGTTGAGCTTGTCTTTTACAATCTGGTAGCCAATCCAGTCAGCTGGGATTGGACCAGCTTCTGATGCAGCTGCACCATACCAAAGTTCAATGTCTACTGCCGCACTCTTTTTTGAGCCGCATGATACCATAGCCAATGCTGTGAGTGCTGCTACAGAAACAACAACTCCTTTCATTAACTTCTTCATTTTTTCCTCCTTGTTATTTGAAAACAATGAATCCATTTTAATTTTATTCAAACTTAGCCCTTGACAGAACCAAGCATTGTACCTTTTGTGAAGTATTTCTGGATGAACGGATAAGCGAGCATCATCGGAATAGCAGACAAGAATACACAAGCTGCTTTGATAGATGCGATAGAAGCCGCACCGAATGCCGTACCAGTGTCCAAAGTTTCGCTCATTGAAGCACCAAGAAGGATGTTTCGAGTGAGGATTGGAAGTGGCTGCAAGTAAGCCTCTGTTAAGTAAAGAAGGGCATGCATGAAGTCATTCCAGTAACCAACTGCATAGTACAAACCGATTGTCATGATGATTGGCTTTGACAATGGAAGAATGATAGATATAAGAACATACCATTCTGCCGCACCGTCGATTCGTGCTGATTCTTTAAGAGACTCAGGGATTCCCTCGAAAAAGCCGCGCATAATCAGACAGTTGTAAGTACCGATTGCACCTGGCAAGAAGATTGAACACAAGTGGTTAGTAAGATGAAGATTTGTTACGACAAGGAACGTTGGGATAACGCCGATGTTGAACAAATATGGAATCAAAACGAAGTAGTTGAGGATTTTGCGACCTGGCAAGTCCTGAACAGACATACAATATGCCATCGGAACAGTGAGCGACAAAGATGTTACAACACCGAAGAGCATGATTTTGATTGAGTTCCAGAAAGCAAGGGTAAATCCATTGTTTCCGAGCAATGCTTTGTAAGCAGAAGAATCCCACTTCCATGGCATGAGAATGAATTTGTCGAAAGTCGTTCCGATGTAACCGTTAGGAGTTACAGAAGATGAAATTGTACTGATAATAGGAACAGCGATGACAACACCGATGAAAACAAGGAACAAGTTTACGCCTGTGTAGAAAGCTCTGTCGCCTGATGTTAATTTTACTGTCTTTGGTTTTTCCATTTTAGCACCTCAACAAATTACAAGAGAGAAGATTCAGTCAATTTCTTGACAACCTTGTTAGAAACCATAACGAGCATCATGCCGATTACGCCCTTGAAGATACCTACAGCGGTAGCAAGAGCAAACTGGAATTCAAGAAGACCCTGACGGTAAACCCATGTATCGATAATATCTGCAACTGAATAAACAGCAGGTGAATACAACATGAACATCTGGTTGAATCCGGCATCAAGAACCGTACCAAGCTTAAGAAGAACTACAGTAACGATGACAGGTTTGATTGACGGAATTGTGATGTACCATACTCGCTGAACGGCAGAAGCACCTTCGACCATAGCAGCCTCGAACAAAGAAGGGTCAATTCCCATGAGAGCTGCAATGAAGATAATTGCTGCCCATCCCATTTCCTTCCATGCGTCCGAAAGAACGACCATCACAGGGAAGACTTTTGTGTTTGTAAGGAAGTCTAATGATGAGCCACCGAAACTTTCAATGACCTGATTAACAAGACCGTCACCCTTTGCAAACAAAATGAGAAGGATACCGTACATGATAACCCAAGAAAGGAAGTGCGGAAGATAAGCCAAGGTCTGAACAACACGACGAAGCACATTATGAGTACATTCATACAATGCAACAGACAAAATGATTGAAAGAGGGACTGAAACACAAAGCTTAGCCAAGCTGTAAAGAATTGTGTTCCTCATAAGTTCGCCAAAGTAGAACGAATGGATGAATGTGCTGAAGTTTTTGAATCCAACCCAGACACTGCCCCATACTCCATCTACAGGCTCAAAATCTTTGAAAGCAATCTGACCATTAACAATCGGACCATACTTCATAATCGCATAGTACACGACTGGAATGACGAGAAGTGCATAAACCGAAAAATGTCTCTTGATATTCTTCCAGAGATCTTTTTTCGGTGCATTTAAAACATTAGTTTCGTGTGCGTTCATACCTAACCTCATGAGACAATAATAATACGGAAAACGTCAATTAGAAATTAAATATACTTTTGTCTTATTGGACAAAACCGAACATATTATAGTTATGGAAGCTCCAAAAATACAAAGTTTTTGAAGTTTCCCACTATTGCTTTGAACGGATTTTTCCTGGCGGTATGCCGTAGATTTTTTTGAAGACGCGACAGAAATATGCCTGATCCTGGAAACCGGAATTTTCTGCGATTTCGTAGATTGTATCATTGGTTTCGAGGAGCATTTTCGTAGCGATGTAGATTCGATAGCGGTTGAGATATTCCCACAAACTCAAGCCAATTTCCTTGTGGAAAATGCGTGTGAGATAATCTTCGCTGACATGAACTGTGTCTGCAAGCTTCCAGCGGACAATCTGCTTTGAAGCGTTGCGGTTGAGATAAAGAATTGCCTTTTTGACGAGCGCACCTGTGTGTGGCGGCAAAATTTCGTCACCGGCAAGGATAGCCTTGATTCGGTCGTTGAACTGCTCTGACTCGGCTGCCCCGCGGTTGCAAAGAATAATGCGAGGATGAGAACAAAGAAGCTCAATTTCTTCATCGGTTTCAACAGTGTCTGGAAGAACGATGATTGGAACGAGAACAGTTTTTTGATTCTGGCGGATTCTGCGAATATCTTCTTCGGTGATCTTCTCAAATACAATCAGCGAAGGCGTGATTTCAGAAAGAATATCATCAAATTCGTCCATTGAAGAGACTGTGACTGTATTTGACTCTGTTGCCCAAGTGCCGTAATGAGTGTGCTTTGTGTTTACAAACAAAACTGGAGCCGAACGCTGCGCACGGATTTTCTGCTCAAGAATATCCGAGAAATTGTGCCCTACAAGATTGTGGCTGTAACAAATAAGCGGAGCACGGAACACAGAATCTTTTTTGCGAAGGCCGTAGATTTTAATCCACTCGTCAATCGGGGCAGTGTCAGGCTCCCAATAGAACACAGCATTCTCAAAATTTGAATCCAGATAACCTTCATCAAACATGTATTTTGGCTTCATGCCGAATTTTTCATCAGCGCAATTCTCAGAGAAACAATACAATTCAGCCTTTGTAAAATCATGGTTCTCCAATGGCAATCCGGCAAGATTCGGCCACGGCAAAGTGACTTCCGCATAACTGTTTGACTTTTCGACATCGCCAAACTGAAGAAGAATAATTTTTTCGGCAAGGAGAAGCTCAGGTTTGTGCCAGTCGAAACGATTTGAATAGAATTCGATATGAATTCCATCGATTTTCTCTGAGATACACGGAATCTTTTCTGCATAATCAAAAATTGTCTGCAAAGCACGCTTGAGCCGTTCGGCATCACCAAAGAGAAGTGGATATTCCTGATTGAGAGTGGCCGCAATGCTTCCTGGAAGAATCTGACGAATTTCAAACAATTTTTTATTCATCGGAAGATCGTCAACCTGAGAACGTGTCAAATCAACCAGCGTTTCAGTCTTTTGGAGCTGGGCATTAATCTGCGAGCGGAGGAAAAGAAGCTGCTCGGCAAGAATTTCCTTGTCGATTACGCCCTTTTCGATATTGTCTTCCATTTGCTGGACTTTTGACGAAAGATTTTTGAGCGGATCACACAAATCACTTCCAACGTTCGCAAAGAATTCAGTCTTAGCGAATTCGGCCTGCTCAGCAATTTTGCGGGCCTCATTTGTTGCCTCAAAGAAAAGAATGCTCTGCAATGTGCTGCTCACGGAAGAACGCAAATCTTCATATATAATGCCGTGGCATTTAGCATAATTACAAATTATGTATCCGTAAGCATGTTCGTCATCAAAAAGCGGCTGCACGACAAACGCACCATTCGCAAAATCAGAAGCATATTTTTCAGGAACAAGATTACCCCGCTGAAATTTAACAGGCTCCGTCCTTGCTTCGTCCGTAGCATTGTAACCGCCGATATAATTTGAATAACTCTCGTCCTCATATAAAACAAGGGCAAAAGTGCGGATTCCGATTGTATCAAGATATTTTTTAAGCACGTTGATAAGCTTTGGACGGTCATAAACAGAAAGAAGCTCATTTTTTAAAGACGAAATAACCATGTTGACCTTTCGGCTCTCAAACTGCTCCTGAATGAGCACACGCTCCTGAATTCGCGGAACAGAAACAATTACATGGCGAATAACTTTTTCGATATATTCTGGTGAAAGATCCGTGATTCCGCGCAATGTGGACAAGAAAGTAAAGACAGTAAGAGACTCTCCGCCTTCCTCAAAATATTTTGTAATCCACTGAGAGAAAAGCTCGTAGAATTTCGGCTTGTCATTGTCAAAAAGGGCACGGAGCATGGGATCAAGATTAGCCTTTTCCGGAGTGGTATGGAAGATTTTGAAAAGTTCTTCTCGGAACTGAGCCTCATTACGAATTTTGTATTTTGAATCAGCTGAATTCCAGATTTTTGCACGGTTGCAGCCACAGCTTTCGCGAATCACAGGATAGGCAAAAAGTTTTGTGTCCGTAACGCCTAACATTCCGTCAAGAATATTGGAAATCTTTTCGTATGCATCAACACCAAGCTCCAAGTTTGGCATGTGAACCGTAGAAAATGCAGGAACAGAGATTCGGCTCTCTTCGGTATCGTTAAAGCCACCGACCAGCAAATCTTTTGGAATTCGAATTCCGCGTTTTTTAAGATAATTGACAGCGGCAAATGTCATCAAATCGCTGGCACCGATAATCGCTGTAAAATCTTTGCCAGGAACAAGATTACGTTCCTCACAAAGCTGAACAATAGCCTTTTCGCCATCTGTCCAGCTGAACGCATCTGTTATGAGATTCTGATTTTCTTCTGTATCTAAACCAGTATCTATAAGGGCATCTTTGAAGCCCTGGAATCTATCTTCGGCAGAAGTGTGATTCTGCGGACCACGCAGAAATGCAATTTTCTCCGCACCATGAGTTTTTATGAAATGAAGGGCCAGTTCCTTCATGCCGGTGTAAGCGTCAAATTCGGAGCAAGGCTTGCCCTGCAGCTTTTGACCGATTGTAACGACAGGAATTTGACTGAAACGCTCATGAAATTCCTCGACTTCCTGCAGGGAAACAGAACCACTGATACTAGAGGCCCAGCTGATAAGGCCGTCAAGATTAGAAGGATTTGCAAGTTCATAGACAGAATTTCTAAGAGTTTCAGCTGTTTTGTCTGAAGACAGTTTGCCGCCTGGGAAAACAAAAAAAGCACCTTTGTCCTGCGAAGCACGAGCAACGATTTTGTGCCAGAGTTTGAGAGCTGAACCGCTGTATATTGTTGAGAGAATAAAGCCTATTCTTCGTCCATTTGGATAATTCTGCATTTTTATATTTTATAGTGACATCGCTATTTTTACAAGTTTTATATGTATTTCATAAATATATTTTGCATGAATTTGACTATTTCGTGTATTTGTCGGTATTTTTCATATTTCAAGAATTTTTCACGGTTTTTATCAAAAAGGTGTCAACAATCGCTATATGATTTTTCATCTTTCGGGATTATAAAGTTAAAGTAGAATTTCAAATCAGAAACATTCGGAGGTTCAATTTATGGCTCTTAAATCAATAAAAGATGTGATGAAAACAGTTTCTCGCCCAGAGAAAGTATTGCAGTTCGGTGAAGGCGGATTTTTGCGCGCTTTCGTTGACTGGCAGATTGATATTGCAAATGAAAAAGCAGGCTTCAACGGCAACATCGTAATCGTTCAGCCGCTCGAAAAAGGCATGATTGATGCGATGAACGCACAGAACAACCTTTACACAACAGTTCTCCGCGGAATGAAAGACGGAAAACCAACAGTTGAG
>Ga0256407_10001390_pt1 | contig 51598 bp, 37 predicted proteins | sample RumenRJG_04DNA_FD_193489 | JGI IMG/M metagenome (GOLD analysis project Ga0256407, IMG submission 193489) | Bovine rumen microbial communities from Lethbridge, Alberta, Canada - RJG_04 | ecosystem: Host-associated > Mammals > Digestive system > Stomach > Rumen | place: Canada: Alberta... | reverse complement strand
TTTTTCCGTCGGCCTTGAATGTAAGCTCGCGGAACTTTACGTTGCGCTTTTGGTTTACGCCGTTTGAGCGCTCGCAGTCGTGGTAGAACAAGTACCACTTGCCGTTGAATTCCAAAATCGAATGGTGCGTAGTCCAGCCCAAAACCGGAGTCAAAATGCAGCCGCCGTAAGTGTAGGGGCCGTAAACGTTCTTGCTTGTGGCGTAGCACAAAAGGTGGCTTGTTCCGGTTGAGTAGGTAAAGTAATAAGTTCCGTCTTTTTTGAAAAGCCAAGGATCCTCAAAGTAGCGGCGAACGTCGTCTCCGCCCTTGAGCGGATCGCCCTTTTCGTCAACGATGACCAAGTCGCGCAAGTCCTCGGAAAGCTCTTTCATATTGTCTTTGAGCAAAGCGATTTTTGGAGTGCAGGCGGGCTCGGCTCCCTGCGGCTCCTTGTTGTCGGCGCTCCACTTGTTGTTGCGGTACTGGTCAAGCTGGCCGCCCCACAAGCCGCCCATCGTAAGGTAATACTTGTTGTCGGTGTCTTGGAAGCAGCAAGGGTCGATGCTGTATGTTCCCTGAATGTAGTCGTCTTCCGGAGTGAAAGGTCCTTCGGGCTTATCGCCGACGGCAACGCCTACGCGGAACATTCCCTTTTTGTCGCGGGCGGGAAAATAAAAGTAATACTTGCCGTCTTTTTCGGCGCAGTCGGGCGCCCACAATTGCTTTGAGGCCCACTTTACGTCTTCCAATTTAAGGACGCAGCCGCAGTCGCGCGGCAAAGTTTCCGCGTCCTTCATCTCGTAGACGTGGTAGTCTTTCATATCGTATTGGTCGCCGTTGTCGTTGCTGGCCACGTCAATGTCTTCGTCGTGCGAAGGATAAATGTAAATCTTTCCGTTAAAAACGTGGGCCGAAGGGTCGGCTGTGTAAAGGTCGTTGACCAAGGGCTTTTTTTGAATGCTCATTTTTTCTCCCATTGTTAATGCTACCATTCTACAATTAGAACGGCTTTTTGTCAAACGTTCAGCCTTGAATTTCGCGCGCATTGAATTTTTTCAAAAAATCTGCCATACTGTTCCACATGAAAACACTTTCCATTAAAGAAGAACTTTCTTCAACAAGCTATCCTGGACGCGGAATTATCCTTGGAAAATCCGCCTGCGGAAAATACGCAATCGCCGCCTACTTTATCATGGGCCGAAGCGAAAACAGCCGGAACCGCGTCTTTGTTCAAGACGGAGACGGAATCCGAACGCAAGCCTTTGACCCGTCAAAATTGACGGACCCCAGCCTTATCATTTACGCGCCTGTCCGCGTCTTGGGCGACAAGACAATCGTCACAAACGGCGACCAAACCGACACCGTTTACGACGAAATGTCAAAAGGAAAAACTTTTGAAGAGTCGCTTCGCGGCCGCGAGTTTGAGCCCGACGCGCCCAACTACACCCCGCGCATTTCCGGCGTTATGGAAGTAAAAGGCGGAGCCTACAATTTTGGCCTTTCGATTCTTAAGAGCGACAACGGAAACGCGGACAGCTGCAACCGCTTTACATACAAGTACTCAAATCCGCAAAACGGAAAGGCGCGCTTTATCCACACCTACATGGGCGACGGAAACCCGCTCCCCAGCTTTGAAGGAGAGCCGGCCTTGCTTGACGCGCCTTGCGCCAACATCGACGAATGGACAAACGAAATTTGGTCCGCGCTCAACGCCGACAACAAAGTTTCGCTTTGGACCCGCTGGATCGAAATCGCCACCGGCAAATTCGAATCGCGCATAATCAACAAGAACGAATAGGACAGTTTTTATGTTAAAGAAATCATTCGCGCTTTTATTAATCGTCGCCGCCCTTTGCGCGATTTCCTGCAAACCGCGCGCGGTCCATAGCAAGCTCCCCCGCTCCGCCTCATCGCTCGCGATGGAAAAATGCCTTTCCGCCGATCCGGCCCTTATGGCGCTTATGGAAAAGTCCATCAAAAAAGCGCGAGAGATAAATCCCGACCCGGACACAAACCCCGTGGGCAGCGTGGCCCAACTTTACGACTTTTTGGATTGGGCCGACGTTTGCATGCCCTGGAACGTTTTGGCAAAAGGCAAGCAGCCCGCGCTCTACGACCGCATCGACCAAAGCGTGGATTACTTTTGGTTTGTCATCGACCAGCCGCTGGAAGAGCTTGAAGGCCGCGGCTACTACTACCCCACTTTGCAGTACCACGAGCCGATCGCAACATGGTGCCGCGAATACTCCGACAACTGGGGAAGCTTTCTTTCCACCGAGGCAAGCTGGAACGACGAGTATTACCAGAACGTAAAAAACGACCCCAGCATGAACATGCAGTACGGTTGGTACGCCGACACGAACGTTTGGAAAACCTTCAACGAATGGTTTTCGCGCCATCTTGTAGACCCGTCCGTCCGGCCTATTAGCGACTCAGATGTCGTCGCTCCCGCCGACTCTACTCCGCAAGGAATTTGGAAGGTTGACGCGAACGGCGACTTGGTTCAAAAAGAAGGCGTTGCGATTAAGTCAGCCAACTTCACTTCTACGGCGCAATTGCTTGGCCCCGACTCCGCCTACAAAGACTCGTTCAAAGGCGGAACGCTGACCCACACATTCCTTGACGTAAACGACTACCACCGCTACCACTTTCCTGTAAGCGGAACGATAAAAGAGCTGCGAAAAATCAAAGGAACAAACGCCGCCGGCGGAATAACCGTTTGGGACGCAAAGAACAAGCGCTATGCGCTTGAAGACGCGATTCCCGGCTGGCAAATGATTGAAACACGCGACTGCGTTGTAATCGACACAAAAGAATTTGGCCTTGTCGCCATTTTGCCGATTGGAATGTCGCAGATTTGCTCATGCAACTGGGAAGAAAACCTTAAGGTTGGCCTAACAGTAAAGAAGGGCGACCCGATGGGCTACTTTCTTTTTGGCGGAAGCGACATCGTGATGGTCTTCCAATCAACGGCTGACGTTTCGCTTCTTTGCCAGCCAAACGACCAAGGCGGCTACAAGCATGTCTTGATGGGCCAGCCCTACGCCCAAGTCAAGTAATCAACGCAGTTTGTCGCCGTACAGCTGCCGGGCCACATAAAGTTCGGGATGGTACTCAAAGTGCATGTTGTCCCAAATGGCCCAGCGGCCGCCCCAAATAAAGCCTTCGTCTTCAAAGGCCTTTATTACAGCGGGCGGCGGCATCCAGCGCGACTTTAACGGAATCAGCATCCAGTTCTTGTTTCCCTTTTGCTTTTCGTATCCCCAGTAAACGATTTTCTTGCCCCAGCCTTTTGGCAAAATGTCAACCGCGATTCCATAGCTGTGAAAAGAGCGCGTGGGGCTGTCGCGGATTTCGCGCCAATTGTAGCCGGAACACGTGCTTAGCGTTTTTAGAAAATCGCGGACTTCCTTGTCGGTCTTGGCAAGCGCCCAAATCTTTGCCTCTATCTTGTCAAGCTTTTTTCCGATTTGCCTGTGAACGTTGAGCGGCCTGTTCCACAAGGTCATGCTGCGCAAGTGAGTTTCGGTGGAGGCGCGCGTCTTGCAATCGTAAATCGCGTCAAAAATAAATTTTGACGACACCGCTCCCTTTTTGCGGTTTTCGTTGGAAGAGTATTCACGGATGCGCTGTTTTTTTTCTTCGCTAAAATCGGCGGGGTCTTCCAAGACTTGGTTGTACTTGTAAATCACGCGCCAAAAATGGTCGCGGTTGGCCAACTGTTCCTTGGGAAGATACAAGCCCTCCGCCCGGTAAAGAATCGAAGTTTTTTTAAATGCCGTGACTTTTAGCGCCCAATCCTTGACCTCTTTGTCGTAGTCCAATTCAAACTGGCACCAAGGATAAGCCTGGCGGAAAATTTCCAATTCCTCTTTTGGAGTCAAATTTGAAAGGCGGGGCCAATTTTCATCTTCTTCTTGAGCGGAACCGTTCAGCAAAAAACAAGACAAAACCAAGAGAAAAATTGCAAGAGTTTTTTTCATTTTTTTTAGGCTATTCCAAATAACGGCCGATTGTTTGGCACAAAGTTTCGGGAACGATGGGCTTTGTCAAAAAGTCAGTCATTCCGCACTCGATCGTTCTTTTTTTGTCGCTGGGCTCGACGGTGGCTGTGACTGCGATTATCGGAGTTGTGGCGGAATCGGGCCTGTCCAAATTTCTAATGCGCTTGGTGGCTTCAAAGCCGTCCATAATCGGCATGGCGATGTCCATAAGAACGGCGCAAATGCTAAAAGGCTTGCTTTCGGCAAATTGGCTAAGCGCCTCGGCTCCGTTTTGGGCCACAAGGACGTTCATCCCATAGCGCTCCAAAATGGCTCTTATAACCGAGTTGTTCATATCGCTGTCGTCTACGACTAAAACTGTCTTGCCCGAAAAGAGCGAAAATAAATTCCTGCCAAGCACTTTTTTCTCCGAATTCCGATGGCGACTATTATAGCGCGCAAGGCCTAGTCTTTCAATAGAAGGGAGATCATTTTTTTTGCCGTGTCAAAAAAGGCCGGTTCGATTATGTCGGGGAATTTTTCCTCAATTTCTTTTAGTTGGGCCAAAAGCTCTTGGGGAACGGAAGAGCCGCCGATTAAAATCTCGCAAAAGCCCATTTCGCGCCTTTGCTTGGCGGCGTCGTTGTCGGTTTGGCAGAGGTAATGGACAAAATCCAGCTGGTAAAGGGCCGTCATTTGTTCTGGCGTCAGGTTGGGGAACTTTATGTTTAGGTAGAGGGGCGGATTTTCTTGCCAGAGGCCGGAACCGCCTTCCTGGCCAAGATTATGGGCCGACTCTTGGCCTTGCGGCGCGTCTTGAACGGCCTCTAGCGCAAAGTCCGTAAGAATGCGCGGCAAGGTCTTTCCCTTAATCAGCGCGATGGCGGCGCTGGACCCGCTAAGGCGCGGATTTATTTCTATGATATGCCATTTGTCGTTGTGAAAGACCAAGTCAACTTGCGCGATTCCTTCAAAGTCCAAAAGCCGCGCCAAACGCTCCAACATGGACTTTAACTCCTGGCACTTGTAGCGCGGCAAAGTAAGCGGGCCCAGCTTTACCGACTGCTTGGGGCTGCAAATGCCGTATTGGTTTACGGAATAAAGGAGCGGCGGAAAAACGTCGATGGCGGCGACTTCTTGGTTAACCATAACGTTGCCGCGCTTTGTGACATGCACTTCCGTTCCAAACTGGGGGCCGTCCAAAAATTCTTCCACCAAGCGGGAGCTGTTGAATTTTTTTGACTCCAAGTAATTGCGTACCGCTCCCATCGTGTGGACCACTTCCATTCCGTAGGAACTAAGGCCCACCGTATCCTTTATGATGACGGGAAAATTAAGCCGCTCGATTTGGCGCAAAACATATTCGCGGTAAACGTTTTCGCGCGCCTCGGGCTTTTTGCGTTCCGCCCAAAACATGTCGTAGTCAACGTAAACCGCCTTGGCGCAGTTAAAGCCGTTCCGCTCCAAAAAATCGTGGGTCCGCGCCTTGTCAAAGCAAACCGCCTGCGTGTCCGCCCTGTGGCTTACGACGCGGACTCCATTCTGGCGCAAAATGTCGGCGACCATCGCGTCCTGCAAGCCAAGCCAATCGTATGGCGTAATCCAAAAACTTGCCGCCACGGCGACGTCGGGCTTTAGCGCCAAAATCTGTTCGGCGATTTTTTCCGCTCCGCCCGCCTGCAAAAGGCAAACGTCGATTCCTTCCGGCTTTGAGATTTCCGCTCCCTCGTAGTCCAGCAAAAACATCGCGGGCAGCATCGTGGCGATCGCAAACTTGTGCTGGGGGAACGCGGCCGCCACCGCGCTCCATTCGTCCTTCCAAGACGGCAGCGTCTTTATGTGAACGATTTTTGGGTCAAAGTAGTTTGAGCATGAACTGTAAAAAACAACGCGCATTTTTGCCATTCTAGCGGATAAAACTTTTACGCGTCAAGAGCCCTCGTTAATTGAACCAAACCAACAAACTCTAATTCGCGCAAAAACCGCGCAACTTTTTTCCGTAATCCCGTCAAAAAAAGATAAAAAAAGCGCAATCGCGCATACCTTATAGGCATAGGAAAACGCGCCGCGTTTTTCAATTATTGCATATAAGGAGTCATACCATGAACGAAAGTCAAATGGCGCTCACGCCGCAGGAAAAGTGGGAGCGGGCCACAATCGCCAACAACTTCATCTTTTACAAAGTGATGAGGAACAACCCAGACGTCTGCAAGGAGCTTTTGGAAATCTTGCTTGAATTCAAAATCGAGCGGATCGAGATGAGCCAGGAGGAAGTCGTAGACATCGACTTTGCAAGCAAGGGCATCCGCATGGACGTCTACGCCAGGGACGCGGACGGGCTAAAGGCCTACAACATCGAGGTTCAAACCACGGACACAAGCGAACTGCCGGAACGAGCCCGCTACTATCAAGGCGTGATGGACGTGGACCTTTTGAAGTCCGGCCAGCAGTACAAGGAGCTAAAGACAACCTACATCATTTTCATCTGCCTTGACGACATCTTCAAAAAAGGCCTGGCCAAGTACACTTTTGAGAACCTTTGCCTCGAAGACACGGAAACAAAATTGAACGACAGGACGCAAAAAGTCTTTTACATTTGCAAAAACTATGATAAACTGTTGGACAATAGGCAAAAGGCCTTTTTGCGCATGGTCACACAGAACTCCAGCAGCGACGACTTTACCCGGCGCGTTGGAGGCCTTGTCGAGAACGCAAAGCGCAACACGCAATGGAGGCAGCAGTTTATGGAATGGGACAGAGAGATGGCCTGCATGCGGGCCAAGGGCAGAGCCGAAGGCAGAGAGGAAGGCGCGCAAGAGAAGGCCGTGGAAGCCGCTCTTGTCGCCATAAAAGAATTTGGCGCCTCGCCGGAATTGGCGGCTGAAAAGATGGGCGCTCCATTAGACAAAGTGCTAGAAGCGTTAAAGGCCATCGTTGCAACAGCCTAATCCCCACACGTTTTTGCGCATGGTGACAGGCGGCAAAGCCTCAAACAAGTTCACCGGCCAAGTGCAAGACCTTTTGAACGACGCCAAGCGCAACACGCAATGGAGGAAGCAGTTTATGGAATGGGAACGCGAAAAAACTTACATTAGGGAAGACGCAATGCAGCAAAAAGCCCTAGAAACCGCGCGAAAGTTTCTAAAAATGAATCTTGGAAATCCAGAACAAATCGCGCAAGGCACCGGCCTTCCCCTAGAGCAAGTCCTAGACCTGCAAAAAGAACTCGCCGCCGCCCCCGCCAACTAACCCGTCAACCCAAAAGCCCGCCCGCTTGCCCCAGCCTTAACGGCTTGGAAAGCCTATATCGTTCTAAATACTAAAACTTATGGCCTAACTCCGTCCGCTCCAACCGTTATAGTCTTGCGGTTACAAACACGAGTTGAAATCACTACAAATCGTCAAAAGTCATCCAGCCGCTTGGAATGCCGCTTGAGCCTGATTCCCAAGAGGTTCCACCCTTATAAAAGAATGTGCCGCCAGTGGCAACGCCGTCAAGCCAATCTTTAGTACATTCCTCCGCGCTGATGCTTGTGGCATGACAAGTGACGCTGTTAAGGATTGTACAGCCTTGGAACATCTGCTTATAACAATAACTTTTCAATGTAGACGCAGGAAGTTCGGGCGCGGTCGTAAGGCTTGTACAACCAGCGAACATCATTTTATAACAAGTATCTCCCAACGTTGTCGCAGGAAGCGCGGGCGCGGTTGTAAGGCTTGTACAGCCTTGGAACATTGATATATAACATTGACTGGCAGAACTCAAATCTGTCGCAAGAAGCGCGGGCGCGGTTGTAAGGCTTGTACAGCCTTGGAACATACCCTCGCAACATTGGCCCGCAACTGTCGTCGCAGAAATCACAGGCGGCGTTACAAGTTTTTGACAGTCTCTAAACATATAATGATAACTTCCATACGGCAACGTTTCCGCAGGAAGATTAGGCGCCCTTTCCAAGTTTGCACAACCACGGAACATCATCCTATAACATGTCCACTGCAACGTTGTCGCAGGAAGCAGCAGGTCTTTGCTAGGATGGTTCTTTATATGCGTATTGTCTCTGAATAGACTGTCAAAAGTGTATTCCCCTGTCAGCGTCACATTGGTCTCAAAATTGTCCTTGTCCACAAGGCTCATGACATTGCCGTAAACATAGCAGTCCGCATCGCAAGAAATGTTACTGCTATTATTTGATGTGTGGTAAGTCTCGTTATTGCCAAAGAACTCAACCTTGTCGCCGGCATCAAGAATTATATTTTTACTTTGGGTTGCCAATATATTCTGCTCATCGCCGCCGTTTATTTTGTAGAACACAGGGCCGCTTGCCTTGTTGTCAAACGTCACTGTAACGCTGCTTTCCACCGCTTCAAGCGTCAAAGGAATGGACAGAGCCGTAACATCTTTGTAGTCAAAGCCGCACTTGCCGTCGGTGCAAGTTACGCTTCCATCGTCTTCGCGGGTGTCTTTGGCTCCGTCGTGCCAGGCGGTGGTGGTTGTTTGGTTGGGGCGGCTCACCTTCTTCCACTGCTCCTTTGTTCCCGCAAAGTCAATCTTAAAGCCGTCCGCGCAGCCTACAAAGGCGCCTGCTTGGATTCCGCGCGGGTCGTCCGAAGAGCTGGCTTCGCTAATCTTTTCGGGAAGCGATATTCGCGCCAAAGAAGTGCAACCCTTAAAGGCGTTGTACATCACAAGCTTCACGTTTGACGAAAGCTCAACCTTTGTAAGGCCGCTGCAGCCCTCAAACAGGCCTATGACATCTGAGCCGTCTTGTCTCGCCACAATGTATTGCAGCCAGTCTGGCAAGTATATTTCCTTAAGGTTTGCGCAGCCGGCAAAGTATGAGTTGTTGTTATAGTTGGCCAAAGGGTTGTAGTCATCGGCGTCTGGATCGCCGTCGGCGGGAACGTAGTTTGTTTCGCGCGCGTCAAGTTTTATCATAACGTTTTCGGCCGCGCCCTTTATGGCTTTGGCAACTTTTGCAAGGCCGTCGTCGCCAGTAGTGATTGTTGTGGAAGCATAGTCCATGCGCGGGCCTACCGTTCCGACAACCTTTACGGAATAGTCGCCAGCTGTCGTTAAGCCGCCGATGTAATCCGCGACGGTCTCGGCGCTGTAGTCGATTGCAATCGGAATGTTGGCCTCGTGCGTCGCGCCAAGGAATTCTACGGTTACTTTTAGTATGTAGTTGTTGGGCGGCAAATCCTTTGCGTTGCCGGCAGTCTTGGCAACAAGGGTAATCTTGCTGGCGTCGGTCGGATCAACCGTGGCGTCTCTTACCTTAGTTCCGCCTGAGTACAGGGCCGCGGTGATTGTGGCCTTGGCGCCTGTCGGGTCGGGGACATTAGTCGCAGGCGTTCCTGATTTTGTATAGAGCGTAAGCTTGTCGGTACTAAAGTAAATGTTGCTTGGCGTTCCGCTAGGCTCTTTGCGCTTTCCGATAAGGTCATTGATTACAAATGTCTTTGTGGCGCCAGGGTACATGCCCGCGTATTGGCCCACCGCTTCCGAAAGCTCCGGCGTAAAGGTGTAGTCAGTCGCGTTGTAACTGCTGGCGCTGGATACCGCAAAGGCGGCTTCGATGCCGGACGGAGCGATGCCATAGCCGTTCTCCGACTTAAAGACAACGCCCGGCTTGGGCGGATAATCATCGCCTTCAGAATAGTCGTAGCCGTTTGTAAACACAACAGGATGTCCGACTGTAGGCTCGTTATGGCCAGTCGTCAAATCAACGTTAATGCCGATAAGGCTTTCGTAGAAACCGTCGGTATCTAGGTTTATATCGATAACCTTAAGCGGCATAGTCAAGTTGCTTTGCGTTGTTGTTCCTGTTATGTAGTTGTTGTAAATTGTGTTCTTGCCCTGTAAAGACACTCCAGTTGTCGTGCCATCAGAGAACACGCCCGCGCATTTGGAGTCGGCGTGGTTTCCTGTGATTGTAGTTGACTCAAGGATCAAGGCGCCGCCGCAGTAAATGGCGCCGTATTTGTCGGCGCTGTTGTCCTTAATTGTACAAGACTTAAGAGACAAGGTGCCGCTGTCGCAATAAATGGCGCCGCCGAGTTTTGCGCCTCTAGTTCCGGAAATTTCAACATTAGTCAAAGTGGCGCTGCCGCCGCCTACATAAATGGCGCCGCCTTTTGTAGATCCTGCGCCAGAAGTTGACGCTTTTGTTCCCTTAATGGAGCCGCCGGTCATAACAAACTGAGCGCCAGAGCCGGTGCCGGTGACGTGTATGGCGCCGCCCGTAGTTTCTCCAACCGACGCCTGGCCCAAAGCGCCGTTGTCGACAAAGTCGCAATTTGTGCAAGTTGCCTTAGAGCTGTTTCCGCCAACATCAAGCGCTACGCCAGAATAGTAACAATCATCCGGCGAGGCAAGGCTGTTTTCAAACCTGACGTTTTCAAACACGGCATATGTGTTGGCGACATAAACAGACGCGGCGGGCGCCTTTTTGACGCCGTAAACGCGGCCGTTTTTGTATTCAAGGCGAGTTTTGCTTCCGCCGCCGCCAATAAAGACGCCGGCATAACCGTGGCTGCTATCATGGCGATTATTGGCAAAGGCGCCGGTTACGTTGATGTTTTGCAAGATCAATTTTCCGTTAGTGACCGCAACGCAAGAGCGCTGGTCAGTTCCGTTTCCAGAAGCGTCAAGCGTCCACGTTCCGCCGTAGCCTTGAATAATTACATCAGCGTCAAAAGTAACTGAAGCCATTGCATTTTTGTAAGGGTCGCTGGGGCTATTAGAAGATTTATATGTCATGTATTTGGATTCGTCGGGCACAGTAAGGTCGCTCATTACGTAAACCTTGCAGCCTTCAGAAAGCGAGTAGCCGCTGCTTGTAAATGTATCCAAGGCCTTTTTGATTGTTCTAAACGGCGTGGCTCTTGCGCCGGTGTTGTCGTCACTTCCTTCTTGGCTTACGTAGAAGACGGCGGGCTGAGTTACTCTTACGGTATCCGCCTCTGTCTTAAGGCTTGTAATATAGTAGTTTTTGCTGGCCGTGGCTTGAATCTTAAACGAGCAGCGGCCGGGCAACTTTATCGTGGCGCTTCCTGCCGCCGTTCCGCGCAACACGCCATTCTCGTCGCCAAAAGGCGCGGCGCCGGTCAATTTCGTAATCGTGTAGTTTATGTTCACCTCTCCGCAAGGCTTTGGAGAAATTGGGGGATTTGCAGACTCGTCGCCCTCGTCCATTCCGTTGTGAACTATGCGCAAAGTGTAAAAGCCTGTCTCTTCGTCGGCGGCTACAGTCGAGCCGGTCGCAATAGAAGTTCCGCTTGGATCTTGCAGCAAGGGCGCGCTTAGGCGGGTGGCCTTGTTTGAAGTCGCAAGGCTTGCGGACAAGCCCGCGTCGTCTTCCAATGTAAAGTTACAAGTGATTGGTTCGGTTCCATATTCGTATATGGTCTTGTCGCTCAATGTCATGTAGCGAGCCACGTAAGAGTCTTTGTATTCGGCCTCGTCTCCCGTTCCGTCTCCACGAAATTTAAATCCGGTAGGGCTCAAAGCTTGCAATCCGTTAGGCCCTGTCGCGCTTAAGGTTGTAGTGTCCTCGTCCGCAAAGGTCCATTTGCCAGTTTCGTCAACGCTTGCCGAATTGTATATCTTTATCGGTTCGTTCAAAAAGTCAATGTATTTTTTTGTTCCGTTTATGTAAAGAGCGTGGACGTCGGTCTTGGTGTCATTAGTGATGGATCTATCATCCAACGTATTAATGCAACTGTTTGCAAAATAGTTTATCCTTGGAAGGTAAAAGCAAACCACGTAATGGTCGTTGTCTGTCGCTCCGTCGCGCTGAAAGCAGGCCAACTGCACGCTGGGCGGCGGCGAGTCGCTTGAAATTTTCATCTTGTCAAAGACGCCAAAGCTTGCGTGCGACACCGGGTGAAAAAGCTCCACCGTCGGAGAGATGTCGTCTCCCAAAGGATGGTTCAACAAAAATGTCGAACTATAGGTTATGTTGATTTTTGCAGTGTCGTCGGGGTCTTGCGCGATTGAAACGCCTTCCGCCTCGCCAATTATCAAGCCGCCGACAGAGCACTCCATGTTGTTGTGCAAAGTAAAACGGTACTTTTGCGGGTTTCGCAAAGTAAAGCTTACAACATGGTCTCCGGTCGCGGGAACGCAGTCAACGCCGTATTTGTTCTTTACCGTGTCGTCGGGAGTCACTTCAAAAAGCGCGATCGCCGCCGAGCTGGTCATCTCCAAAAAATAGCTTCCGACTTTGTTCTGGAAGGAATTTGCGTCAAAGCCCAAGTTGTCGCAAGAAGTAAGGGCAAGCGCTGTCGTGGCGGCAAAAAGCGCCGCAAGCTTTTTTAGCAACTTCATCCGTTCCTCCTTAGAACTGCCAACCGACGCTGGCGCTTGGCAGCACGGCTCCAAATGTCATGTCGCCAGGAATAAAGAACATTACAAAGTCAACATTGGCCTCTACGTAGAGACGCTTGTAAACAAAGAACTGCGCCGCCGCTCCCGCCATAAACGACGGGTTAAGGCTGGACTGCGGATCGCTTTTGATGTTGTGGTCAAATTCAAACTGGTAGCCAAGCATGGCGGTGATTCCCGCTCCAACATGGGCTTCCAAGCTAAGGCGCTTGTTAAAGAAGGGATGCGAGTAAGCAAGATACAGGTGGGCCATTCCAAGGCTTGACTTAAGCGTGTACTCGGACTTTTTGACTTGCATCCAAGAGTACGCGGCGCTTACGCCGATTCCCAAGTTTCCCCATCTTCGCTTTACAGGAAAGAATGTCACGCGCGCCGTGGCGCTCAAGGGGAATATAGTGCTTCCAAAATATTTTTCGATTGTTTCGTCAAACAAAACGACTGGGCAAACGTAACCGGCCGAAAGGTTAAGGTCCATCCATTTTTTGAATCGGACGGTCAAAAGGTTTCCGTTGTCGGGATCGTTTGTAAGGCCGGACGCGTCGGTGGCGATAAGCTGGTACTTTCCTACGTCCAAGTCGTTCATGTCAAATTTAAATTTAATCTTGCGGTCGTTGTCGCCGTGCTCCAAGATTTCCAACGGCTTTACTTCGCGGCCCTTGTCGGTTTTAAGAATGTAATCCGTAAAAGAAAGGTCGTCGTAGCCTTCCGACGGCATAAAAAGGTTGCGGCCGTCAAAAGTGATGATGCCGTCGTTGTCGTAGTCCAAGTAAATGTTTGAGCTAAGGTTTACGCCTACGCTTACGCCGTTGACGCGCGGCTTGTAGGCCCTGTAAATGGCAAAGTCTTCCCATTCAGACTGGGCTTTGGCGACGCCAAACAAGTTGTAGCTTATTACGCTGTAGCGGTAGTTGCCGGGCTGCAAGGCAGGCTCGATCTTTATTTGCGGAGTGTTGTCCTTTGTCGTCATGCGCAGGATTTCGTTAAAGTTTCCGCGCCTGTCGCGCTGCTCGATGATTACTTCGTACTTTAATGTAAGGCGCTGGGTTTCGTCTTCCCATTCCAAAAGCTGCCAGCTGTCTTCGGCGTTGCCGCTTTCTTTCTCTTCTTCCGCGGCGGCTTCGTCGCCAGATTCATTTTTGTCCTTTGACTTTTCTTTGGCCTTTTCTTTAGCGGCTTTCTTTTCGGCCGCGGCGACGGCGCTTGACTTTACAGTCTTTTTCTTTTGCGCTTTGGCAAAAGCGGCCGGGCCAATCAAGAGAAGAATCATTGCCGCTAACAAAAGGCGCTTAAAGTCCATAGGGGTTCTTGGCTCCTTTCTTTCCGCGCGCCTTTTTGGGGTCGCCTACGTCAACGGTAAAGTTTTGCGTCTTGACGGGGCTTCGCTGCAATATTTTGTCCACCTTTCCGTCCTTGTTTGTGTCAATCTTTCTGACAGCCTGAACAGAGGCTTGGAAGGTTCCGTTCATCAATTTTTCTTTTATCTTTTCGTCTTCAACGGCAAGGAAGTCAAACTTGTAAATCAAGTCCCTGGCGGGCACTTCGATTCTGGGGAGGAGCGGCTTTCCGCGCTTGTCGTTTACTTGAACCAAGTAATGGGTGGCGTCCTTTACCGCCGACCAAGCGAATGTAAAGTTGCGCGGATTGGTCTCCACCATCAAGTAATCGGCGTTCATCGTTTTTGGCGTTACGGTAAGCGAGCTGATTGAGTTGAGCGGAGCGACAGGCGTAATCCTAAAGCGGCCGATGTTCTTTGCGTCAGTGTTGGAAATGTCGTAGCCGTCGCTGGTTTGGGCCATTACGACAAGCTCGTAGTTTCCGGCGTCAAACGTGTCGGGCAATTCAACGTTAAGGCTGTACGGAATCTTTGGCCTTCCCTGCTCAAAAGAAATTCCGTCAGGATACTTTAACAACTGCCTTCTTTCTTTGCCGTCAACCTTGCTGATGACAAGCTGGCTCTTTGCCGGTTCTTCTACAGAAGACCAGCGTACGGCCAACGGCTTCATTACGGCGTCAACGCCTTCTACAACCGAGTCGCGCGCCGGAGCGATTACGTCAACCGGCCTAATCTTTACAAGCAAGAAGTTTCCTTCGGCCAAGCGTCCGTTGCGGCGGCTGGCCTTTCCTTCTATGGCGTTGGCGCGGGCCTGCAATTCGTAGCGGTAAGAAGTTCTGTCAACAAAGCCCGGAGTGTCGTACATCGGAATGTCAACGCCGGCCTGGTACAAGTTGTCCTCGTAAACAAGCTCGCCGTCGCTAAGCCTATAAATCGACAGCTTGTAAAAATCCGCTCCGTCAACGTCGGCCCATCTAAAGGCGTAGGGGCTGTCAGGATGAACGACGGCGCGGCCGATCGGAGCCGACACAACGGCTGCGGGAAGCTGCGGCAAAACTTCAAACGACTTGGCCGGAGTGTCCATTACGATTCCGGCGTCGTTCTTTGAATGCACTCTCCAATAGTAGCGGGATTCCGCAAACGGAATTGAAGACGCGCTGTTGCCGACAACCTTTGTTGAGTATACGATGTTCGTAAAGTTGGGGCTTGTAGAAACTTGCAATACGCTGACAAAGTCGCTGGGAAGGTTTTGCTTCCAAGTGAACTTCATGTCGGCGGCGAATGTGTTGGCCACGCGGTAGCCTTCCGGCGGCTCAATCGTTCTTACAAAAAGCTTTCCTTTTTGAGCGTAGAACATTCGCTCTTCGCTGGCCTTTGACTCGTTTCCTTCGTCGTCGATCTGGGCGACTGACCAATACCATTTTCCTTCGCCCAAGCTTACTTTGCTGGGAACGACTTCCATATAGTTTTTGTCAGTCACGGAATTTACCAAGGGCGAATTCTGGCGGCCCTCTTTGTAAATCTTTACGCGGTACGAAGAAGCTTCGTTTTCGTTCTTCCAAGAAAAATGCGTTGGTCCTACTTCCGCCGAAATGTCCACGCTTCCGTTTGACGTAGGAGTCAAAAGCTGCGGCGGATTCAACTCTCCGCGGCGCTCTACAGTAAATGTGTGGACTTGGCTGGGAGCCGTAAGTCCAACCTTGTTTACGGTAAAGAACGGAGTTACGCGCCAATAGTAAGTTCCCGCGGTCAAGGTCGAGATGATGCTTGACGTTGTGGCGCTTCTCTGGCTGATAACCGGCTGCTTTAAGTCTTGGCGCTTTGAAATTTCAAGCAAGTAAGAAGTGGCGTACTGGCTGTCCGACCAAATCAAGCGGACGGACGGCGCGCGCGTTCTATAATAGTATGTGTATTCGTTTACGGGAGTGATCAAGTCCGGCGACGGAGAGTAAAGGGTCTGCAAGCGGCCCGAAGCGGTTCGGTCGGCGTTTCTTACTTCCGTCGTTCCCTTGTTAACCGACTGCAATCTCCAGTACCAAGCGCCGCCGTCCAAGTCAACCGAAAGGTCGTTGAGGCCGTTGGCGTAAATGCGATGGGCGGGCTCGGCAAAATCTTTTTTGTCGCAGATTTCAAGCAACAAGTCTTCGTCTTGGTCAAGGCGGACGGCCTTCCAGCTAAACTTAACCGGCGTCGTCTTTCCTTCGTGGAACAAGAATTTTTGGTCGGGGCGCGGGCTCTTTACGCTAAGCGGCAAAGCCTTTACGCTTCCGTTCTGGCCCAGGATAACGGCGTCCTCTTGCGACAAAGCCGTTCCGTCAATGCTGGCGCGTCCGTTAAGCAAGCGCAGGGCCACGCCTCCGCCCTTTTGACCGTCGCCGGCAATCTCGGCCGCGACCGACGCTCCCTGCTGGATTTCTACGCTGGTTCCGCCAACGCTAAAGCTCATTCCGTTTTCGGCTCCGCTAGAGTCGATTACCGCCGAACCTTCCGTCAACTCGGCGCCAAAGCTTTGGTCTTCATGCAAGAAAACTTGGGCCATTGTGTTTTGGCTAAGCTCAAGCTCGTTTCCGTCGGTAAAGTGAACGGTGGCTTCGCTAAGGTCGCCGGTATGCAAAGTGTCTCCGTTGTAAACCGGAGAGTTTTGGACAAGTCGCGTCCACAAGTTTCGGTCAATGAATTTTCTTTGCGCGGCCTTATACTTAAATGTGATCGTCGCGATCGGCGTTTGGTCCAAACGGCTCATGGCCATAAAGTATGACTTGCAGAAAAGCCAAATGTTGGCCGCCGCGCCCATCGAGCAAAAAAGCACTGTCAGGATAAACGGAACGAAAAGAGAATTCTTTGAAAGTTGAAAGCGCTCAAAGGCGACCGCGTCAGCTTGGCTTGACGACAGTTTTGTTTTCTTCTTCATTTAAATTCACCTTTTCAAAATCTGGAGTCGGGATGCCCAAGAGCTCGCGAACTTCTTTCATGTTTCTTGGTCCGCGAGGTCCAACCGCGCGAGCGCAGTCCGGGTCAACCTTAAAGTCAGGGTCCGAGCCCTGGAAGAATTTTTCGATGTCAAAGCGCGGCATGTTTACTACGCCGTAGAAGTGCTGCTCGCCTTTTCCCTTAACTTCGATTGTAACGGGAATGCGCTCGACGACGATTTCGTCGTTGGCCAAATCGTCGGGCAACCTAAAGTGGTTTTCTTCGCAGCGGATGTAATCCATCTTAATAAGATTGTATGTGTCTTCGGTAATCAAGATGTCTGTGCCGCAAGGCTTGTTGGTGGCTTCGGTTCGGCTGGCAAAGTTTACCGCGTCGCCGATGGCGGTATATTCCATCTTTTCGCCGCCGCCCATAACGCCGGCTGTTACGCGGCCGGTGTTGATACCACAACCGATTTGGATGTGCGGCTTGTAGCGGGCGCGAGGCTCGTTGGCGTGCTCTTTAGTAAAGATCTCGGCCGCCTTGTTGTATTCCATAAGAGCGTAGCGCATGGCGATGATGCCGCGGATACAGTTGATGGCGTCTTCCTTGACATGCCTTGCATGCTCGATTGTAAGCTCTTTCTTTTTGGGGTCGCTGTCGGGAAGCTTTTCAAAGCTAAGGTCGTCCTCGCGCAAGATTCCCCAAACGCCCATGATGGCGTCGCCTTCGAACTTATCGATGTTTCCGTGGCTGAGGGTGACGCAGTTAACCATGCGGCCCATGTAGTCGTTAAGGAAGGTGATGATTTCGGCGGCGGACTCTTCGTTAAAGCGAGCCTTAAAGCCGTCTGAGATTTTTGTAAAGCCGCGGATGTCGCTAAAGAAGATCGTGCAGTCCTTAAGGTGCGGCTCAAAGTCGATTGATTTGGTGGCGATCGCTTTTGCGACGCCTTGGTTGGTGAACTTGGCGAACGTGTTCAAGAACTCTTGCTCGTCGCGGGTTCCTCTGTTAAGAACGCCGATTTCGTCTCCGCGGTCAAAGTTAAGGCGGGAGATTACCGGAGTGTTAAAGTTTCCTTTTTGAATCTCGTAAGCCGCAAGCGAAAGTCGGCGCAAGGGGCGCGAAATAACGAAGCGCGCAAAGAACAAGATAAGGATAATCGATATGCAGAGGATGGCGGCTGTCAAGTAGAAGTTGTTTCTCGTCGTCGTTCTGGCTCCCTCAAGAACGCTGTCCAAGGGAACGATTGTCATAACTACGATATCGGCAAGCGGAAGCTTTTGGTAGGCGCCGTAGTAGGGAACCTTCTTTGAAGTCTCCGCGTTGATTTCGTCAAACGGAATCTGGCGAGCGCTGTCGTTGTTCTGGTTGTTGACGCGCATGTCTTTTACAAGCGGATAGTTCTTCATGCTTTCGCCGCGGATGATTCTTTCTGAGTCCGGGTGAACCAAAAGCTCGTCCGAGTCGTTGATCATAAAGCTGGTGTTGAGGGAACCGGTTCCCAAAATCTCGGCAAGGCTTTCGGCGCTGAACGTGACGCAGCAAGTTTGGTCGCGGCCGTTTTCCTGATACGGAATCATAAGGCACAAGGCGCTGCGACCGAACAAGGGGCTGGCGTTGCAAGCGATCGTCTCGCCGGCGCAAGAGCGGCGGATCGAATCTTGGTTGTCTCTAAAGAACTGTTCCTGAACGCTTTCGTCAATTTCGTTAGAAATGAAGAAGCGGCTGTTGACCATTCTTATGTCGCTGGAGTTGTTGCCCTCCATGCTGTCGGCCGACATTACGTAGATGGAAGCGATGTCGGGATTGCGTTCAAAGAAGAAAGACTGCGCTTGGCGCGAGAGGGCGGAGCTTCTTCCGCCGGAAACGACGCTAAGCAAATCCAAAAGTTGGAATACATTGGAACGGATCGTGTTAAGCCGCTCTTCAATGGAAGAAGCCGATCGAGAGTTGATGGTGAGGTTGTTTTCCTCGGCGGTCAACCGAGCGTCTTTACTCTGGAAATAGCTGTTAAGAAATGTTACTGTGCCAAGAGAAATGACAACAATAAGTCCAATGATGAGCGCAAGAGTGATGCCAATAGGATGCTTTACGCGAATCGATTTTTCGCCTTCAGGCTTTTTTACTTTTTCGTTTTCTTCCATACTTTTTACAGTTCTCTCTAAAATTATATTTTAGCGGTAATTAGACAATATGTCAACCTTAATAGAACAAAGTTAACAAAATGTTATAACGCGCGAATCTAGCGCAAATTTCATTTTTGCTGTACAATAAAAATATGACGCTGGAAAAGCTGCGCGAAATGGTCGAAACCAAGCGCGAGGTGGAATTCGTTCACCAAAAGCAAAAATACCTCATCACCTACGAAAAAGAGAACGGCGCGGACGTGATCCAGCTGGGCCGGGAGTTTGAAAAGCCCCTGCGCTTTAAGACGTTCACCGAATTTATGGCCGAGGCTATGGTAGGAAACCATTTTTTGCGCGAATACATTCTGAGCGTCTAGGCGGGAACGATGGCGGACAAAAAGGCGCAAGAAAACCCGGATTTTCTTACAAAGCAAATAATTACATACATTGGGAACAAGCGCGCCCTTTTGGCCGACATTCAGGCACAGGTTGAGGCCGTTCAAAAGGCCTTGGGAAAGAAAAAGCTTGTTTGCGCCGACCTTTTTTCCGGCTCGGGAATCGTGGCGCGGCTTTTAAAGCGTTCCGCCAAAAAGATAATCGCAAACGATTTGGAAGCCTATTCCTACATTTTGAACGATTGTTACCTTACAAATGTAGAGGATTTTCCGCAAAAAGACTATCAAGCCGTTCGTTCCAGCATCCTGAACGCCGCTGCCCGCAAAAAAACGCCCGGAATCATCGCTCAAAACTACGCCCCGCAAGACGACGCCGACATCAAGGCCGGAGAGCGGGTCTTTTACACGCGGCAAAACGCGCTTTTGCTGGACACCTACCGTTCCCTGATAGACAGCGAATGCCCTCCAGACCTAAAAAAGTTCTTTTTGGCGCCACTTTTGACCCAAGCGTCGGTACACGTGAACACAAGCGGGGTCTTTAAGGGCTTTTACAAGGATAAAAACACGGGCCTGGGCTGCTTTGGCGGAGCGGGAAAAGACGCCTTAAAGCGAATTTTGGGCCGGGTGGAACTTGAGCCGCCGATTTTTAGCGCCTTTGACTGCCAGCGGGAACTGTTCCAGGAAGACGCGGAAGCCTTGGCCGCAAAATTGAAGGGCTTGGACCTAGCCTACCTTGACCCGCCCTACAACCAGCACCCCTACGGCTCCAACTATTTTATGCTGAACTTGCTTGTAAAGAACAAAATCGACGCCGAACTAAGCCCCGTAAGCGGAATCGTACAAAACTGGAACCATTCGCAGTTCAACAAAGCAAAGCTCGCGCTGGCCTCCTTGGAGAGGATCGTCGCGGCCTTAGACGCAAAATTCGTGATTATTTCCTACAATTCGGAAGGCTTCATCGGCTTGCAGGAGATGCAGGCCATGCTAAAGCACTACGGCAGCCTAAAAACGGTGGAAATCCCATACAATACCTTCCGCGGAAGCCGAAACCTCTCCGGCCGCGACATCCACGTAAGGGAATATTTGTTTGTGTTGCGGAAATCGGTAGCAAGCCTAAGAAGCGCCGCCCCTACTTTTTAAGCGACAGCCACTTTTGGTAGGCCTTGTAGGTCGTTTCCAGCAAGGTGTCCACGTCGGAATGCTGGGCCTTCCAGCCCAAAACGTCGGCGGCGTACTTGGCGGAGGCGACAAGGCTTGCCGGATCTCCGGGGCGGCGCTCAACGTAGTCGGCCGGAATGGGCTTTCCTGTGATGCGGCGGGCGGCCTCAACCATTTCGGTTACGGTGGTGCCCTTTTCGCTTCCAAGGTTTACCGTAAGGCTCTTGTCGTTTTTGGCGATGTACTCCAAGGCCTTTACATGGGCGACGGCCAAGTCGGTAACGTGAATGTAGTCGCGGATGCAAGTTCCGTCGCGGGTGTCGTAGTCGTTTCCAAAGATTTTCATTTTCTCGCGCATTCCGCAGGCAACTTCCATAATTATCGGAAGGAGGTTGGCGGGATTTTGCTCAAGGCCGTAAATCTCTCCGTCTACGTCGTAACCGGCGGCGTTAAAGTAGCGCAGCGCGGCGAATCGGAGTCCGCGGAGCTTTTCGTACCAGGCCATGAATTCTTCTATCTTGAGTTTTGTAAAGCCGTAATAGTTTTCGGGATTCTTTGGGTGGGCCTCGTCAATCGGCAAATACTGGGGCTCGCCAAAAACCGCCGCGCTGGAGGAGAACACCATTCGCTTGCAGCCATGCTCAACCGCGCTGTTTATGATGTTCAAAGTGCCGGTGATATTGTTTACAGAATACTTTTCGGGGCTGACCATCGATTCGCCCGCCGCCTTAAAGGCCGCCAAGTGGATAAAGGCGTCAAAGCCCTGCGCGAAGGCCCTGTCCAACTGTTCCTTTATAAGAATGTCTCCATGAATGAATCCGTTTTGCTTGAAGAGATTCTGGCGCAGGCCGCTTGAAAGGTTGTCAAAAACCGTAACCTTGTGTCCCTGCTTGTTCAATTCCTTTACTACGTGGCTTCCGATGTAGCCCGCTCCGCCAATAACCAAAACGTTCATAATTTGCCTCCGAATGATTGCATTTTTAGTATACGACAGTTCCAAGGAAAAAGCAAGGCGGAAAAAAGCGCTATTGCCAGTAGCCCGCGTGAGCGGGCAGTATATATTACCACTAGCAAAACCACGCGAAGCGTGGTATAATTGTTTTCTATGAAAAGAATATTTTTTGCGCTCGCTTGCGCCTTGATTTTGGCCTCTTGCCACCGTTCCATCGGACACTCTGTTTTGCTTTGGGACATTCCGCAAAACAACTTGCAGGACGGACAAATCGTAAAAGTTTACTTTAAGTCAAACATCAGCCACGTTTACGTAATCGGGCTTCCGGGATCAAAGGAAAACCTTGAGGTTCCCCTTTGGCAGCTGACCCAGCCTGTCTCAAAAAAGAAGGCGATGAAAGCCGCGCAAAAATACGCGGAGTTCCAGCACAAGTACGCCAAGATTAAAATCGACGGACTTCCCGTTCGCGCCGATCCCGTCAACACTTCAAAGCAAAAGTACCGTCTGCACAAGGACGAGGTGGTCAAAATCCTTTACAAGGGAAAGGGCCAGGACGTAATCATGCACTCTGGCGAAAAGCTTGAGGGCGACTGGCTTTGCGTCTTGACGACGGGCGGAACCCAGGGCTGGTGCTTTTCGCACAACCTTTTGATTTTTGAAACGGGCGAAGGCGGAAAGATTGTCGGCGGCCAAATCGAAGAGGCTCCGGCCGAGGACGAGGACGCGATCTTGAACCAAGTCCTGCAAGCCAAGTGGCACCCGGAAAGCTACCAGCGCATGTTGGAAGAAAACACGATCGACTTGGAAACGATGAAAGGCGCTTACGGCTTTGACACCGGCGTCGAAAGCGGAAAGGTTTCCATCAACATCGCCGGCCGCTACAGAACGGCGAACTACGCCGGCATCACAAAAGTCCGCGACAAGGTTTACGACTTTAACGGAACGCCTTTCCAAATGATCATCCGCGACGCAAACCAAATTGTAGTCAACTACACGGGCAACGACAACAAGCCCGAGGCCTACACCTTTGTCACGATCTCCGCCGACTACAACATCGACGACATCATCAAGGCGGAAGAAGAGCGACGTAAAGAGGAACTTCAAAAATTATACAATATAGATACTTTCCGATCAGCCAATTACGGAACACTGACATTCACAGGAAACGGAACGTTCAACTGGAACAACTACTCGCTCCTTGTGCCCAACGTGATTTCTGAAAACGCAAAGGGCAAGGGAAAAGTTTCAATCAAGTACTTGCTCAACCCCGACTTGCAAAAACGCTTTGACGGAATGTTGACCTTTGTCTTTGACAACACAAGCAACGAAGTCAACTTCTTCTACAAGAATTCTCCGAACGGACTTACGCTGGAAGACGCGAGCGACGCCACGATAAAGAACAACGTCGCGCAAAGCCAGTCAAAGAGCCCGATCGTCATTTTCTTTAGCCGATAGGAACGGCGGAGCGGCAAGATGGCCTTTGTTCAATTTTCAAAAGTGTCGCTTTCGTTTGGCGACAAAAAAATTCTCGACGACGTTAGCGTAAACTTAAAGACAGGAACAAAGGCTGCGCTTACGGGAGCCAACGGAGCGGGAAAGTCAACGCTGATAAAAATCATGGCCGGCCTTGTTGAGCCCGACGGCGGAGAGCGCGTGGCGCAAAAAGACGCGCGAATCGTTTACCTTCCGCAGTCAGGCCTTACCCACTCCGGTTCCACTTTGATTGAAGAAGCCGACCGCGCCTTTGAGTACGGTTACAAAATCCAAGAGGAAATAGACTCGATCGGCGAGGCGCTAAAAAGCAATCCGTCAAACAGCGCGGAGCTTTTGGAAAAACACGCCGCCCTGCTGGCAAGACTGGAAGATTCAGGCTGGTACCGCCGCGACGCCTTTGCCGAAAGCGTTTTGCTTGGCCTTGGATTTTCGCGCGCGGACTTTACAAAAATGACCGACGAATTTTCCGGCGGCTGGCAGATGAGAATCGCGCTTGCCAAAGCCTTGATGCAAGGGCCGGACATTCTTTTGCTCGACGAGCCCACAAACTATTTGGACATCGAAGCGCGCGATTGGCTTGAATCGTTTTTGCAAAATTTTAAGGGCGGCTTTTTGCTGGTAAGCCATGACCGCTACTTTTTGGACGTAACGATCAACGAAGTCTACGAACTTTTTAACGGACAGCTAAAGCGCTACCCCGGAAATTATTCCAACTACGAAAAAGTCCGCGAGTCGGAATTAAAGACTTTGCTTGCCGAATACCAAAAGCAGCAGGAAGAAATCGCCCACTTGCAGTCTTTCATCGACCGCTTTGGCTACAAGGCTTCAAAAGCCGTGCAGGCGCAAAGCAGGCAAAAGATGCTGGACAAAATCGTTCCGATAGAAATTCCCGACTCGCTAAAAAAGATTCACTTTAAGTTTCCGCCCGCGCCGCATTCCGGCCAATTGGTTTTTAGGGCCAACGGCGTGACAAAAAGCTACGACGGAAAGACAAAAGTTTTGGACAACCTGGACTTGCAAATAGAAAACGGCGAACGCCTTGTAGTCGTTGGCCACAACGGCGCCGGAAAGTCCACGCTCCTAAGAATCATTGCGGGCGTCGACAAAGATTTTAGCGGAGAAATAATTCCCGGAGCGGGCGTACAAATCGGATACTTTAGCCAAGACAACGCCGAGACAATCAAGGGAACGGAATCCGTTTTGGAAAGCATCGAAAACATTTGCCCCCTTGAGCTTGTTCCAAAAGCCCGCGACATGCTGGGCGCCTTTTTGTTCCGAGGCGACGACGTATTCAAAAGCCTCGACGTTTTGAGCGGCGGAGAAAAAAGCCGCGTGGCCTTGTTGCGCCTTTTGCTAAAGCCGATAAACTTTTTGATTCTTGACGAACCGACAAACCACTTGGACATGCATTCCAAGGACGCGCTCTTGGAGGCGCTCAAAGATTTCGGCGGAACGGTTGTCTTTGTAAGCCACGACCGCGGCTTTATCCAAGACTTGGCCACCCGCGTTTTGGAACTAAAGCCCGGCAGCGCGAGAAACTTTTTGGGCGGCTACGCGTATTACTTGGAGCGCGTCGCTTCCGAAGCAGGCGGAACGGTTCCCGCCCCCAACTCGAACGGCTCGCAAGGCCAAAACGGCGCCAACGGAAAAAGTTCGCAAGCCCAGAACGGGGGCGCCGCGCAAAAATCAGACGCAAGCCAAAAATCCGCGGCCGCGATTAGCTGGGAAGAGCAAAAGAAAGCCGCCAACGAACGCAAGCGCCTAGAGCGTTTGGTTGAAAGCCTTGGCGCGCAAATAGAAGAAAAGGAAGCCGCCAAAAAAGCGCTGGAAGAAAAGATGTCCGACCCCGCCGTATACTCCAACGGCGCCAAGGCCACCGAAGTCCAAAAGCAAATCGCGGCCGCTTCCGCAGAACTGGATGAGCTCACCGCCCAATGGGAAGAGGCGGCGGAAAAGCTAGGATAAATAATAATTGCAAGGAGAACGTTTATGGCAAGCGCAATTAGAGAAAGCAAAAGCATCAGCGACTTTATCGTAAAGAACAGAATAAGGGTGAACGGCTATCTAAACCGCGCCTTGTTTTTTTTTATCATAGCGGGCCCTGCAATCGCACTGGGAATAAAGACCGACTTTTTTCCAGACATCAAATATTCGACTTGCTTGATCATCTCCGGCGTTGTCGCGGCGCTTGCAATCGCTCATAAAATATTATTAAAGAAGCTTCCCCAGTCGATTGTCACCAGCGTGTTCGCGCTTACGGCTTTGGACGCGATCATCGTGTACATGTCTTGCAGCCACGTCAACATTCTTTTGACATGGTTCTTGGTTCCGCTTTTGAGCCTGCTTTTTGTGGACAAGATGATTTACGCTTATTCAACCGCCCTCAACTACGCGCTTATGTTCGCGTCAACATACTTTACAGCTCCCTATCACGCGGCGCTCAATTCAAAGTACGAAAACAGCCTTGACTTCTTTTTGGACAGAATCGGAGGCTTTACAATCGAGACCTTGATAATGTTCGCGGCCGGCTACACAATCGCAAAACTTGCAAAAGATTATTTTGGAACGCTATTCATGCAATACGAAACGATCAAGAGCCACGAAGAAGACATGGGCGAAAAGCTTGAGCTCTTGAATTCAATGGTCGAAATCTACGACAACGTAAACTTGATCAACTTTATCGACAATACCGAAATGCCCTTGCGCGATCCCGAAAAGAAAAAGCGCGGAATCGACATGAAGGCCCAGACACACACAATCATGAATCAAAGAATCAAAGACCAAGTAATGCCCGACCAGCTGGATTCTTTCTTGACCTTCACCAACATAAAAACCGTTCGCGCTCGCCTTTCTCACAAAAAGCTCATCTCGGCCGACTTTATCGACGTTGTTTCGGGCTGGTTCCGCGCCCAATACATCACGGTGGACTCAACCTTGGACGGAATCCCCAACAAGGTCATTTACACAACAAGAAACGTTGACGAAGAAAAGCAGCGCGAGGAACACTTGATCCGCCTTTCGATGACCGATGAAATGACTCGCCTTTACAACCGCCGCTGCTACGAGGAAGACTTGGAAGAATACAGGCTCAAAGGCTCCCCCGAAGACCTTGTAATTTTTTCCATCGACGTGAACGGCTTGAAAACCGTAAACGACACAAAGGGCCACGCCGCCGGCGACGAACTTATAAAGGGCGCTGCGGATTGTCTCGCTCTCTCCGTAAGGAATTTTGGAAAGGTTTACAGAACAGGTGGCGATGAATTTATGGCCATCGCTTCCGTAAAAAATCCCGAAAAGATTCGCGAAGAAATCAAGAAGAAAGCGTCCGAATGGCATGGCATGTACACAGAAGAAATGACGATGTCAATCGGATTCGCCCAAGCGCAAAACTACAAGTCCGCCTCAATCGACGACTTGGAGCGCATGGCTGACGCTGATATGTATTCCGAAAAAGAAAAATTTTACAAAGAGCGCGGCATCGAGCGCAGAAGGTAGCGGAGGGAAAATACTCAAAGACTAAAATGCACCATCACCAAAACCTAAAGCACGCAAAGCCTTCACCGATTGGAAGTCAAGTGGACATCCAACAAACTGCCTTGAACTTATTGAATAAAAATTATTTTTTTTCTCATAACCAAGATTTCCGTTAGCAGAAAGGACAATAGATTTCAATGCTGTACATTCAAAAAAAGCTTCCTCATCTATTCGATTAATACTGCTAGGTAAAATTACTTTTTTTAAAGTTTTTATTTTATAAAAAAATTGTTTTATAATTGATGTACACCCATCCTCAAAGTTTACCGTTTCCAACTCATACAAACCGATTCCTTTTTTTGAAAAATATTCAGCCATATATTCATGTATTTCAAAGCCCTTTTCAATCTTTATGCGCCAAGCAGGTTCTATAAAATCCCAATATTGGTTAATAAATAGAGTTTTTATTGGGTTTCCATAGAAAGATGTTTTGGAAATCGTTATTTTTTTGCTTGGCAAATCGAATGTTTGTAAGTTATTGTATGCAAAAGCGTTTGAACCAACAAAATTCAATTTTGAATTATTCTGGAATTTTATTTTTCTTATATTACAATTTTCAAACACCCCAAGTGCATCCACTTCATAACTTCGTTTAGTATTATATGGATAATAATAATCCGAAGGTTCTTCTATAGTGGTTACGCTTGCCGGAATCGTAATTTCAAGAGCCTTTTTGGATAACCAACTTTTTATCGTTGTTACAGGCAGTTTTCTAATCGACGAAGGAATAGACACTACTTCATCTTCACCAACATATGCCAAAATTTTGCATCCAGTCCCCTCTGAATCAAATGTCCACCAAAAATCTCCATCTTTGTAATTTTTATTATCACATTGGATTTTCATTAATCTCCCTTGTGCTGCAGCATCCTTTTTTCTAATAATATCATTTTTTACCGCATCATCGAACTGATTTATTGTAGAATCTACACCCCAAATATCAATATGTAAATCATCATTTCTACAATAAATTTTATAATCAGTTATTTTTCCTTCCAATGAGATAATATATATTTTATCCGTGTTATATAATAATGTGCGGTCGGTGCACACCCAAGATTTCCAGTCCACATACTCTATGGGACACAAATACGGTTCTCCCCAAGCACCCCAATATACTAGAGTATAATTTTTATCCGTATTATTTATAAAACTAGAAAATTCCACTATATCAAGAGGATTGTCTTCCCTGGAAAGAATTACTAAGAATTTGGCATTACTATTTGTTTTATTTTCAAACCGTATGTCTCTAGTACAAATTTTATTTTTTCCTTTCTTATCAGTATTTGAAATCAAAAGGCCATATTCCATCTCCTTTGAAAAACAAGGCAAAATAAAAACAATAAAAAGAAAAGGCATTATTATTTTTTTAACTATTGAACTATTCATACCAAAATACCACCAATATATAAGACTTGTTATTAGTTATACTCTATTACGGCATTGCCAACTTGTCAAGACTTACTTTTACCGTAGAATTATAGACATGAATCAGACAGAATTAAGAGAAATACTGTCACAAAATATAAAGCAACAAAGAAAAAGATACGATTTAACTCAAGAAAAACTCGCGGAAGAAACAGGTCTCTCCGCTCAAACTATAAACGACATAGAAGGCTGCAGAACTTGGGTAAGCGACAAAACACTCGTAAAATTAGCGGAATCGCTTCGCGTTACTCCAGCCGAATTATTGGCAAAAAACGATTCTGTCGAATCAGATGCATTCAACTTTGCCTACCTAAAATCCGAACTTCAAACTTCCATTCATAAAACCATCGAAGACATCTTCAAAAAACGACCTAAAAAATCCACTTCTAAACACTCCCCCAGCAAGAAATAATCTAACAACGATTATTCCTTGACGACACAGCAATTATCGGTTATATTTTAAATAGAGGCGTTTTATGTCAGACGCGGCTTTGGCTGATTTTATTGGACAAATCGAAAATTTCTCATTTAAGCAACGGCTTTCAATTTTGAGCGCCGTTATAAATTCTTTGCATCGAAAGAATAAAAAAGCCCAGGCCGTTTCTAAAGCTGACGCGTTATATGGTTTAATAAAGGATAGCGAAATAAATCTTGAGTCTGCCCGTTCCGAACGCCTTTCAGAAAAATGATAAAAGTACTGTTCGACACAAACATCATCGTTGACATTTTGCTTGCCAGGGACGAATTCGCTCCGCACGCTTTGGCCGCGCTAAAACTTGCTGAAAACAAACTTATAAAAGGCTATGTTTCTGCCGCCTCGTTAGCCGACATTCACTACATTGTAAAACGCGCGTCAAAAAGCGAAGAAATCGCGATGAAAGGCATCGACTATATTTTGGACATACTGCGCGTCGCAAAAATTAACAAAAAAATAATCTTAAGCGCAAGAAAAGACAACTGGAACGATTTTGAAGATTCAATACAGTATGAATGCGCGGTAAAAAACCATTTGCATTGCATTTTGACTAGAAATGAAAAGGATTTTGCCCAAAGCAAAATTCCCGTCTACGCTCCGCAAAATTTCCTTTCAATATTCACCAAATAACTACTACCATCCCATCAGCGGCGGCGTGTATGGAGCAAAGGCCCAGCCGTCAAGCGAAAGGCCTACGGAAAAAAATGTCGTTTGGATTCGCTCTTGCATTCCGGGAATTTGCGTAATGGCAAAGCAGGCTTTTTGGCCGCCGCGGGGATGCGAACAGCTTCCGGGATTTATAAAGTAAGTGCAGTCTTCCTCTTGGCTTACGGCGATGTGCGTGTGGCCGTAAAAGACGGCGTCGGCTTGGTTTTCAAGCGCCACTTGGTTCATGCGGCCAAGGCCGTAGTAGGCGCCTTCGGAATGGCCGTGCGTCGCCATGACTTTCATTCCGGCGACTTTTAAAAATTGATGCAAGGGAACTTTTATTTCGCCGTCGCCAAACGGAAAGTCGGGGTAGTCTCCGTTCCCGCGAGCGAAAATCGCTACTGGCGGAAAGGCCTTGGCCAATTTTTTGTTTTTGCCTGTCGCTTCCAAGGCGGAACAAAGGTCGCCGATTCCGTCTCCGCAAAAAACAAGGGCGTCGCAACGTTCGCCAAATTTTTCAACGATAGCCTTAAGAACGTCGGACCTTCCGTGCGAGTCAGAGATGACCAATAAAGACGCCCGTTCCATTTTGGCAAGAGCCTTTATCGCGTCGGCGCTTCCAATACTTCCGTCGGCGTGTTGCTTAAGCTCGATCATTTTTCTTCGATTACAAAATGGTTGATTGACTGCAAGCCGCTTTCCGCGTCAACGTAGCGCGAAACCTTGTAGTTTTTTCCGACGATGCGCGAAACGTGAGCCATCAAGTCTTCGTCTCCGGGGAGCGGAGCCTGGGTCAAAAGCATGTATTCAATCGCGCTGTCCAAAATTTTGTCCAAATCCTTCACTTGCGTTTGGACAACCTCTTCCTTGTTTGTCTCGTCTTCGGCGGAACCGCTTCCTTCCATCGCGCGGTCAACGACAAAATTGGCCGTGGCCTCAATTCCCTGCACGTCGTCTTGCGGAAAGAACGCGTAAACAGGATAGGGAATCATATTCTCTTGCGAAGAGTACTCGTCCTCCAATTTAGCGATCGCGTAGTTTGTGTTTTCGGGAGCGCCGACAACAATCAAGCCGGCAAGCTCTCGGTCTCCGACAAGCGAAGGCAAGCGGCTTATGCGGCCCGACGGAAAATCGTTTGGAAATACAAGCGGAAAAAGCAAGCCGCCCTCTTCCGTTCCGTCGTCAAGGCCGTATTTTTTTGAAAGTCCGTCGATTATTTTTTTTACATAATCTTCCTCGTTGTAGCCGTAGCCAAAGACAACGCAAATTTTCTTTTCGGAAGGATGCCATGAGGGCGAGGAAAGCGCGGATTTTTTTTCTACCGAAACTTCCAGCTCAAAAGGATCCGCTGAGTTTTTATGAACGTCTTGTTTTTTGCAAGAAAAAAGCGCCAGCGAAAAAAGCGCCGAGCAAATCAAAATTATTTTTTTCATAATAGAGCATTTTATCAAATCCAAGGATTTTTTTCAACATTTCGCTTGCCTTGAACTCCATGCCGATTTGCGCTATTATAAAAAGCATGAACTTTGTCACAGGCCTTTTGCAATTAATAGGCTCGCTTGCCTTTCTTTTATATGGAATGAAATTGATGAGCGACGGCGTCCAGAAAAGCGCCGGCGAACGCTTGCAGCGCGCGCTTTCCGTCATGACGGGAAACCGCTTTAAGGGCCTTTTGACCGGCCTTTTCATAACAATGGTAATCCAGTCGTCCGGCGCCACAACGGTGATGGTCGTCACCTTTGTCAACGCGGGCCTCTTGACTTTGCAGCAATCTGTTGGCGTAATTTTTGGCGCCAACATCGGAACGACAATCACGGCCTGGATTGTTTCAATCTTTGGCTTTAACTTTAAGATTGCCGCTTTCGCGATTCCGATTTTCGGCGCGGGATTTTTTCTCACACTTACAAAACGCAGCCTTAACAAAAACATCGGCCAAGCCCTTATGGGTTTTGGCCTTTTGTTTTTAGGCTTGAGCATGCTAAGCGACTCCCTTTCCTTTAAGCCGGAACAGCTTTCACGCTTTTCTTGGATTGACGACATTCAGTCTTGGGGAGTCTTTTCGCTTGTCATCGCGATTATAGTCGGAATCATCGTAACGACGATCCTTCACTCGTCAAGCGCCTTTAGCGCGATCGTCATCACGATGGCCTACAACAATTTGATCACTTGGGAATTTTCGGCGGCGCTGATTTTGGGAAGCGGAATCGGCTCCACAATCGACGCGATTTTGGCCGCCTTTGGAACAAACGCCGACGCAAAGCGCGCGGCCTTCATACACGTGTTCTTTAACGTTGCCGGAACGATTTTAGTCTTGATATTTTACTCGCCCTTCTTGCGCTTAATCGACGCCATCACGCCAAGGGCAGCGAACATCGCGATTAAAATTTCAATCTTGCAAAGCGCCTTTAAAGTGCTTTCGACGATTTTGTTCCTGCCCTTCACAAAGCAAATCATCGCGCTCAGCAAGCGCTTCATTCCCGACGACGCCAAGGGCAAGAACAACATTTACCGCCTTGACTTTATCGAAAGCTCGCTTGTAAAGGAAAACGTCGGCGCCTACATCATCCGCGCCGAAAAGGAAATCAAAGACCTTACCGACTTGGCAACCGACATGTTCGACTTGATTCAAATCGGCCTAAAAAAGCGCGACCAGACTTTCATCGACGAGCACTTGGAAGAAATCATGCAAGCGGAAGACTACGCCGACCAAATGCACGAGCAACTGACGCGCTACATCGTTCACATTGAGCGCATGGCCGTAAACGAAAAGCAGTTGGACAACCTTTCGCTGATGCTCTCAATCATCGGCGACCTGGAAAGCATGACCGACGAATGCCTCAACATCGCGCTCCTTCTTAAGCGCTCGATCGAAAAGAGCATGAGTTTTGAAACCGAAGACACAGACCGCTTGATTCCGTACGTTGAATTGGTCCGCCAGTTCTTGCAGTTCATCCACATCAACATCAACAAGCACTTGGATTCCGACAAGCTTTCTATGGCGGAAGAGTTGGAAAACCAAATCGACATGTTCAGAAAGAATCTCAAGAAAATCGCCCGCAAGCGCTTGGAAAACGGCGCCGATGTAAAGGCCGAGCTTTTGTACATCGACATCGTCCGCCAAATCGAAAAGATCGGCGACCGCGCCTTTGGAATCGCCGAGGCGCTGGGGCAAACGCAGTAATACAAATGCAAAACTAAAAGCGCGCGCGGACGACGCGTTTTTGGCCTTCTAGGTCCAGCTCAATGCCAACATCGACATAGCCGTTGGAGCTTAAAAATTCGGCGGCGGCGTCGGCGTTGTATTCGCCGGTCTCGCACAAAAAATCTCCGCCGCGGTTCAAATGCCTTTGCGCTTCCAATGCCATCCGCCTAAAAACCGCAAGGCCGTCGGCCGTTCCGCTAAAGTCGCCAACCTCGTTTATGTCGCCGTCAAGCGCCAATAGCGGCTCGCCGCGGCCGTCAGACAAAAGCTCGCGCGCTTGATCGTGGGGAATGTACGGCGGGTTTGAAAGGATTACGTCAAACCTAAACGGGATGTTGTCAAACAAATTGCTTTGAACAAATTTCACTTTTTTCAACTCGTCGGGCGATAAAAGCGCGCGAGCGTTTTTTTGGGCAACCTCTAGGGCGGCGGCGCTTATGTCAGCCATCACAAAGGTTGGAAGCCGCTCTAGGTCTACGCGCTCGTCATCGACTAAGGCGCGCAAAACGCTTAGGGCGACGCAACCGCTACCGGCACACATGTCGCATACGGAAAGATTCGGTCCGCCGCCGCCCGAAATTTTGGGCGTCAAAAAATTTTCGTCGATTCGATCGGCCAAAAGCTCAACCGCGCGCGCGACTAAAATTTCTGTGTCGGGCTTTGGAATCAAGACGGATTGGCTTACATAAAAATCCAGGCCGTAAAATTCCTTATGGCCTGTAATGTAAGCCACCGGAAGGCCTTTGGCGCGCGCGGCCGTCCATTCGTCAAGGCGCGCTTTTTGTTCCGCCGTCAGCTCAATGTCGCGGTTTAGCAAAACAAAAGTTTTGTCCTTTTCCAAAAGCGCTTGCAACAAAACGTCCGCGTCCAATTCGGGGCTTGCGCTTGAGGCCTTTATTTTTTTTACGATTTCTTTTTTTGCTTCTTGAAGGGTCACTTAATTTTCCGGAGCGATAGAGCGCAAAAGCTCGACAGGAACCACGCTAAAGAAAATCCAGCGCTTTCCGTCCCTTCCGTTAAAGACGCGGCCGCAAGCTCCAACTTGGCGCAAAGTTTCGTCAACGCTTTCAACGCGGAACTTTACCAAAACCAAATCTTTTTCTTGCGCCTGCTCCTTGATTTTTTCAACTGTTTGTTCCAAGTCTTGCTCGCAAACAAACTTTGAGAACTTGTTTTCAAACTTGCTTTCAAACTCTTCCTTGTCGTAGCCAAACATCTCGTACAAAGTCGTGTTGGTGGAATAAAACTGGTCGTCGGCAAATGTCGCGTCAATTCTTAACGAACCGCTAGGAAGCTTGTCCAAGTCGCGCTCGGAATATACCAAAGTTTCTTTTAGAGTGTTGGCAAGGTTTGTGTTAAAGGTGCTTTCGCGCAAGTATTGGATGCGCGCGTCAAAGCCGCTCCAATTGACAACCTTGGCGCGCATTGTGTAGCAAGTGGCCTCGCCCTCTTTTGGAAAAATGTTCTTTGAAACAAAATCGTGGAAAACGCCGTCTTCCTTAATGCAGAACTCGCAAGGCTGGTCGCGGCCAAACAAAATCTTGTAGCACTTGTTTCCGATGCAGTCTTTCTTTTCCTTTCCGCAAATTTTGCAAGCGACTTTGTTGACGTAAATCAAGTCGTAGCTGTCGGCGTAGCAAACGTAAACCGCGTCGGAGAATTCGTCCAAAAGCCAGTCCATGTTCCTGTAAAAAACGTAAGACGGCAAAACGCTTTGGCCGGCAAAAACATTGAATTGGTTCTTTCCATAACGCTTGGCCGCCAAAAGCGCCATGTCGGAATTGTTGTACAAAGTTTGATAGTCCATTCCGTAGTCAGGAGCGACCGCAACGCCCATCGAGCAAGTCACCTTAAAGCGTTCCACGTTAAAACGCAAGGCCTCGTTCAACTCGGTAAGCATTTTATCCAAGTCTTCTTTGGAATATTTTTTTGGAATGAAAACCGCAAACTCGTCTCCGCCCATTCGGCAGACACAAGTTTTTTTGTCAAAAAACTTTTCCAAAATATTGGCGACTTTTTTTATCGTGTCGTCGCCGGTCATATGGCCAAAAGTGTCGTTAATCGTTTTAAAGTCGTCGATGTCAAGGCTGATGAAAACCGCGTCGTAGCTGGAACTTTTTACAAAGAACTCGCCAACTGATTTTTCCAAAATGGTTCGATTGTCCAAGCCTGTCAAAAAGTCCGAATGAGCCTGCCGCTCAATTTCCAAAAGCTTTTTGGTAAGAGTCTTTTCCTCTTCAAGTTTTTTTACAAACGAATGGGCGACAACGTTCCGAACGCGGTGGCGCATGATGTTTGCGTTGTAGGGCTTTTGCAAAAAGTCGTCGGCGTTCAATTCAAAAGATTTTTGTTCCGCGTCCGATTCGCCTTGCGAAGTCACGATTACCGGAAGCGACTTTGTCCGTTCGTCGTTCCTTATTTTCTTTAAGACTTCGTAGCCGTTCATCACTGGCATAATCAAGTCCAGGAGAACGATGCTGATTTTTTCGTAATTGGCTTCAATATATTTCCAGGCCTCAACGCCGTTGGCGGCTTGCGCGATTTCAAATTCGTTCTTAAACATTTCCGACAAAATGATGCGGCTTGACTCAATGTCGTCAACCACAAGCATTACGCCGTTTTGTTTTTCGGAATTGTTAAAAAGAGCGCCTTCAATGTTGGCTTTTGTAATATTTTCCACTCCTTCTGTTACAGGAGCGTTCATGTCGGCCAGCTTTGACTTTCTTAAAAGCGAAAAGAATTCCTCGCGGTCAAGGGGCTTTGAAAAATAGTAGCCTTGAACATACGCGCAGCCCATATCCTTTAACTGCATGACTTGCGCTTTTGTCTCAACACCCTCGGCCACAACCTTAAGGCTAAGCCAATTGGCCAAGCTGATGATGTAGCTTAGGATTCCTTTGCCGTTGGTCCGCTCCATTTCGTTTTGAACAAAAGTCATGTCAAGCTTTAAAATGTCGATTGGCATTTCGCTCAACATATTAAGCGACGAATAGCCGGAACCAAAGTCGTCCATCTCTATCATGAACTCGCGCTTTCTAAGCTCGTAAATGATTTTTAATATTTGCTCAGGATCTTCGGTATAAGCGCTTTCCGTAATTTCAAGATGCAGGAATCGCGGCGGAATTTTGTATTTGTCAACAAGGCCGGTTAAAATAGAAACAAGATTGGGATTCAACAAGTCGGCGCGAGAAACGTTCACGCTTACAGGAATAACTTTGTTGCCCGCGGCAATCCAAGAACGCAAGTCGATGCAAACCTTCTCCCAGATATACATGTCCATTCTGGTGATAAAGCCGTTTTTTTCAAACAAGGGAATAAAATCCGCCGGCGACATCATTCCCATTTCTTTGCTCTTCCAGCGGACAAGAGCTTCCGCGCCGGCAATCGTTTCTGTAGCCAAATCATATTTGGGCTGGTAGTAAACCAAGAACTCGCGGTTCTTAAGCGCGAGTTCCATGCTGCCGGCGATTTTTTGTTCGCCGATCATTCTTTTGCGGATGGAATCGTCGTAGTAAGAATAATACACTCCGTAATGGCCCTTGATTTTTTCGGCGGCCATCTGCGCTCTGTCGCACATTACGGAAATCGGAACGCGCATATTGTGAATTTTGTAAATGCCAAAAACCAAACGCAAGTGCAAGTTAAAGCGCTTGGCCTCCTCCAAAGAATTCAAGCGTTCAATCAAAACCTTAAAACCGTCATTGGTAAAAGACTCAGGCCGCTCGCTCAGCGCAAAGAAAACATCTTCCGAAAAATGTCCTGCGATTCCGTTCCACTTTCTGGCCTCTTCCAAAATCAATTGGCCAAGATTGCGCAATATTTTGTTTCCGATTTCATTGCCGCAAATGTCGTTGACCAACTTAAAGCGCTCTATGTCGATGCAAATAAAGTCGTAGTTTTTTTCGCCGCGGCTTTCAAGAATTTTTTGCGCCTGGATCAAAAAGTACGGCTTTGAGTAAAGACCGGTCAAATCGTCGCGGCTCACCGTGTTCATTGTGATCGAAGTTTCGCGCATTCGAATCACGTTCTCAAAGCGGCGCAAAATTATTTGTTCGTCGTAAGGTTCGTGGATAAAGTCAATCGCGCCGTTGTCCATCGCCTCCAATTCAACTTTGTCGGAATGCCGCTTGGCGCTTACGATAATCGGAATGTGCGAAGACCAAGCGTAAGAGTTTACGCTGCGCAAAAAATCGACAAAGACGCTTTGCGACGAGCTTGAAACAGATGATTGGCCCAAGTCCGCCGAAACGCAAACGGCGCTAACAAGGTTTGGATTTGTCTTAATGAATTGCGCCGCCTCGTTTGGCGACGAAGTGAACAGAATAAAAAATTTCTGCTCAAGTATTTTCTTTAGGTTAGAGAAAGTGTCTTTTTCATCGTTCAGCAATAAAATTGTAGGTAAAGTCATTACGCTCCAAGTTCGCTAACGTCTGCCTTTAACTGTTCTTCCTTTGCGTATACATTAAGCGCGTCAAGCATGTCGTCCATGTTGCCCATCATAAAGCCGGGCAAGTTGTGCGCGCTGTAATTTATTCTGTGGTCTGTAACGCGGTCTTGCGGAAAGTTGTATGTGCGAATTTTTTCGGAACGGGCGCCAGATCCAACCATGCTTTTTCTAGCGTCGGCTCGCTCGGCGTTTTTCTTGCTTTCTTCCAACTCAAACAAGCGGGCGCGCAAAACTCTCCACGCCTTTGCCTTGTTCTTGATTTGGGATTTTTCGTCCTGCTGGATTACAACGATTCCCGTGGGAATGTGAGTCAAGCGGACGGCCGAGTCGGTTGTGTTAACGCACTGGCCGCCGGGACCTCCGGCGCGCATTACGTCTACGCGAACATCGTCGGGCTTGATGTCAATGTCGGTCTCTTCCGCTTCGGGCAAAACGGCCACAGTTGCGGTTGAAGTTTGCAAGCGGCCTTGGCTTTCTGTTTGCGGAACGCGCTGAACGCGGTGAACGCCGGACTCCCAGCGCAAAGTTCCGTAAACGAATTTTCCGCTGATTGAAGTTACGATTTTGTTAAAGCCGCCGACTTCGGTCTCTTGCGCTTCCATAGTTTCGGTTTTCCAACCACGGCGCTCGGCCAAGTGGCAGTACATTTCCCAAAGCTCGCGGGCAAAAAGGCTGGCCTCGTCTCCTCCGGCGGCGGAACGGATTTCCAAAATGATGTTTTTTTCGTCAAGGGGATCCGGTGGAATCAACTTTACCTTGATTCGTTCCTCAAGCTTGGGAACTTCTTCTTCCAAAGCCTTAAGCTCTTCGCGGGCCATTTCTTTCATGTCCACGTCGTCTTCTTCGGTGATGATTTTTTTGTCGGCTTCAATTCCGTCAAGGGTCTTTTTGTATTCGTCGTAAAGCGCGCAAACTTCGCTCAAATAATTGTTTTCGCGCATAACCTCTTTGTATTTTTTTTGGTCTTTTACAAGGGCGGGGTCAAGAATTTGCTCTTTTACAGTCTCATAGCGCTTGGCGCAGTCTTCCAATTTCTTTAATAAGTCCATAATCAAAAAATTATAGCGCTTCTAATAGATTTTTTCAACTGATTTTGTTATACTGAATTTATTATGGAAGAAAAGAAATGCGCCCTGGTCGTGATTATCGGCCGTCCCAGCGCGGGAAAATCCACTTTTTTGAACGACGCTTGCCAAGAAAACGTCTCGATCGTCTCGCCAATTCCGCAAACAACAAGGAACGCGATCCGCGGAATCGTAAACACTTCGCTGGGCCAATTGGTTTTTGTAGACACGCCCGGCTACCACAAGTCCGAAAAAAAACTGAACCTTATCCTGCAGCAAACCGCCAAAGACCAGCTTGAGGGAGCGGACGCGGTCCTTTACTTGATCGACTCAACCCGGCCCAGCGGCGACGAAGAGGCCTTGATTGCCGAGCTTGTCCGCCCCTACGCCGCAAAGACAATCGTCGCGGCCAACAAATGCGACCTGCCCGAAGCCAACATTTTGGCCTGCAAGGAATTTGTCGAAAAAGCGCTGCCAGAAATTCCAGAAGGCCGCTTTTACTCGATCTCGGCAAAAACCGACGCCGGCGTCGAAGACCTTTTGCGCGGCCTTTACGCGCTCGCCCCAAGCCAGCCCAACCTTTATCCAGAAGGCTTTTACACCGACCAAGAAGTTGAGTTCCGCATAGCGGAAGTCATTCGAGGCGAGGCTATCAACCGTTTGGAGCAAGAAATCCCCCACGCGGTTTACGTTGAAATCGCCGACGCCGAATTCAAGAACGACGGCAAAAAACTTTGGGTCCGCGCCTTTTTGTGCGTGGAACGCGAAAGCCAAAAGGGAATCGTTATCGGAAAAGGCGCCTCGATGATTAAGACAATCCGCATGGAATCGCTAAAAAAGTTGCGCGAGATTTTTGAATACAAAATCGACTTGGACTTGCAAGTCAAGGTTGATAAAAACTGGCGGCAAAAAGACGACCGCCTTTCGCGCCTTTTAAAGTAAACTGGTCGCAAGCCTAAAATCGCCGCGGCAAAAAAAATCGCTCGCAAGCCAAAGAAGCCGCGGCCTAATAGGCAAAGTCCGGCTCGGAGTGAAAGCTCATTTCCTGGCCCGTCGCCGGATGCGCAAAAGTCAAATCGCAGGCGTGCAAGAGCAGGCGTAAATCTTGGTCTTGAAAAAAATCTTTTTCCTGACCAAAATCGCGGCCGTACAAATTGTCGCCGACAATCGGCGCGCCCAACGAAAAGGCCGCGGCGACGCGCAATTGGTGAGTGCGTCCGGTAAGGGGCGAAAACAAAACGCTTGTGGCTTTTTGTTCTTTTCCATCCGCGCCGCGTCTCGTCCAAACTCTAAGTCGATTCCATTCGGTGACGGCAAGTTTTCCGTAAACATCGTCTAAAATTTGCCGCGGCCGATTTTCCAGGTCAACCCGATGTTTTAGTTCAACGCGCCCTTCCTGGTCTTTTATAACTCCGTCCAATACCGCGATGTAATTTTTTTTGACTTGCCGATTTTCAAATTGCGCGTTCAGGGCGCGGTGGCTCGTCTCGTCAAAGGCAAGAACCATAAGGCCGCTTGTGTCCATGTCCAAACGGTGGACGCTTGGCTGCCCTATCATGTTTGGAAAAAGGCGGCGGGCGCGATTGACGACGCAGTCTTGTTTGTCAGGCCCGCGTCCAGGAACGGACAAAAGGCCTGACGGTTTTTCGACAACCAAAATGTTTTGGTCGCGGTAAATTATTTTTAATCCCAAAATAGCGGGCAGTATCAAGGCGCATTTTTCGTCGCAGGGCGGATAAAAAGTTTTTGGAACAAGGCGGGTATTGGGCGCTCCCCAATAAAATTCCGCCATGCTTACAGGAAGCAAATTTTTGCTAAAGGCCTCGCTCAAAAGCTTTGGAGCGGCGCAATCGCCGGTGCCGGTTGGCAAAAGTCTCCCGTTGGAGATGTCGCTAAAGGTCCGCCATTTTTTGTCGGCGCAACAAAAGCTGTAAAGGGAATAAATTTTTTCCAGCGTTTGGTTGCAAAGCGCAAGCCGCTCTTTGTCGCGCGCCGCTTTTTGTTCCGGCGTCTCGTTTTGAGGAACTTCGCTTAGTTCGTGGATTTTTTTGTCGTTGGGAAGAATCGCGGCTTTGTATTTTTCTTCGTCAAAAAGCGGAGGCGCCCAACCGTCGCGGTTCCACTTTCCGTCGTAGGAGCCGCTAAAGGCGCGGAGGACAACTTCGTTCCCCGCCGCGTCAAGGCACACAAGCGCGCCGAACATTCCTGTCCATGCGCATTTTTCGCGCTCCAAGTCCTCCATCATTTTTTGGCAAACTTGGCGCGCCTTGCTTTCGTCAAAGGGAGCGAACATGGCCGTCTTCTGTGGCTACAAAAACCATCGGGCGGTTTTTTGTAAAGAAGCCGTTTTCTACAACTCCAACAATTTCGTTCAATTTCTTTTCCATCGCTTTTGGGTCAACCGGCTTTTCCCACAAAACGTCAAGAATTTGGTTTCCGTTGTCGGTGATTACCGGGCCGGCTTTTTTTACGCCCTGGCGCAAGACGCATTTTCCGCCAAGTTTTTCTATCGCATTTTGAACCGGAACGCGGGCGTCGGCGATTATCTCAACCGGCAAGGGGAACTTTGTTCCAAGCGACTTGACGGCTTTTGAAGCGTCTCCGATAACGACAAAAGTTTTTGCGTTGTACTCAACGATTTTTTCGCGCAAGAGAGCCGCTCCGCCGCCTTTAATGACAGCCTTGTCCGGAGCGATTTCGTCGGCGCCGTCAATGGCCAAGTCCAGCTTTCCGCCGATAGCCTTGTCGTTCAAAGAATAAACGGGAATTCCAAAATCTTCGCAAGCCAACTGGGTCTGGAAGCTTGTGACGACGGCCTTTATATCGCGCAAGGTTCCGTCTTGAATTCGTTCCGCCAAGCGTCGGACAGCGGGCATCGCAGTCGAGCCGGTGCCCAAACCGATTTTCATCCCGCTAAAAATTTTTTTCTGTTCGATAAGCGTGTCGATCGCCGTCCGCGCCACAAGTTCCTTTTGCTCATTCTGACTTAGTTTCTTCATAATCGACTCCGGTAAATATTTTGAATTGTTCGTATGCTTGGTATTTTAACATCAACTCGCCGTTGCAAACCTTGCAGCCCGCTTCCTTGGCGCGCTCCATAATCGGAGTGACCTTGGGCGTGTAAACGATGTCGAACAAAATTTCGTTTCCCGTCCAGCGGTAAAAGTAAAGCGGGTCGTTTTGCGAGTTGCTTGGATCGCTGGAATTCATTCCGGCTGAAGTCGTTTGGATAATCACGTCCGAATATTTTTCAATCAACGGAATCACGTCGGCCGAAAGCTGCGAGTATTCAAAGCCGAACATGTCGGCCACCGACTTTGCGCGCAAGGGCGTTCGGTTAAAGACGCAAGCTTTTCCGCCCAACATCTTTACCGCGTAGGCAATCGCGCGGCTTGCTCCGCCCGCTCCGATAATCGCGACGCGCTTATGCTTCAAGTTTTTAAAACCGGTAAATTCCAAAAGCGCTTTTGAAAAACCGGAACAATCCGTATTGTAGCCGCACCACTTGTCGTTCTTTCGAATGATTGTGTTGGACGCGGAAATTTCGCGCACCTTTTCGTCGACTTCAAAAAGTTCGTTCAACACCGATTCCTTATGAGGAACAGTGACCGACATTCCCTTTACGCCAATCTCGTTGGCAAACTCAATCGTTTGGTGGATGTCGGACGACGGGATCGGAATGTAAACCGCGTTCATAAAATGGTTGACGTAGCCTTGGTTGTGCAAAAGCGGGCTGTCGGTTTTTACAAGCGGCCAACCTGTGATTCCAAAGATGTTGGTTTTGTCGTTCAAGTCCTTAAAGTGATAGACCTGGTTCATCATAATCGGATCGATGTGGCCGATTGTCCTTAATTCGTTGTCTACTATGTCGGCGGAAGTGTATGTCAAAAACGAATGGGTTTTGTAAGCCAAAATTCTTGACACGATTCCCATCGGTCCCATCGCGCAAAGAATGTGCTCGTACTTGGTAAAGTCGCGCGTTTCGTAAAAAAGATTTTTTACGTCGGCCAAAGTTTTTGGCATAAAAGCGATTTTTGGAATTTCGTAGCCGGTCTTTCGCATCTCGTCGCAGCGCTTGATGATGTCGTGAACCGGCTCGTTCATGCTGTGAAAGCTGCGGATGATTTTTGTTCCAAAAGCGAGCGCCGCGTCTTGCAGGCTTGGAACGTGAAAGTCTTCCTCAAAATCTACGTATTGGAAATTGCGTTCGGGATTTTGGTCGTCGGCAAAAGCCATCGCGCGCGCAAAAAGCATCGTTCGCGAACTTTCGCCGGCAACGTATTTTCCGCCGTCAACGCGGCGGCGGATTGTCAAAATGCAAGGCATCTTTGCCAGCTCAGGAAATTTTCGGACATGAAGGCTTTCGTCTTCGTCAAGAAAGTCGGCGCGCAGCTCAAGCAAGTCAACGTAAGGCCTGTAGCGGCGAACCAACTCCAAATTGTCTTTTATAGTTTTTCCTGTAAGGGTCAGGCAAATTTTAGGACTTTGCATTTTTTATTGAACGGTAAGCCGCTCCTTTTCTTGATTCAAAACGCTGAGCGCGAGAGTCGTTCCGTGCGGCACAGCGTATGGAACGGTAATCTCGCCTCCGATATGGTTGAACGAAGCGACTGTGTACGACGCTCCCTCCGGCGGAAAGGCTTCCAACTTTACTGGAACGGCAAGCGGATAGCGCGAAACTTTTGCGGAGAAAATCCCGTTTGTCCATTTTGAAGAATCGGTTTTCTTAACGCCGGCAACTTCGTCTTCGGTGCGGCCTTTGATGTCGGCGTCAACGATTGTGTCTCCGCTATAAGCCGTGTTCAATTCGGGCAAGGCAAACTCAAGCGATATTTTTGAGTACTCGTCGATCTGGGAATTTTCCGGCTCGGACTGGCTTACAACCGTTCCGGGAATTTCGTCGCCCGTCGCGATGTGGCTTGTAAATTCAAAAAGCAAGGGAGTTGTTCCCATTCCTTCCAAAATCTCGGCGATTGTTTTTCCGATGTAATTTTGAACGGACACTCTGGGAGCGGTGGCTCCGCTAGAAACGATAAGCTGCAATTCCACCGGCTGAGTGATGGGAGTTCCTTCCGGCGGATCCTGCTCCAAGATTGTTCCGATCGGAGCGGCGTCAATTTTAAAGACTGGAGTTCCAATTGTAATTTGCGGAGTTTCAACGCCGCCGTAAAGCGCGTCCAACTTGTTTTTGAGCGCGTCGAGATTCGTTCCAACGTAATTGCCGATATGGTCGATCATAACGCCGCGGCTAACGACAAGCGTGATTCTGCGGCCGGCCTTTACGATGCTGCCCGCGCGGGGATTCTGCGAAAGAACTTGGCCCGCCTGGCCAGGAAGGTCGCTGTAGCGCAACTGCAATTTTGGATAAAGCTCTTTTTCCTGCATCTCAAGCAAGGCGCGAGTCAAAGTTTTTCCCGTAACATTGGGAACCAAAACCTGCTCGTAGCCCTTGTTGGAAAAAAAGAAAACGGCAAGCGCCGTGATAAACATCAACACAAAGGCCGCGATTGTATAAGCGGCAAAAGCGGGCGCGCTTTTCTGCAAGTCCGCTTCCATTTCGTTTAAAGAGATTCCAGCGTCTTTTATTTTGTTTTTAATGTCCATGGGAACGATTTTAGCGCAAAGACAAAGCGTTTGCAAGACTAAAAGGCGCGGACGCCCTTAGACCAGCCGCGTTCCGACAAAGTCGCGGGCGCCGTTCATAAAGTCTTTGTAGCCCATCGCCTTTTTTTGCTGGCGCTGCAGCTCGGTGACGCAAAGAACGCCTTGGCCGCACTTTATGAGAATGCCTTGCTTTTTGTCAAAGGCCGCCACAGTTCCAGGAACGGATGACTGGCCAGAAGGCGCGGCCGCGTTTTGGGCTTGCGAGCCACAATCGTTTGCAAGACCGAGAGGCGCGGCCTTCAAAATCTTTAGCGATTCGCCAGACTCGCCGCCGATTCTAGTCCAAGAGCCGGGCTCGCTTGTGTAGGCCCGAACAGCCGCCGCGATTTTTACGGCGGAGTCGTTCCAATTTATAAGGGCGTCGTCTTTGCTGATTGTCTTGGTGTAGCTAGGCTCGCCTTCTTGCGGCTTTCCTTTGGGGAAGGAAGAGGCGGCGGCAGTGTCGCGCAAAAGGCCTTCAAGCAAAGCGGCGGCGATTTGGGCGCTCTTGTCCAAAAGGCTGTCGGTTGTTTCCGTTCCGTCAAGCGCGATTTTTTCTTGCGCCAAAATTTCGCCTTCGTCCATGCCCAGCGCAAATGTCTGGACTGTGACGCCGGTTTCTTTGTCGCAGTTTAAAATCGCCGCGGGAACGGGAGTGGCTCCCCGGTACTTGGGCAAAAGCGACGGATGCACGTTGACCCCGCCCGCCTTAAAGAGCGACAAAAATTTTGGACCGAAAATTTTTCCGTAGGCAAAGCAAACAAGCGCGTCAAAGCCTTGGGCGGCAATTTGTTCCCGCGCGGCCGCGTCCAACTTTTGCGGGCAAAAAACCGGAATGCCGCGATCGGCCGCCAACGCTCCGACGTCGGTCGGGACAAGCTCTTTGTGGCGGCCCTTGGCGCTGGGCGGGTTGGTCAACACGCCCGTAATTTGCCAGCCGCAGTTTTTGTCTTGCGACGCCTCCCCGCTCGCGCCGGCATCTTGGGCTTGCCTGTCAAGCAAGAGGCGCAAAGTTGTCGCGGCTGGAGCCGGGCTTCCGGCGTATAAAATTTTAAGCATTGTTTTTCTTGGCTTCCTTGGCCGCTTTTTTTGCGGCGATCTTGGCGGCGATTTTTTTTGCCTTGGCTTCTTTTTCGGCGGCCTTTTTTTCGGCCCGCTCGGCGCGCTTGGCAAACTGTTCCGCGGTCTTCTTGGCAAAGTCGGCGTCTCCGCGGTCGATGAAAATCACGCCGTCAAGATGGTCGTTTTCGTGCTGAACGATGCGCGCCAAAAGGCCTTCCGCTTCAAGCGTGAATTTTTTTCCGTTTTGGTCTTGCGCCTGCACAGTCACTTTTGACGGACGCATTATGTTCTCGTAAACTTGCGGAACGCTAAGGCAGCCTTCCTCGTAAGGAACGGAATCATCGGAAGTGGCGATGATTTGCGGATTGATAAATACTCGTCTGACGTCGTCGTCCGCCATCGCGACGAACATTCGGATGTTCTTTCCGATTTGCGGGCAGGCAAGGCCCACTCCGTTGGCGGCGTCCATCGTCTCAAACATTTCTTCGGCAAGAGCGCGGAGTTCGTCGTTGATTTCTTCGTCCTTGATTGGAACGGATTTTTGGCGCAAAACTTCTTCGCCAAGCTTGTAAATCTTTAGCATATCCTAATCCTTGCCGCGCGCGCGTGGGCGGCCAAACCTTCGGCGTCGCCCAAAATGCCGGCGGCCTTGGCGCTGGCCAAAGGGCCTTCCTTTCCTTCTATCGTTCTAAGCGTGGTGACTGTCTTTATAAAGGCGCGGACGCTTAAGCCGCCTGTAAATTTCGCAGAGCCGCTTGTCGGAAGCGTGTGGTTCAAACCGGCCGCGTAGTCGCCAAAAACTTCGGCTGAGCCGTGGCCGATAAAAAGCGAGCCGTAATTGTGAACAAGCTTTTTTGCCGCTTCCAATTTTTCGCCGGCGTCCATCGCAAGCTCCAAGTGCTCCGGCGCTTTTTTGTTCGCGATCTCGCAGGCTTCTTCTATAGAAGACGTTACGATTATTTTTCCATAAGTGTCAACGCTTCGCCTTGCGGTTTCCGCCGTAGGCAAGTCTTTAAGCTGCTCCTCTATTTCCTGCTGAACGGCCTTGGCGATTTCCTCGCTGTCGGTGGCAAGAATGGGCTGCGCGACGACGTCGTGCTCGGCCTGCGCGAGCAAGTCCGCGGCAAGCCACTTGGGATTGGCGCTTTCGTCGGCGATTGCAAAAACTTCGGTGGGGCCGGCAAGCATGTCGATTCCAACCGTTCCGTAAATAAGACGCTTGGCTTCGGCGACAAACTTGTTTCCAGGACCTACAACAACGTCAGCCTTGGGAATTGATTCCGTTCCAAAAGCCATCGCTCCGATGGCCTGCGCTCCTCCGCAAGCGTAAACTTTGTCAGCGCCGCAAATGCAGGCGGCGGCCATGATTCCTTCGTCGGCGTAAGGCTTTCCTCCGACAAAGGGCTTTCCGGGCGTTCCGGTTCCTTGCGCCTTGGCGTCCTCCAAATCGTCCGGGTGAACGCGGGGCGGAGTGCACATAACCACTTGCCCCACGCCCGCCGCCTTTGCCGGAACGACAGTCATGATGACCGTTGACAAAAGCGGAAAGCGGCCCGCCGGAACGTAAACGCCCGCGCGGTCAACGGGAATGTTTTTTTGGCCGGTAAAAAGTCCGGGAGCCAACTCAATTTCAAATTCGTCAAAAGACTCGCGCTGGCGCTCGGCGAATTTTTTTGCCAAGTCGCGCGAATAGCAAAGGGACTCGTAGAGGCCGGGATTTTCGCGCTTCATTTTTTCGGCGGCGGCCTTGAGCTCGTTCTGCGGAATCTCAAAATGCGAGGGAGCGGAAACGTCAAACTTGGCGCCGTAATCTGACAGCGCCTTGTCGCCCATGTTCTTTACGTCCCGCAAGACGTCCTTTACCACGTCAATGGACTCGCCAAAGTCGCGGCCCTCAAAAAAGTTTTCTTCCAACTCGGATGCTTGAACAATCTTTATCATTTTGATTCCTCGCGGAATTCATTATACTCAAAAGAAAGGTTTTTGCAACTACGCTGAGGCGGACAAGCGCAATCGATATTACCACTAGCAAAATCACGCGAACTGTGATATAATCTTCTATTATGAATTTACCTGAAAACAAATGGTTGCGCGGAGCCATTCCCGCGCTGCTCTTGCACTGCTCCATCGGAACAGTTTACTGTTGGTCTGTTTTTAGCCAGGAAGTCGCCGCCTACATCGGCAGCCCCAAAAGCCACGTCGAGTGGGCCTTCTCTTTGGCGATTTTCTTCTTGGGAATGTCGGCCGCCTTTTTGGGCGACTTTGTTGAAAAGGACATTCACAAAAGCTCTTTGATCGCGACGATTTTCTTTACAGTCGGAATGGTTGGAACTGGAGCCAGCATTTTGGCCAAGTCCCTTCCCGGCGTTTTGATTTGCTACGGCGTGATTATGGGAATCGGTTTGGGAACCGGCTACCTTTCGCCCGTAAAAACCTTGATGCTTTGGTTCAAGGACAAAAAAGGCTTGGCCACCGGATTGGCGGTCGCGGGCTTTGGAGCGGCCAAGGCAATCGCCACTCCTATCATGCAAGCGATTGTCGCCAGATGCGACGACAACCCGGCCTATATGTTCATGATTATGGGCGGCGTTTACTGCGTGATGATGTTCATCGGCCACTTGCTTCTTAAAAAGCCGGCCGGCTGGGTCGAAGCGCACGACAAGCAAACGGTCGGCGAGTTCCTCAAAAAGTTCGGCTCAAATTTCAAGACTTGCTTTTCAAACCGCGAGTTCCTTGGCATTTGGATTATGTTCTACATCAACATCGCTTGCGGCCTGGCTCTCATCTCGCAGGAAAAGCCGATCTTGCAAACAACCGGCCTTGGCTTTATGACAATCAGCGCAATTGGAACGGTAACGGCCATCGCCAACGCCGCCGGACGCTTGGGCTTTAGCGCGGCCGCCGACGGACTCAAGGACCGCAACACAATCTACAAGTGGATTTTCGCGCTTTCGATTTTGTTCACTGGAATCATCATCGCCACTCGCGGAATCATCAACGGAACGGAGCCTGTCCTTATGGCCTTGTGCATCGCGCTTCTTATCGTAGTCAACGCGGGCTACGGCGGCGGCTTTTCAAACGTTCCCACTTTGCTTAGCGACCACTTTGGAATGAAGAGCATTTCTTCCGTCCACGGAATGTGCCTTAGCGCCTGGGCCATCGCCGGCTTGACCGGAAACCAAATGGCCAGTTGGATCGTGCGCCACACAGGCGAGTTCACCGAAAAAGTTTTGGCCGACGGCCGCGCCGTAAAGGTAAACCCTGTGGGCTACCAAAACGTTCTTTACGTCACAATCGCGCTTTACATCGTTGCGATGATCGTTTGCTGGACGATGGTCGGAAAGCCGAGAAAAACTGAGTAGCCTCAGTTTTTCTCAACGAGATTAAATCCGCTTCGCGAATTTAATCTCGCAAATTGTTGCTTAAACAAAAAGGGCCGCCCCGATTTTGGGAGCGGCTTTTTTTGCGCTTTTATGGCTTGCACAAAGTTCGCGGCTTACTGAACGCGGCTTACACAAATTCCATCCGTTCCGAATCAAAGAGGCCCAGGTCGGTAATCTTTAATTTAGGAATTACGGGCAGCGCCAAAAACGAAAGGGTCATGTAAGGCGCGTTGAGCTTGCAGCCCATCATGCGCGCCCAATGGCAAAGATCCTCGTAGTCGCGCGCGACTTTTTTGCACAAGCGGCTTGTCATAAGGCCGGCGACGTTCAACTGGATGTCGTGGACGCGCACGCGGTTGGCCACCGCAAGCCCGCCCTTGTTGCCAATGATCCTATTAATGCATTTGACTATATACTTGTCGTCGGTGCCGACGCAAATTATGTTGTGCGAATCGTGCGCCACGCTGCTTGCAAGCGCTCCGGCCTTAAGGCCAAAGCCGTTGACAAAAGCGACGGCGGGCTTGGCGTCTGGATTGTAGCGGTTTACGCAAACCAACTTTAAAACGTCGGTCTTTGTGTTGGACTTTAAATAGCCGTCTTCCAAGCTGGCGTACATCAAGGCGCTTTCTGTAAAGACTTCCTTGTCGATGGCCTTTATCGTCCTTACTTGCGCGGTGTCGGAGCGGACGGCGATGTCGGCGGCGGTGATTCTCTTGCGGTTAAAGTTGTTTATGCCTTTAGCGCTTGCGGGCTTAAAGTAGGAACGGCTTCCGCTCACAACGATTTGTCCGTTTACGACAACCTTTTCAATTTTCATTTTTTTGATTCCGCTGACAACGATAAAGTCCGCGCTGTCGCCTTCCTGCAAAAGGCCTACGTCAAGCTTGTAATGCTTGATTGGATTGTAGGTGGCCGCGCGCAAAACGTCAAAGGAATCGTATCCCTCGGCGACAAGCTTTTTGACCAAGCTCCAAAGAAGGCCTTTTTCCAAATCGTTGGGATGCAAGTCGTCAACGCAAAACATAAGCTTTTCAGGCGCCAGCTTAAAAAGCGGAGCGAGCGCCTTTAAATTCTTTGCGGCGGAGCCTTCGCGGATTTGAACGAACATTCCGCTTTGAATTTTTTCCAAGCCCTCTTCGTAGGAGGCGCTTTCGTGGTCGGTTGAAATGCCGGACGCCGCGTATTTTTTTAAGGCCTCGCCGCTAAGCATCGGCGCGTGTCCGTCAACGGGCTTTCCCAATTTTTTTGCGGCGGCGAGTTTTGCCAAAACCTCTTTGTCGCCGCCAAGCACGCCCGGAAAATTCATCATTTCGCCAAGGCTTACAACCCGCTTGTTTTTCAAAAGGCGGGCGACGGCGGCGGCGTCCAAGACCGCGCCTGACGTTTCAAATTTCGTGGCCGGAACGCAAGACGGAACGGCAAAGTAAATTTTCATCGGAGAGCGGGCCGCGTCCTTTAGCATAAAGTCAAAGCCCGCCGCGCCGCAAACGTTCGTTATTTCGTGGGGGTCGGCAACCGCCGCGATTACGCCGTGTCTAAGCGATTCATACGCAAAGTACTGGGGCGTAACCATGCTGCTTTCTATGTGAACGTGGGAATTCACAAAGCCGGGCACAAGATATTTTCGTTCAACGGTTTGGCAGCGCTCAATTTTTTTTATGCGTCCGTCTTCGACAAAAACTTTTCCGCCGTAGACTTCCCGCTTTACTACATCAACGATTTTTCCTTCAAATATTTTCATAATCCGCTATCCTTGATTATACCATACAAATCTTGATAAAGGGTCGTTCCGCTGTAAAATTTTTCGCGCGGGATTTCCAAGTCAACAGAAACGCCAGCGTCAACGCAAATGCATTCACTTCCGTCAAAGGCGACCATTTCTATGGCGCTTGACGTGCGGAAAAGCGCTCCGTCGGCGCTTTGCGTGTTTTTTACCACCGAGGCTCCGCCGCCACTTTGAACGCCGATCACTTTAGCCAAGCCTTGATATTTGCACTGCGCCGGAAAAGCGTTCCCGCAAGAAAAAGAAAAATCGCTTGTCAAAACGTAAAAGTCGTAATTTTTTGTTACAAGCTCATTAAGCTTATTGCCGTTTTCATCGCGAATGTCAAAGTAAAACTTTGTGATTGATTTGTCCAAAATGTTTCTTACAGGCAAATACAATTGCTCGCAATCTTTTAGGAAGGACAGGGCGACGACGCATTGTTTTACAGAGCCTCCGCCGTTGCAAGAAAGGTCCAATACAACCTTGTCGACGCTTGAATGGTTCGCGATGTCGACAAAGGCCGCCTTAAAAAAAGCGTATGTATTCAATTCGGAAAGTTCGCCCCATTTATCCGCGGGCGGGGGATTAGGCACGGATGACGGATCATACTCTACAAATCCGTCAAAAGCAACAACAGCCATTTTTTCATCATCGCCTTCCTTGACATAATAAAGGCCGGGGGCTCCGCTGGCGCTTTCCCGCAACTCCTTTATTCTATCTTCCACGACGCGCATTCTCTGCTCACGCGGGCCTGCAAAGTCACGCATGACATGAATATAATAATAATAAACTTGGGAATGCGGCTGGTACAAGGACGGAGCGTAGTAAGCTGTATGGCTGTCGTCAATATAATTCATCAAAAACTTTCCCAAAGCCAAATCATAAGTGTCCGTGTCAGTACTAAGCAAATCAAAGCCCAGACCCGCGGCAAAAATGCTGTCGTTAAAGCTCGCGATGTTTTCCTTTCCAACCACAGTCCGTCTGTCTTTAAGAGAATAGTTCAAGTCAAAAGTCATGCACAAGGTTCTGTAATTGTATTCGGCCATCAGCTGGCTGCGCGCCGGACTGTTCTTGCGGCCAAACTCGTAGGCCTTTTGAGTGGCGTAATCATCGCCAGCGTTCGCAACTTCAAAGTAATAATCCGTTCCGCTAAAACTGCATGAGCCGATTGGCAAAAAAATTGATACGAGCGGCTGGAAGGGAATGTACAAAACATTGTCGATGACAAACATTTTTAGCCCGTAGTCGCCAAGTCTAATCTCAGTTTTTTCTTTTGCCTTTACCTGCGTTGTAAGGCTGGACCCCACAACTTTAGGCGAAAGCGCGCTTGCTTGCTCGACGGACATGACAGGCATAATTCCTATGCCATTGTTCAGAGAAACTGTTGAGGTGATGACCCTGCAAAAGTCGTCGCTGTAAACCGTTTGGTTTTGGGCGTCAAAGCAAAGTTCGTCGCCGTCCCATTCGCCAGGCCAATAATGGCCCTGGTTGTCGGCGCAGTTTTCAGGATTGTACTTGTATTTGTAAACGGAGCCGGAAATTTCAGTTTGCCAGCCCCTGTCGTTTGCGCCGGCAATAAAAAGGCAAACGTCTTCAAAGCTCAAAAAAGGAACCTCTTCCCAACCATCAAGGTAAACCGTCTCAAGCTGCAAATATTTTTTCCCGTTCGCCAAATACAAATTGGACTGGACTTTGCGCGACACGGCGGCCGCCTCGGGGAATTGGTATTCGCCAATGCCAACCTTATTGTTGGAATTGACAACGTTCTCGCAGGAAAAAAAAGCAAGAACGCAGGCTAAGAAAAGCGCCGGCGACAAAAAGGCGGCGTGGATTTTAACAAAAACTTTTTTCATTTACGTCGAACTGTAAACCTCGTCTTTGGCGCCTTGTTCCGTTCAGCCCGCGCCTTGTACTCGTTGTAAAGAATTTCTTGGGCGCGTTTTACAGGCTCGCCCGCCTTTGGCTTAAGGGCAACCCAAGAGCCGTCGCTTTTTAGTTCGTAGCTGTTGATGTTGGATTCAAAGTAAACGTCAAGGACATGCTTTATTTCCTTGAACGCGGCGGCGTCCAAAATCGGGAACATCAATTCTATGCGGCGGTCAAGATTGCGCGGCATCCAGTCGGCGCTGGCCAAATAAATTTCGGGCGACGCTCCGTTCTGAAAATAAAATACGCGCGAATGCTCCAAGTAGCGGTCAACGATGGAAACGACGCGAATGTTTTCGC
>Ga0256407_10001389_pt1 | contig 51599 bp, 41 predicted proteins | sample RumenRJG_04DNA_FD_193489 | JGI IMG/M metagenome (GOLD analysis project Ga0256407, IMG submission 193489) | Bovine rumen microbial communities from Lethbridge, Alberta, Canada - RJG_04 | ecosystem: Host-associated > Mammals > Digestive system > Stomach > Rumen | place: Canada: Alberta... | reverse complement strand
ACGTCAAGGCAGAGGCAGAGCGCCTCGGCTGTTATAACATCACCCTCAACGTCTGGGCCGGCAACGACGGCGCGCAGAAGTTCTACGAAGCGATGGGCATGAAGCCCCGCAAGACGATGATGGAAACCATTTTAGGAGACTGACTATGACAGTGCTGGAAGAAGTCCGTAGCGAATACCAAAAACAGGTGGACGAACACCTCGAAGAGAACCGGGCAGCGGCGCTGAAGATCCGCGACATCCTGGCCGACTCGCCGGTGAACTACAACGGCGTCTTCGACAAGACCGTCCACATCCCGAAAGTCTACGACAAGGAAACCATCGACCGGTTCCAGGAGATCGCCGGCATGACCCACCGCATCTTCGAAAAGGTCATCGACGCGTATCAGACCGACCCGGAGTACCGGAAGCTGTTCCCGTTCTCGAAGGAACTCGAAGAGCTCATGTGCCTGCCCATCCCGTATGACAGCAAACTCCCGATGGCCCGGTTCGATCTCTTCTACTACGAGGACACCGGAGACTTCAAGTTCTGTGAGATCAACACGGACGGCACTGCCGCCATGGTCCGGGACCTGGAGTACCGCAAAGCTATCGTCCACAATCCGGCCCACCAGGCCGTTCTGGAGCAGTACGACCTCCAGCCCTTCGAAGTCTTCGACAGCTGGGTGAAGACGTTCCTCGAACTCTACAAGACCTATCCGAAGCACGTGGAGACGCCGAAAGTCGCCATCATCGACATCCTCGACAACGCGACCATGGGCGACTTCGAGGAGTTCCAGCGCCGGTTCCAAGCCGCCGGTGTGAACTGTGAGATCGTCGACGTCCGGGACCTCCAATACCACGACAATGCCCTGTGGTCACCCTCCGGCATGAAAGTGGACGCCATCTACCGTCGCGCTGTCACCGCGGACATCATGGAGCATTATGACGAGTGCGCGGACTTCATCGCCGCCGCCAGGAACGACGACGTCTTCTTTGCCGGTGCGTTCGCGACCCAGGTCATCCACAACAAGTGGCTGTTCTACGTCCTGCACCGTCCCGAGACGAAAGCCTTCCTGACGGAAGAGGAGTGGGCCTTCGTCAAAGCCCATGTCCCGGAGACCGTCGAACTCTCCGAGGAGTACATCTCCCTTGAGGAGGTCCGGGCGAACAAGGACCGGTACATGCTGAAACCGATGGATGCCTACGCGTCCAAGGGCGTCTATGTCTCCGGCAGAGAGTGCACGCAGGAGGAGTGGGAGAAAGCTGCCGCGGAGCTCTACGGCACCGGGATGATCTGCCAGGAGTACTGCGAACAGTACCTCACCGAGAACATCGACTTCGCCTGGGGCGACGGTACCTGGCACCCGTACATCAATATGCCGGGCCTCTACACTTACTGTGGCGTGTTCCACGGATTCCTCATGCGCATGGCGGCCGATGACCGCATCATCGTGGCCCATGAAAACGAGCGGACCGTGCCCGTTTACGTCGTCAATGGACGTAAGTGAGAGACTCGCCAATTGACCGTTCGCCCGCCAAAAATCCGACCATAACGACCGTTCGACCCGAATTTTCGACCGTTCGACCGAAACCCCTTCCACCGGAAGGGGTTTTGTGTTATAAGAGGGCGAAAAGGAGGAATAATCATGAACATGACACGACAGGAGATCTACGACCACATCTGGACCCGGACGGTCCAGGGCTTCGCGGACGAATTCAACCTCAACTATCCGATGCTGCTCCGACGCATCAAGGAGGCGGACATCCCGAAGCCGTCCCGGAAAGAGATCCTCTTCATCCGGCAGGGGGAGGACGGGCTGCGGGCGGTGCATCGCCCCGAACTCCCCGGCGACCCGGAGGAAGAGGTGCGGCTTGCCGAGCGGCGGGAGCCGGAGCAGGCGCCGGAAACCACGGTCCGTAAATCGCCCAAAAAGACCGGAACAAAGAAAAAAGTACGCAAGTCTGCACCGAAGGAAAAGGAACCGGAACAGGCCGTGCCCGAGGAGATCCCGGAACTTATCGACTACGAGAAGCACCCGCGGTGGACGAGCCTGTACTTCCTGCCCCAGGCGGAGCGCCGAAAGGTCATCCGGGAGACCGAGAACATCAGGCTGAAGGACGGGGAACCGGTGCACCCGACGGTCATCGCGCTCCAGCGGGAGATCGCGGCCTGGCAGACCCAGGTGGACATCCTCGGGGACGAGGACTTCGCCAGTGCCGTACTTGACAAACCGTCTCTCCTGGACCGGGTGTCCGAAGAGAACGTCGAACGGGTCTTCCGGATCCTCGACAGCCTCTACACATCCGTCGAACTGCTCGGCGAGAAGGTGCTTCCGGACGGGTCCGTCGCCATCCACGACCAGGTGGTGAACCTGCGCTTCACGGAGTCCCGTGCCCGCGTCCCGGCAGACCCCTCGGTCTATGACGAACTGAACCAGGAGGGGCCGAAGTGGACCATGCAGTACACCGGCAAACTCACGCTGTCCGCCGGCTACCTCTACTCGATCCGGGACCGCAAAAAGGCGAAAGTCGAAGACCGCCTGGGCGATGCACTGGAACTGCTCTTCCTGACGGCTTTCCAACTGTCCCAGGACCACGAGAGCAGGGGAGACCGGGAAGCCTTCGAGTCCTTCAACCGGGAACTGGAACGGACGGAGGAACTCATCCAGCTGGCGAAGGACTATGAAGATGCCGAGCGCATCCGCAAACTCCTGAAAGCGGTCCAGAAGAAACTGGGGACCGGGGAACTCGAATACAAGGACTATTTCCCGACCTGGGCCGCCTGGGCAAGCGAGAAGGCGGAGTGGCTCGACCCCACCGTGGGGTTCCACGATGCCATCCTCGGTCGTCGACATGACCCCATTTTGCAGCCCCCGAAGAACAATTCTTAGAGAAAACTCACAAGTTTCAGGCGGCGGAGGCCGTAACCCCTTGAAAATGGCTATATTTCGTGTAAAATAGAGACGGTTACACAGCATTTAGTGTTAAGAAGAGGTTACTATGACATCCGTTTTCACGCGAAATTTCTATAAAACGGTCCTGTCTCTGCTGCTGGTGTTCGTCATGGCCGCCACCCTCGCTCTGAGCGCGTTCGCCGCGACGGAACGGGAGCCGAAGGTCACGTCGACAGCCGGCTACGAAGCGGCCATCTGCTTCGATGCGGGCGGCAGACAGTTCACCGGTACGTACAGCGATGTCCGTCAGAAATATGTCCTCGGGAACGAGTCCCTGGGCCTTTACGTGATGTCGCTGGAAGGCAAGAACTACTACGCGGGCGCCAACGGCGTCCCGCTCTATTCGGACGACGCCATCTTCGGAAATACCGAAGAGGAAAAGGCCCGGGACTACGCGAAAGGCGTCAAGATGTTCCGGACCCTCGAGACCATCCGCCGGTACATGTCCCGCGTCTACAAGGTCGATGCAGATGAATACCTCATCGGTCTTTACAACGACGCCTATGACAGCGGCAACAACAGCTTCGCGACCGACGACATCCTCTGGTCCGGAGACGTGCTGCCCGTCGGCACCATCGTCGGCATCATCTCCATCGGGACCAACGAGGACCCGACCGACATCGACATGCTGGCCCACGAGTACATGCACCGGGTCGAGCAGAACATGACGACGCTCCAGTACCGGGGCGAACCCGGCGCCATCATGGAAGCCTATTCCGACATCTTCGGCGAACTGGTCGAGAGCGGCCTTTCGCAGGAAGCGCCGGACTGGATCCACAACGAAGAGCGGAACCTCAAGAACCCGTCTTCCGAAGGCTATCCGACCAAGTACAAAGGACTCAACTACCTGAGCGGCACGCTCCGGGACAACGGTGGCGTCCATCGGAACTCCACGGTCCTGTCCCACGCCGCGTACCTTATGTGGAACGGCATCGACGGCAAGCAGTCCATGCGCATCGGAACCGAGACCCTCGGGAAGCTGCTCCTGAATGCCCTTGAACAGTTCGAACCGAACGTGACGTTCCAGCAGGCGGCGGTCACCATCTACAAGACCGCCCGCACCATGGGCCTCTCGAGAGATCAGGTGGAGTGTGTGGCGCAGGCCTTCAAGCATGCGGACCTTGCCGTGCGGGACAAGGATAAGGCGGCAACCTCCAAAGAGCCGTCGGTCAGTGTCCTCGACGCGGTCGGCTGACCGGAAAAACCTCATAGAACCACAAAAAAACGGACCCCGTTCGGGGTCCGTTTTTCGTGGTTTTGGAAGAATTATCTCAGAAGGTCTTCTTTGCCCAGTCGGCGCAGGCCGCGATGTCTTTGGCATCGGGTTTGCCCTTGTGGAAGCGAAGGAATTCGCCCTTGCAGTGGAAGTCGTTGTCGTTGACGGTCAGACCGAGGGGAGTGCAGAACTCCTTGACGTACTTCATGCTGGACTCCCAGAGAGCCGGGCAGCTGATGAGGTAGATCTCACCGATCTTGTCCTTGTTAGCCTCGAGGAAGCTCTTGACCTGCTCCGGGATGGCGAACTTGTAGGGGCTGGAACCGAGGATGAGTTTGTCGACGGGGCCATCGAGGGGCGTGTCGACGGTGAGGGCCTCGACGCCGATGGCGTCAGCAGCGGCCTTGCAGAGTTTCTCGGTGTTGTGGCTTTCGGTGTAATAGCGGACAGCGATGCTCATGTGTATTTCTCCTTTTAAGCGATATTTTATTCAACGGTTTCATTATCCGTTTCAATGTGACCTGAAGATGACGTCGCCTTCTTCCGACGCCGTGCGGGCAGGACTGTCAGGGCCGCCAGTGCGAGCGCGCCGGCGAGGGTCAGCAGGAGACCCGTGCGAAGACCCTTGGCGTGGTACTTGAAAGCGATGGTGTGCTCGCCGGGGGCGAGGTGGATGCCCGTGAGGGCGTTGCCGATGCGGCAGACCTCGTCAGAGGAGTAGTTGAGCGGTTTCCCGTCGACGGTGACGCTCCAGCCCTCGTCGTAGTTGATGGAGGTGTAGAGCATCTGGCCCTTGTCGATGTTGACGGTGCCTTCGACGGCGGTGTCTTCGAACTTCGTGACTTTCATCGGATTCTTCGACAGCTTGTTGTAAGCTTTCTGGAACACATCGTCATGCTGCTTGACCACGAACAGTTCGACATTGCCTTCGGCGTCGTTGACCGGGACTTCGATGCGGATCGGGATCTCCTTTGCGCGGGTGCCCATGTCGTAGACATACTGGTTGTCCGTGGCGACCGTCGTCTGGGCGCTGTAGCCGTCGTCTGCGGAAAGGTAGACCGTGTCCGCGTTGGCGGTGCGGCAGTACATGTAGTACCGGGCCGTGTCGTCCGGGATGAAGGTGATCGTGAAGGACGCTTCGGCGTCGGGGTTCGACTTCGAGAACTGGTACGAACCGGAGTTCAGGACATCGCTGAAAGGAGCGATGTTGCTGTAGCTGATGTCGGTGAAGGTGACGTTCGTGAAGACGTCCTCGTCGATGCCGGCAGCTTTGTGGACGAAGTCGTTCTGGGCATAGAACGGGTTGCCGGTCTCGTGTTCCCAGTTGACGATGTCATCGCTGACGCCGTAGGCCAGCGGCAGGTAGTAGTTGTTCTTGTAGACCGTGAGGCCCGAGATGTCTCCGATGTTCGTGAAGTACTTCGGGTCCAGGGTGACGTCCGGGTCGTTGTCCACGAGGTATTTGAGGTTGAACATGCTGTGGAAGACCGGCGTCTGGGGTCGGTACGTGTAGCTGTTGATGAAGTTGCCGGCGATGCCGGTGTTATAGTACAGGTTCGAGGAGTGCTCATAGGCCATCGACGAGAACTCGGAGATGCCGTTGTAGCCGTACCAGCTCGGGTTCATGCAGAGCATGGGGTACGTGGTCTCGACGCGGTAGTCGCCCGCTTCGTCGTACTCGTCAAGGAACGAGTTCACGGCCTTCATGCCGTCGTATTCGCTCGTGTAGGACTCGTTGGTGACGTCGATGTCGAAGTTGTCGATGTCGGCCACCACGACCTCCGCGAACATGCCGAGGAACATGAGGTATGCGACGGTCCGGATGCGCATCGCCTTGTTGTTGATGAGGGTCAGGAGGACCACATAGAGGGCGATGAACGCGAGGTTCACGAGGACTGTGGCGTCCCGGAAGTTCTGGACCTCCAGCTTGTCCGCGATGAGGATGAACCCACCGGTCAGAAGGCCGACCGTCAGGAAGTCTCTGGGCGCGAGCTCACGGAGCTTCGTGATGGTGCGGAACGCGAGGACCAGCAGGAAGAAGACGTACACGAAGGACTGGCGGTACGGCAGGTCGTTCGGGAAGTGGAAGCCGTGCCAGATGTAGTTGAGATAGTTGACGTTGAAGGAGACGGCGAGGAGGGCGATGAGCACGACCGACGCGACCTTTTCCTTCAGGGGGACGGACTTCACGTAGAAATACAGGATGACCAGCATGACCGTCCCGACGCCGCAGAAGACGTTCGGCAGGACCACGTCTCCGCTGGAGCGGATGGTGGGCTCGAGGTCGCCGAAGTGGTTCGACAGGAAGTCGAAGAAGCTGAAGTAGCTCTCATAGTCTTCCGGGAACGTGCCGGAGGTGGCGGAGCAGGTCTTGAGTGCGTAGTAGGTGGGCAGCAGCGCGAAGGCGGACAGCAGTCCGGCGATGCCCGCGTAGAGGATGCAGGAGAAGAAGGAGACGGCGAACCGGTTCGTCCGGACGCGCTCCAGAACCGAGGCCTTGCCGTTCTCCGGAACGGGGAGTTCCCGGGTGGTGTCGGAGAACGAATGGTGGCCGAAGTAGTAGACGAAGAAGTACAGGACCAGGAAGATGGCGGTCATGTAAGCCATGTAGTAGGAGGACACGAGGAGCAGGGCGAGGGAGAGGCAGTAGAGAAGCGGTTTGCGCTCTTCCACGATGTACTCGACCCCGAGCACGATGAGGGGCAGCAGCATCATGCCGTCCATCCACATGATGTTCCAGTAGTAGGCGACGAAGTAGCCGGAGAAGGCATACAGGAGGCCGAAGCCCGCGGTGATGGGGTTGTGCTTCCGGAACTGGGGAGACTTCTTGAGGTAGTAGGTGAAGAAGGCGGCGGAGAAAGCGGCCTTCAGCATGATGATGACGCCGATGGCCACGGGCATGTTCTTGTGGCCGAGGAGCAGGATGACCAGGATGGAGATGGGGCTCGACAGGTAGTTGAACAGGTTGCCGAGGAAGTTGCCACCGCCGCCGGTCTGCCAGGAATAGGCGAGACTGCCGCCGTGGGTGATGCGGTCATAGAGCTCCGCGAGGAGCGGCCCGTACTGGTGGTAGAGGTCCATGCGCAGGATGGTCACATCGCCAAAGGGGATCATGCGGTAGGCGATGCAGATGAGGATGAACACGACGATGGCCCCGCCAAAGGACAGCAGGACGTAGCGGTTTTCCCAGAGCAGCTTCTGCAGCCGGTCCGGTTCCTTCTGCGGCGATGTGCCCTCTGCGGGCTTTGTCACCGGTTTTGCGTTGATTTTCATGTCCATAAGGGTAGTTCTCCTGACATTCAAGGCTGTTGAGAACCAGTATATCAACTTTTGCCGCTTCTTTCAATGAAGGTTGTTTACCGGAGGCAATTATGGTAAAATATCCGATAAGTAACTAAAGGGAGGAACCCAAACCATGCCTCAGAATACCCGTGGGAATTTCTCATCCGACTATGTCATCTCGGAAGAGGTCCTGGCCACTATCGCCGCCAACGCGGCCAAAGACGTGGAAGGCGTCGCCCGACTGGGCAGCCGGCCGGCCGACCTCTACACCACCTTCAAGATCGGAGCCGACGCTTCGAAAATGGTCGCGGTCACCATGACGGACTATGACATCCGCTGTCATGTCTACATCGACCTCGTCCACACCGCCAAGATCCAGGAGGTCTGCAGAAACGTCCAGACTGCGGTCAAGGAAGCCATCCAGAACATGACCGGACGTGTCGTCACCCGGGTCGATGTCTCCGTCACCGGCATCGCGGAATCGGCCGCACCGGAGGGGCGCCCCGACGTCACGGCAGCCATCGAACCTTGAACATCGAATAGCTTAGAGACACCTGCCGGAATAGCCCCACTGTCTCGGCAGGTCTTTTTTTACGAAACGGAGGAACATCCATGAACAGAAGTCAGGAGCGCGAACAGGCATTCATCGTCCTGTTTGAGACCATTTTCCACCCTGACACCACCGTCGGTGAGCTCTTTGAACTCGCCGAAGAGTCCGACTTTTTCACCGGGACCGTCTTTTCGCGGAAACTGGTGGAGACCACCGTCGAGCACGGCGCCGAGATCGACACCGAGATCGAAGCCCACGCCATCGACTGGTCCATCCAGCGCCTCACGAAAGTGTCCCTCGCCGTCCTGCGTCTCGCCCTCTGCGAGATCCTCTACTTCGACGACATCCCCGTCAGCGTCACCATCAATGAGGCGGTCGAGCTTGCGAAGAAGTACGCCGGACAGCAGGACAGCCGCTTCATCAACGGCGTCCTCGGCTCCGTGGCAAGAGAACGCGAAGAATGAGCCTCTACCTCGGATTCGACACGAGCAACTACACGACATCGGCCGCACTCTATGACCCGGAACAGAACACCGTCTGGCACGCGAAGAAACTGCTGCCGGTGAAGCCGGGCGAGAAGGGCATCCGCCAGTCGGACGCCGTGTTCCACCACACACAGCAGCTGCCGGACCTTCTGGAGTCTGCCTTGTCTCAGGCCGCTGAGGCGATGCGCCTCTCCCGCAGAGAACTGGCGGCGCAGGTCAACGGCATCGGCGTCTCCTCGAGACCCCGACGGGTCGAGGGGTCCTACATGCCCTGCTTCACAGTGGGCCTGACCCAGGCCCGGGACCTCGGCGCGGTGCTGGACGTCCCGGTCACGGAGTTCTCCCACCAGGAAGGGCACATCGCCGCGGCGCTGTACTCGGCCGGCCGGCTGGACCTCGTCGGCACGGAGTTCTGTGCCTTCCACGTCTCCGGCGGCACCACCGAGTCCCTCTTCGTGGTGCCCGGCACGGAAAGCCCCGTGGAAGCACAGCTCGAAGGCACCTCGACCGACCTCAAGGCCGGCCAGGCCATCGACCGCACCGGCGTCATGCTGGGACTGCCGTTCCCGGCGGGCCCGGCCCTCGAACAGCTGGCGCTGCAGTCGACGAAGACCTACAAGGTCCGACCCTCGGCCAGGGGACTCGACGTGAGCCTCTCCGGTGTCGAGAACAAATGTCAGAAGATGCTGCGTGACGGGAAAGCCCCCGAAGACATCGCGCTCTTCTGTCTGAAGTCGGTGGAGGCCGCTCTGCAGAGCATGGCGGACGCGCTGCTGTCGCAGCACCCCGGGAAACACCTCGTGTTCTCCGGCGGCGTCATGTCGAACGGCATCATCCGCAAGGACTTCGAAGCCCGGTACGACTGCAGTTTCGCCGCACCGGAGTTTTCCGCCGACAACGCCGCGGGCGTGGCCGTCCTGGCTGCCCTCCGCGCGGCACAGTAATAACGAAAAGGAGGAGACCTATGGAAACGGCAAGACCTCAAATGCTGACGGTCTCCCAACTGAATACATATATCAAGTCGGTGTTCGACCAGGACTACCGTCTTCGCAACATCCTCGTCGTCGGTGAAGTCTCGAATTTCACCGAAGCCCGGTCCGGCCACCTCTACATGACGCTGAAGGACGACAAGTCCGCGCTGAAAGCCGTCATGTTCCGGGGCAGTGCCGTGCGGCTGAAGTTCCGGCCCGAGAACGGCATGAAGGTCATCGCCTTCGGCTCCGTCTCCGTCTATGAGGCCGGCGGCCAGTACCAGATGTATCTCTCCGACCTCCAGCCCGACGGCCTCGGTTCTCTGAACCTCGCCTTCGAACAGCTGAAGGAGAAACTCTCGAAAGAGGGGCTCTTCGACCCGGCGCGGAAGAAACCGCTGCCGGCGTACCCGAAGCGCATCGGCGTCGTGACGTCTCCGACGGCGGCCGCGTTCCAGGACATCTGCAATGTCCTGCGGCGGCGCTGGCCCATGGCCGAAGTCGTCCTGAGCCCGACCCTCGTCCAGGGCGTGGAAGCGCCGGCGCAGATCGCCGGGGCTCTTCGGCTTCTGGACGGTGCCGGTGTCGACGTCATCCTCGCGGCCCGGGGCGGCGGCTCCATGGAAGATCTCTGGGCCTTCAACGACGAGACCGTGGCCCGTACCGTCGCCGCCTGCACGACCCCGGTCGTCTCCGCCGTCGGCCACGAGACCGACTTCACCATCATCGACTTCGTCGCCGACCTGCGCGCCCCGACCCCGTCGGCCGCCGCGGAGCTCGCCACACCGGACTGGTATGACGAGTCCGACCGCATCCTTGCCTGCAGCAACCACATGCGTTCGGCGCTCCAGAACCGGCTCAACAGCGAGCGGACCCGGCTCTCGACCCTGGAGACGAGCAACGTGCTCCGGAGCTTCGACTCCCTCGTCAACGAGAAGCGGCTGAAGATCGACCAGTTGACCGACCGCATGGCCCGCAACGTCGCGGACCAGGTCCGCAGGGAGGGCATGCGCCTCGACCGGGCCACCATCACCCTCGACCATGCGATGACCGGCCGTGTGAACGCACAGCGGTCCCGCCTCGCGAAGGCAGCCGCGAAGATGGAAGCCTTCGATCCCTTCGCCGTCCTGGCTCGGGGATACTCCATCGCCGAAACCGACGGGGGAAAACTCGTCAAGACCACCGGCGATGTACAGCCCAACGACAAACTCCATGTCCGTGTCTCTGACGGAACCGTGCACGCGGTCGTCGAGAGCGTGGAATCGAAATAAAGGTGACTACTATGGCAGAAAAGAAAGAACTCACTTACGAAGAAGCGATGACCCGGCTCGAGAAGATCGTCTCCATGCTGGAGACAGACACCCTGAGCCTCGACGATTCCCTGAAGCTCTTCGAGGAAGGCACGAAGCTCGCCCGCTTCTGCAACAAGACCCTCGATGAGGCCGAACTGAAGATCACGAAACTGAACAGCGGGGAAGCGGAAGCATGAACGAACTGAACACTCTCATCCTTGAGTCCTACTCCGACCTCGTCGACAGCCGCCTCGAGCTGCTGCTGGAGGGGAAGGAGAAACCGGTCCAGGAACTGACCGACGCCATGCGGTACAGCACGATGATCGGCGGCAAACGCATCCGTCCCGTCCTGGTCCTCGAATTCTGCCGAGTTTGCGGCGGAGACCCGGACCACGCACTCGACCTCGCCTGCGCACTCGAGATGATCCACACCTCGTCGCTCATCCACGACGACCTGCCCTGCATGGACAACGACGACATGCGCAGAGGCCAGCCGTCCTGCCACAAAAAGTTCGGCGAGAACACGGCGCTCCTGGCCGGCGACGCACTTGAGGCATATGCCTTTGAAGTCGCGGCCGGCGCGGACCTTCCCGCGAAAGCCGTCGTCGAAGCCGTGAAGCTGCTGGCGAAGGCCACCGGCCCGTACGGCATGCTCGGCGGACAGGTCATGGATGTGGAAAACGAGTCCCGGGACGACGTCGCGCTCGACCGCCTCGAGGCCACCCATCAGAAGAAGACCGGCGCGCTCATCCGCGTCGCCTGCGAACTGGGGTGCATCGCCGCAGGAGCTTCCAAAGAACTCCGCAAAGCGGCGGTCGGGTACGGGAAATACCTCGGCCTCGCGTTCCAGGTCTGCGATGACATCCTCGATGTCACCGGCAACGAACTGCTCCTCGGCAAACCCGTCGGATCCGACGAGGAGGAGGAGAAGGCCACGTACGTGACCCTGCTGGGTCTCGACGGGGCAAAGAACACTGCGAAAGACTACACGGACCAGGCCTATCAGGCACTCGAAGCGTTTGAGGAAAACGACTTTCTCCGGGACCTCACCGAGTCCCTCCTGACCCGTGAATCATAAAGGATATCGATGGAAATGAAACTCTTGCAACAGATCCATTCTCCGGAAGACCTCCGCTCGCTGGACGACCGGCAGCTGAAGGAACTGACCGGAGAGATCCGGGAGACGATCGTGGATACTGTCTCCCAAAACGGCGGGCACCTCGCGTCGAACCTCGGCGCGGTGGAACTGACCCTCGCCATGCACCTCGAGTTCGAGTCTCCGAAGGACTCCTTCGTCTGGGATGTCGGGCACCAGGTGTACACCCATAAGCTTCTCACCGGCCGCTATGAGCAGTTCCACACGCTCCGGCAGAACGGGGGCCTCTCCGGCTTCCCGAACCCGGAGGAGAGCGAACACGACACCTTCGCGGCAGGCCACAGCGGCGCGTCCATCGCGGCGGGCTACGGCCTCTCCGTGGCGAAGACCCTCGAGGGCGACCCGTCCTACACCGTGGCGGTCATCGGCGACGGCTCCTTCACCGGCGGCCTCGTCTATGAAGCCCTCAACAACGCGGGCCATGAGAACACGAAACTCATCGTCGTCCTGAACGACAACGAGATGTCGATTTCACCCAACGTGGGTTCTCTGGCGATGTACCTCGCGGCCATCCGCACGAACCCCGGGTATTACCTGTTCAAGGATGAAGTCAAGAACACCCTCGAAAAACTCCCGGTCGTGGGCGACGCGGCGGTCAAGGGCATCGTCGGTGTCAAGAAGTTCCTGAAAGACCGCCTTTACCAGAGCAACATGTTCGAAGACATGGGCTTCAACTACATGGGCCCCATCGACGGACACGACCTCGACGCGCTCCGGGACGCCTTCAAGGGCGCCAAGACCATCGACGGACCCGTCATCCTCCACGTCCGGACCATGAAGGGCAAGGGCTATCTTCCGGCAGAAGAGAACCCCTCGAAGTTCCACGGCATCGGCAGCTTCGACCGGAACACGGGCGAGACGCCCGCCGGCGGCACGAACTTTTCCGCGGAATTCGGAAAAGCGCTCTGCACCTTCGCCGAGCAGGATGAGCACATCGTCGCCATCACGGCGGCCATGGCCCTCGGCACCGGGCTCGAAGAGTACGCGAAGCGGTTCCCGGACCGGTTCTTCGACGTCGGTATCGCGGAGGAATTCGCGGTGACCTTCGCCGGCGGTATGGCCAAGGGCGGGCTCATCCCGGTCTTCGCGGTCTACTCGACGTTCCTGCAGCGGACCTATGATGAGATCGTCCACGACGTGGCGATGCAGAACCAGAAAGTGGTCCTGGCCGTCGACCGCGCCGGCTTCGTCGGAGACGACGGGCGCAGCCACCAGGGCATCTTTGACCTTGCGTTCCTGCGGACCATTCCGAACAGCGTCATCTATTCGCCGTCCACCTACAAGGGTGTCGGACAGTTCCTGTACCGGGCCCTCTACGACGACGGCAAGGTCATCGCGGTCCGCTACCCGAGAGGGAAGCAGGGGTATATCCCGGACGACTTCAACCAGAACACCTACGACGACTACACCGTCCTCGACGGTGAGGAATACTACGCCGGCACTCCGCTGGAGAGCCGGAAGCCGGATGCCTGCCTCGTCACCTTCGGCAGCCTGTTCCCGGAGGCAGCGAAGGCCCGGGACGAGCTGAAGGACGCGGGGAAGCGAGTCCGCATCATCAAGCTCAACAAGGTCTGGCCCATCAACGAAGGGGCCGTGAAGGCCGCCCTCGACTGCGACCGTGTCCTTTTCTATGAAGAGGGCGCCAAGTCCGGCGGCATCGGCGAGAGCTACGGGTACCAGCTCCTTCAGCACAAGTTTGAAGGGGAGTACCGATACATCGCCGTCGACAACACCTTCGTCCACCACGCCAAGCAGGACGCGCTCCGTGCCGAGTTCGGCATCGACGCCGCCTCCATGGCGCGGGACGTGAAAGGCGGAGACCATGAGTCAGAATAAACCGAAGAAGACCCGGCTGGACCTCGCCGTGTTCGAGCGGGGACACACCGAGAGCCGGGAAAAGGCCAAAGCCCTCATCATGGCCGGCGCCGTCTATGTCAACGGCCAGAAGCAGCTGAAGGCGGGCACGAACGTCACGGAGGACGATGTCATCGAAGTCCGTGGAGAGAAGATGCCCTACGTCAGCCGCGGGGGCTTCAAGCTGGAAAAGGCGATGAACGAATTCGGCCTTATACTGGAGGGCAAAGTCTGTATGGACATCGGCGCCTCCACCGGCGGCTTCACCGACTGCATGCTGCAGAACGGGGCCGTGAAGGTCTATTCCATCGACGTCGGCTACGGCCAGCTCGCCTGGAAACTCCGGACCGACGAACGGGTCGTGAACCTCGAGCGGACCAACTTCCGTTACGTGACCGAAGAACAGGTCCCGGAACCGGTGGACTTCGCGAGCGTGGACGTCTCGTTCATCTCCCTGCGCATCATCCTGCCGGTCCTGCGGGAACGGCTGAGGGAGGGCGGACAGGCCGTCTGCCTCATCAAGCCCCAGTTCGAAGCGGGACGGGAGAACGTCGGGAAGAAGGGCGTCGTCCGGGACAAGAGCGTCCATAAGGACGTCATCGAGACCATCACGACCTTCGCCCTCGAGAACGGCTTCAGCCTCCTCGGCCTCACGTTCTCGCCCATCAAGGGACCGGAAGGAAACATCGAATATCTCATGTTCATCGAGAAGGCAGAGGCTCCGGAACGTCGGACCGCTGTCACCGCCGCTGAACTGGCGGACGCTTCCCACGAAGCGCTTGACAAATAACACCAAAACCATCAGACAAGGGGGACCCCCAACGTGAAGATCGCACTGCTGCCGAACCTGACCCGTGACACGGGCGGGAAGATCACGAAAGACATCTGTGACTGGCTCCGGAAGTACGGCGCGGAATACGCCTGCCAGGAGGAGGACCGGTCGGTCTTTGCCGACGTTCCGCTCATGGACGTGCTGCCCTTCGAAGACCTCATCCCGTGGTGCGACGCCATCATCACCGTCGGCGGAGACGGCTCCATGCTGCGGGCCGCCAAGATGACCGTCTCGTACGGCAAACCGCTCCTGTGCATCGGCGCCGGCCGCCTCGCCTTTATGGCGGGCCTCGAACGCGATGAGCTGGACCTCCTGAAGGCCCTCATCGACGGGGACTACTGGCTGGACCCCCGCATGCTCCTGACGGTCCGCCTTATCCGGAACGGCCGTGTCCTCCAGGAAGAGAACATCATCAACGATGTCGTCGTCTGCCGGGGCTCGAAGGTCAAGATCATCGACCTCGACGTCTACTGCGACGACCGTCTCATCAATACGTACCGCGCGGACGGCGTCGTCGTCTCGACGCCCACCGGCTCTTCGGCCTACTGCCTGGCGGCCGGCGGCCCGGTGCTGAACCCCAGCATGCAGGGCACCGTCGTCACGCCGATCTGTCCCCAGAGCCTGTTCGCCCGAAGCATCGTCTTCAGCGCGGACAACCGGCTGTCCATCGCCATCAGCCCGGTCTCCCGGTGCAAAGATGTGGTCCTGTCCCTCGACGGCGGCGACTCCATCAAAGTCATGGAAGGGGACATCATCTCCATCGAACGGTCTCAGTATGACGCGCAGTTCATCCGCATCAAGAACGACCCCTTCTTTGAGATCCTCAACAACAAGCTTGCCGGAACGGAGGTTGGAACCATATGAATGCTCGCAAAGACCGACAGAACCAGATCCTGACCCTTATCGCGAATGAGCCCATCGCCACCCAGGACGAGCTCATCACGAAACTGCGGGAACACGGCTACGAAGTGACCCAGGCGACCATCTCCCGGGACATCAAGGAACTGAAACTCATCAAGCAGATCGGCCTCGATGGCAAGTCCATCTACAGCGCCGGCAACCGGGAACCGGAAGGGTACCAGAACGGCGCGAGTTCCATTCTGCCCGGCGGCATCATCTCGACGGATTACGCGATGAACACCTGCGTCATCCACACCCATGCCGGTATGGCGAACGCAGTGGCCGCGGCCCTCGACGCCATGAACTGGGACGGCATCCTCGGCACCATCGCCGGAGACGACACCATCTTCGTGCTCTGCAGAACAGAGACCAAAGCCCGGAACTTCCGGGACTCCATCAATACACTCATCGGACGGTAAAGGGGCGATCTTATGCTCTCGGAACTGAATATCCAGAACATCGCGGTCATCGAGTCGGCAGACATCTCGTTCGAGCCCGGCTTCAATGTCCTGAGCGGTGAGACCGGCGCCGGTAAATCGATCATCGTCGATGCCCTCAGCGCGGTCCTCGGCGAGCGGACCTCCCGGGAACTCATCCGGACCGGGGCCGACAGCGCCCGTGTCTCCGCGGTGTTCACCGGCCTGCCTTCAGAAGTCGACGACCTCCTGAAGGACATGGACCTCGAGCCGACGGACGGGGGAGAGCTCCTCGTCACCCGGACCATCTTCGCGGAGGGGCGGAACCAGTGCCGCATCGGCGGGACGCCCGCGACGGTCGCCATGCTGAAGCGCATCGGACAGAGCCTCATCTCCATCCACGGCCAGCACGACAGCCAGGACCTCCTGAACCCGGAAGTCCATTACCGGTACCTTGACGCCATGGGAGACTACGGCGCGCTCATCGACACCTACCGGGAGCACTACGAAGAGTTCACCGGCCTCTACCGCCGTTATAAACAGCTTTCCACCGACGAAGACGCTTTGCTCCGGCGCATCGACTTCCTGAAGTTCGAGATCGGGGAGATCGAAGCGGCGAACATCCGGGTCGGCGAATATGACGAGCTCATGGACCGCCGGACCTTCTTCCGCAATTCGGAGAAGATCGTGAAGGGCATCAACAATGCCATCGCCGCCCTCTCCGACGGAGACGACCAGAGCGGTGCCGTCAGCCTCGCCTTCGACGCGCTCTTGGACCTGAAGGTCCCCGCGCAGCACATGGAGGAAGCCAGGGACATCGAGACCCAGCTGACCGACGCGGCCTATGCCCTGCAGGGTGTGCGCGATGCACTGCACGAAGCGCTGTACTCCTGCGCCTATGACCCCTCCGAGCAGGATGAGGTGGAGGAGCGCATCGCCGAACTGAACAAGCTCCGCTCCCGCTTCGGCAACACCGAGGAGGAGATCCTCCAGCGGCTCGCCGAGGAGAAAGCGGAACTGCAGTCCATCGAGGTCTCCGACGCGGACCGAAAGAAACTCGAAGAGGTCCTCGAGCAGAAGAAGACCGTGCTTCTCGCGGACGCGGAAGCCCTGTCGAACGCCCGGAAAGAGACCGCGAAGTCCTTTGAAGAACGGGTGAAAGGGGAACTCGAATTCCTCAACATGCCCTATGTGGAACTGGGGACGTCCTTTGAACGCTGCAAGCTGAACCCCACCGGCGCGGACGTCATCGAATTCCTCATCTCGCCGAACCCCGGTGAAGCCCTGAAGCCCCTGTCGAAGATCGCCTCCGGCGGTGAACTCTCCCGGATCATGCTGGCCATCCAGAACGTCCTCTCAAAGGGCGGGAACGTCGGCACCATGATCTTCGATGAGATCGATACGGGTGTGTCCGGAAGCGCCGCAGAGCGAATCGCGAGAAAACTGCAGGAAGTGTCCCGCGACCGCCAGGTCCTCTGCATCACCCACAGCCCCCAGGTGGCCGCCTTTGCCGACGCCCACTACCTCATCGAGAAGACCGTGGAGAGCGGCAAGACCTACACCCGGGTCACGCCCCTCGACCGGCAGGGCAGAGAGGCGGAGATCGCCCGCATCATCGGCGGCGAACAGGTCTCGGAACTTCAGCTCCGCAATGCCGCGGAAATGCTTGACTTTGCGGCAAGAAACGACTAAATTATTAAGCAATGCTTTAAGATTAAAAGAATTCTTTTAAGAAAGGTTGGGTCTGATGACCATCTATGACGAACTCGTTGCCCGCGGCCTCATTGCCCAGGTGACGGATGAAGACGAAATCAAGGAACTCATCAACGAAGGGAAAGCCACCTTCTACATCGGCTTCGACCCGACGGCGGACTCCCTCCATGTCGGCCACTTCATGGCGCTCTGCCTCATGAAGAGACTGCAGATGGCGGGCAACAAGCCGGTCGTTCTGGTCGGTGGCGGCACCGGTTATATCGGCGACCCCTCCGGTCGTTCCGACATGCGTTCCATGATGACGCCGGAGACCATCCAGCACAACTGTGACTGCTTCAAGGCTCAGATGGAGAGATTCATCGAGTTCGGCGAAGGCAAAGCGGTCATGGTCAACAACGCGGACTGGCTCCTGAAGCTCAACTACATCGAACTGCTCCGTGAAGTCGGCGCTCAGTTCTCCGTCAACAACATGCTTCGTGCCGAGTGCTACAAGCAGAGAATGGAGAAGGGCCTCAGCTTCCTCGAGTTCAACTATATGATCATGCAGGCCTACGACTTCTACCACCTGTACCAGAAATACGGCTGCAACATGCAGTTCGGCGGCGACGACCAGTGGTCCAACATGCTGGCGGGCACCGAGCTCATCCGCAAGAAGCTCGGCAAAGACGCTTACGCGATGACCATCACCCTCCTCATGAACTCCGAGGGCAAGAAGATGGGCAAGACCGCCAACGGCGCTGTCTGGCTCGACCCGAAGAAGACGACTCCGTACGAGTTCTACCAGTACTGGAGAAACGTCGGCGATGACGATGTCCTCAAGTGCATCCGCATGCTGACGTTCCTGCCCCTCGAGCAGATCGACGAGATGGACTCCTGGGAAGGCGCCCAGCTCAACGAGGCCAAAGAGATCCTCGCCTATGAGCTCACGCAGCTCGTCCACGGCAAGGAAGAGGCCGACAAGGCCCAGGCCACCGCGCGCGCCGCGTTCCAGGGTGGCAACTTCGAGAACATCCCCGAGACCGTTCTGTCCGCAGACGACCTGAACGACGGCTCCATCGGCATCCTGACCCTCATGGTCAAGGCCGGTCTGGTCTCCTCCAACAAGGAAGCCCGCACCCTCGTCACGCAGGGTGGTGTCTCCGTCGACGGCGAGAAGGTGACGGCTCCGAACACCGCGTTCACGGCCGACCAGCTCTCCGGCGAAGGCGTCGTCGTCAAGAAGGGCAAGAAGGTCTACCACAAAGTCCGCCTCGGCTGACGACACAACGAAAACGAAACATGGCAGTATGGGTGCTCTGCACCTGTACTGCCATTCATGCGATTTATACCATGAAACTCGATGCATAAATATTCGTTAATTCTATTGAATTATGAATATATATGCATTATAATACCTATCAAATATCCAAGATCCAGGGAGGATCCCATGAAACCTAAGATCTACATCGACGGTCAGGCAGGCACCACAGGCCTGCAGATCTATGACCGCCTCGGACAGAGAGACGACATCGAACTGCTCATCATCTCCGATGAACTCCACAGAGACGTCGAAGAGCGCAGGAAGTTCATGAACGCGGCGGACCTCGTGTTCCTGTGTCTGCCGGACGCGGCCGCCATCGAAGCGGTGTCGCTCGTCGAGAACCCCGAGACGAAGATCATCGACGCGTCGACCGCACATCGCACGAATCCTGCCTGGGACTACGGCTTCCCGGAACTGTCCCTCGAACACCGGGAGAACATCATAGGGAGCAAACGGGTCGCGAACCCCGGCTGCTATGCCTCCGGCTTCATCAGCATCGTTTACCCGCTGGTGAAACTCGGCATCATCGACAAGGACGTCCCGCTGACCTCCTGGGGCCTCTCGGGCTACTCGGGCGGCGGCAAGAAGATGATCGCGGACTATGAGTCCGAAGACAAGGGCGATGCACTGTATGCGCCGAGCCACTATGCGCTGAACGGCGACCACAAGCACATCCCCGAGATGCAGGTCATCTGCGGCCTTACGAAGAAGCCGGTCTTCAACCCGATCGTCGACGACTACTACAAGGGCATGGAGGTGGCGGTCCCGCTGCACGCGGAATTCCTGAACGGCTATACGGCCTCCCAGATCCACGACATGCTCTACACCTACTACCGCAACACCTGCAACGTCTCCGTGAACCCGGAGCTCGTCCAGGACGGCAAGTTCTACGCGAACTCCATGGCCGGCACGAACCAGATCCTCCTGAACGTCACCGGCAACGACGAGCGCGTGACCATCACGGCACTCCTCGACAACCTCGGCAAAGGCGCCAGCGGCGCCGCCGTCCAGAACATGAATCTGATGCTTGGTTTTGAGGAAAACAAAGGCTTAAAGTAAAGACAAGGCAATTTCCTTTCCCGGAGCTTTCATCCGGCGAGTGTCGCTGTGTGCAGCGATGCGGGGCTGTGGGCTTCGGGGGTGAAAGTGGAGGGAAACGGAAATGCCTGACTGACTCAGAATAAATCGCCCCGGAAAGGAGCAATCTCACTATGGAAAAAAAGGCATTTGTCACGAAGGAACAGGTCGAGGAAATCGTCAAGACCTACCCGACTCCGTTTTACCTCTATGACGAGGCGGGCATCCGCCGCAACGTGGAAAACGTGAAAAAGGCGTTTTCCTGGAACCCGGGCTTCCGGGAGTACTTTGCCGTCAAGGCGACGCCGAACCCGAGCATCGTGAAACTGCTGGCGGAGTATGACTGCGGCACGGACTGCGCGTCCAGGACCGAACTCATGATGGCGAAGGCGCTGGGCCTCTCCGGCGACCACATCATGTTCTCCTCCAACGACACTCCCTTCGAGGAATACACCTACGCGAACGAGCTGGGCGCCATCATCAACCTCGATGACATCACCCACATCGACTTCTGCGAGGAGGCCTGCGGCGGCAAACTTCCGGAGACCATGAGCTGCCGGTACAACCCGGGTGGCGTCTACACGCTCTCGAACGGCATCATGGACAACCCCGGCGACGCCAAGTACGGCATGACCAAAGCTCAGATGATCGAAGCCTACAAGACCCTCATGGAAAAGGGCGTCAAGCACTTCGGCATCCACGCGTTCCTTGCATCCAACACGGTCACCAACGAGTACTATCCGAAGCTCGCGAAAGAGCTCTTTGAGCTGGCCATCGACCTGCGTAACGAGACCGGGGCGCACATCGCCTTCATCAACCTGTCCGGCGGCGTCGGCGTGGCCTACAAGCCCGACCAGACCCCGAACGACATCCTCGTCATCGGCGAGGGCGTCCGCAAGGCCTATGAAGAGACGCTGGTCCCCGCGGGCATGGACGACATCGCCATCTACACCGAGATGGGCCGCTTCATGCTGGCACCCTACGGCGCGGTCGTCACGAAGGCGATCCACGAGAAGCACATCTACAAGGAGTACATCGGGGTCGACGCCTGCGCGGTCAACCTGATGCGTCCGGCGATCTACGGCGCGTACCATCACATCACGGTCCTCGGCAAGGAGAACGAGCCCTGCGACCACGTCTACGACGTCACCGGCTCTCTCTGCGAGAACAGCGATAAGTTCGCCATCGACCGCGAGCTGCCGGAGATCGAGATGGGCGATTATCTGTTCATCCACGACGCCGGTGCCCACGGCTATTCGATGGGCTACAACTACAACGGCAAACTCAAGTGTGCCGAACTGCTCCTGAAGGAGGACGGCTCCGTCGACCTCATCCGTCGCGCGGAGACCGCGAAGGACTACTACGCCACCTTCGAGGGCACAGACTTCTACAACAAGCTCGATTTCTAAGGAGATAATTCATATGAAACAGATCCCGGGCGGCATCTGCGCCGCAAAGGGCTTTTCCGCAGCAGGGCTCAGAGCCGGCATCAAGCCGACCTCGCCCGCCGATAAGAACGACCTCGGACTCATCGTCTCGAGCGTTCCCTGTGCCGCGGCAGGCGTCTTCACGACGAATCGCGTCAAGGCGGCTCCGGTCTGGCTCGACAAGGAGCAGCTGGCAAACGGGACGGCCCAGGTCGTCATCGCCAACAGCTCCATCGCCAACGCCTGCGCGCCGGAAGGGGAAGAGACCTGCCGCAGAGAAATGGCGCTGGTCTCCGAGGCGCTGGACGTGGACGCGTCTGACGTGCTGGTCTCCAGCACCGGCGTCATCGGCGTCCGTCTGAACGTCGAGGCCATCAAAGCGGCGCTGCCGGAACTCGTCTCGAAACTGGAGGCGTCCGAAGCCGGCTCCGACGCGGTCGCCCGCGCCATCATGACAACGGACACCGTCAAGAAGGAGATCTCCTACGAGTTCCAGGTCGGCGGGAAGACCGCCCACATCGGCGGCATCTCCAAGGGCAGTGGCATGATCCACCCGCAGATGGGCACCATGCTCTGTTACCTGACCACCGATGCCTGCGTCTCCGCGGAGATGCTCGACAAAGCCCTTCGGGAGGTCGTCGGCAAGACCTTCAACCGCATCTCGGTCGATGGCGATATGTCGACGAACGACACCTGTATCGTCCTCGCGAACGGTCTCGCGGAGAACCCGTGCATCGCCACAGAGGGCAAGGACTTCGGGGCCTTCAAAATGGCCATGTTCGCGGTCTGCCTGTACCTCTGCCGGCTGATGGCTAAAGACGGGGAAGGGGCCACACACCTCATGACCTGCAAAGTCTCCGGGGCCGCCACTGAACAGTCCGCGGAAGTCATCGGCAAGAGCGTCATCAACTCGTCCCTGACGAAGGCTGCCATCTTCGGCGCCGACGCCAACTGGGGCCGTGTGCTCTGCGCGATGGGCTACTCCGGCGAGGACTTCGATCCGGACAAGGTCTCCATTTCCTTCGTCTCCGACGCGGGGGAGGTCCTGGTCTGTGAGAACGGCCGGGGCGTCGACTTCTCGGAAGAGACCGCGAAGGAAGTACTGTCCCAGGAAGAGGTCATCATCGACATCCGCATGCAGGAAGGCGATGCACAGGCCATCTGCTGGGGCTGCGACCTCACCTACGACTATGTCAAAATCAACGGCGACTATCGGACCTGACGGGCGCCTTTAGGAGAGAATCTGTATGGATACATTTGACAACATCAACCACGTGAACATCACGCCGGAACAGCGGGCCCAGACCCTCATCGAGGCGCTCCCGTACATCCAGCGGTATTATGGCAAGACCATCGTCATCAAGTACGGAGGCAACGCGATGATCTCGGAAGAACTGCGCAAAGCGGTCATCGACGACATCGTCATGCTGTCTCTGATCGGCGTCCGCGTCATCGTCGTCCACGGCGGCGGCCCGGAGATCTCCGCTATGCTGAAAAAGACCGGCAAGGAGAGCAAGTTCGTCAACGGTCTTCGTTACACCGACGAAGAGACCATGGACATCGTCCAGTCGGTCCTCTGCGGCAAGGTCAACAAGGACCTCGTCAAGCTCATCAACGACGCCGGCGGTAAAGCGGTCGGCCTCTCCGGTATGGACGACAACATGATCCAGGCGGTCAAACTCGACAAGGGCGACGGCTACGACTACGGCCTCGTCGGCGAGATCGAGAACATCGACCCCGAAGTCATCTTCCACACCATCGGCAGCGGCATGATCCCCGTCATCTCGACGGTCGCCATGGGTACCGACGGCAACAAGTGCTACAACATCAACGCGGACACGGCCGCGGCGCGCATCGCCATCGCCTGCCACGCATCCAAACTCATCCTGCTCACGGACATCACCGGTGTCCTGAGAGACAAGGACGACGAGTCCACCCTCATCGGCCGCATCACCCTCGACGACATCCCCGAACTCAAGGAGTCCGGCGTCCTGCAGGGCGGTATGATCCCGAAGGTCGAGTGTTGTGAATTCGCCATCAAAAACGGGGTCGCCCGTACGCATATCCTCGACGGACGCATCCCGCATTCCATCCTGATCGAAGTCCTGTCCCACAAAGGTATCGGGACCATGGTCTGGAGAGGGGAGGACAACACATGACCACGAAAGAACTCATGGCCCTCGACCAGCAGTACGTGCTGGGCACCTACGGCCGGAACCCCATCGCCATCTCCCACGGCAAGGGCGCGACGGTCTACGATGAAGAGGGCAACGAATACATCGACTTCACGAGCGGTATCGGCGTCAGCTCGGTCGGCTACGGCAACGAGAAATGGGCAAAGGCAATCTACGACCAGGCCCTCAAAATCGGCCATATGTCGAACCTCTACTACACTGAGCCCTGTGCGAAACTGGCAGAGCAGCTCTGCACCCGCACCGGTATGAGTGCTGTCTTCTTCGGAAATTCCGGCGCAGAGGCCAACGAAGGCATCATCAAACTGGCCCGGAAATACAGCTTCGACAAGTACGGGGAAGGGCGATCCACCATCATCACCCTGAAGGACTCCTTCCACGGCCGGACCATCACTACTCTGAATGCCACCGGCCAGGACATGTTCCACCAGTATTTCTTCCCGTTCACGGAAGGCTTCAAATACGTCAAGGCCAACGACTTCTCCGAACTCGCCATGACCGCGGACGACACTGTCTGCGCCGTCATGATGGAACTCGTCCAGGGCGAGGGCGGTGTCAACGTTCTCGACAAGGAGTACGTGAAGACCGTTGCCGAGTACTGCAAGAAGAACGACTGGCTTCTGCTCATCGACGAAGTCCAGACCGGCGTCGGCCGGACCGGCACACTGTTCGCGTTCCAGGACTACGACATCGAGCCCGACGGCGTCTCCTTCGCCAAGGGCATCGCCGGCGGTCTGCCCATGGGCGGTTTTCTGGTCTCCGAGAAGGCCCGCGGAGCCCTCGGCCCCGGCACCCATGGTTCCACCTTCGGTGGCAACCCCATCGCCGCCAGCGCGGCTCTGGAAGTTCTCTCGGAGCTCGATGACCAGCTTCTGCTGGAAGTCCGGGAGAAGGGGAACTACATCGCCGCTGCCATCCACAACATGCGCTCCGGCAACATCAAGGCCATCAAGGGCAAAGGTCTCATGATCGGCCTAGAACTCATCGGCGCGGATGCGGGACAGATTTCCCAGGCGCTCGCTGCCCGCGGTCTCCTGACTCTGACGGCCCACGGCAACGTCCTGCGGTTCCTGCCGCCCCTCGTCATCACCATCGAGGAGATCGACAAAGGCCTCGCCATCCTGCAGTCCCTGCTCGGAGACTGAGATTATTTGGCAGTTGTCATTGACAAACTGAGGTCTCAACCTTTAGGATTAAGGTAACGGGACGGACCTGTTTGGGAATATGGTATCTTGATCATCTGGGGGTCTCGTCCTGAAATCGCTTTATGGAGGTAAACATCATGAAAAAATTTGTTTGCAGCATCTGCGGATATGTCTATGAAGGCGAGTCCCTTCCGGCCGATTTCGTATGCCCCATTTGTAAAGCTCCCGCTTCGAAGTTCAACGAGATGGGCGGCGACATGAACTGGGCTGCCGAGCATGTGGTCGGCATCGCTTCCGATGTCCCGGAAGAGATCAAAGCAGGCCTTCGTGAGAACTTCAACGGTGAATGCTCCGAAGTCGGCATGTATCTTGCCATGTCCCGTGTCGCTTTCCGCGAAGGTTATCCGGAGATCGGCCTCTATTGGGAAAAGGCAGCATTCGAAGAGGCAGACCACGCCTCCCGTTTCGCCGAGATGCTCGGTGAGGTCCTGACCGACTCCACCAAGAAGAATCTCGAAATGAGAGTCGACGCAGAATTCGGCGCCACCGAAGGCAAGACCGAACTCGCCAAGAAAGCAAAGGAACTCGGCCTCGACGCCATCCACGACTCGGTCCACGAGATGGCTCGCGACGAAGCCCGCCACGGCAAAGCGTTCAAGGGTCTCCTCGAGAGATATTTCGGCTAAGCGTCACGCTTTCCACGGAAATGATGTTTCCATCGGCAATGGCCGGTGAAACCATATTCCTGAAAAAAGACTGCACCGGCATTTGCCGATGCAGTCTTTTTCTTTCAAGGTATTTGAGGATGGTCAGCTGACCATTTGTGCCCGTTTTGCTTCTTCTTCCGCGTTGTACTTCTCGGAGAGTTTCTTGTAGGCGATCTTGCCCATGCCTTCTCTCGGCATCTCGTCGATGACGATGGTATCGATTGGGCGGGCGAGGTCGTCGAGTTCCGCGACGTACATCGCCTTCAGTTCTTCAATCACGGTCTCAGGGCTCTTGTTTTCTTTCAGTTCAACATACGCGACCGGCCATTCGCCCTGGACGTGGTCAAAGTCCTTGACACCGACCACGGCGCAGCTCTTGACGGCTTCGTGACGGCCGATGAGGCCTTCGATCTGGGCGGGGAAGATCTTGTGACCGTTGAACGGCGTGATCATTCTCTTGATACGGCCCTTGATGTACAGGTAACCGTCTTCATCCATGTAACCGATGTCACCGGAGTGGATCCAGACCTTGCCGTCCGGATGCTGGATCATGACATTGTCCGTCTCTTTCGGGTCGTTGAGGTAGCCAAGCATGTTGGAGGGACCGGTCATGCAGATCTCGCCTTCCACGTTGTAGCCGACTTCTTCGGTGGTCTCCGGCTTGAAGATGGAGATGGTGTTCATGAGCAGGGGATAGCCGACGCTGAGGGAACGGAAGTTGCCGTTGCAGTAGCAGGAGCCGGCGGAGCTGACTTCACTCATGCCATAGCCCTGGGACAGCGGGAAGCGGCTGCCGTGGTCCTTCAGGAAGCCGTTGAGCTTGGCTTCGGTACCGGCATTCATGGTGTCGCCGCCGGAACCGGCCGTCTCGAAGAAGCTGAGGTCGAAGCCGTTCGCCATCTCCTTGCTGTTCATGAGCTTTTCGTAATGGGCCGGGACCATCAGAGTATGGGCCGGACGGTATTTCTTGACATAGTGGCCAACTTTCTCCTGGTCGAACTTCGGGATGATGACATCCTCGAGGCCGAGGCAGAAGGGCATATGGAGGCTGGAGACGATGCCGTAGGAGGAGAACATCGGGATGATGTTCAGGAAGCGCTGGTCTCTCGTGTAGGAGACGCCGCAGTTCTCAAAGGAAGTGGCGATGGCATTGAAGCCGTCATGGCTCAGCATAACGCCCTTCGGCATACCGGTCGTGCCGCCGGTCAGGGTGATGGCTGCACAGTCGTTCTCACCGTAGGCCGCGGTGTAGGAAGCTTCCGGATCGGTGGTGCCGTTCTTCGCGAAGGTGTTCCAGGTGATGACGTTGCCTTCTTCTTTGATCTTCGGTGCCGGCATCTTGAACTGCTTGACGAATTTGATGGCTTTTGGAAGAGAGGTGTCCGCGGAGATGATGATGATCTGCTCGAGTCCCATCTTCTGAAGATCGTCTTTCAATTTATCATAGAAGAGGTCGACCAGAAGGAGGATCTTCGCGCCGGAGCGGTCGATGAACTCCTTCATCTGTTCTGCGGTCAGACGCGGATCGAGCGTTATGATCGTAGCGCCGAGCTTGTTGAGGCCATACAGGGAATAAACGGGCTCCGGGAACGTGACGGTCGCGCATGCGACGATGTCGCCCTTCTTGACACCGAGGGATTCGAACGCTGCCGCGGCATTGTTGGACTGGTCGATCAGCTCACGATAAGTGATCTTCCGATCGAAGTAATTCATCGCGACGTTGTTCTCAAAGCCTTTATTGCGGCGAACGATCGCTTCATAGATCGTTTCTTTCGGAACTTCAGCTTTCTGTGCTTTTTCGCTGAAGAACTGCATCCAGGGTTTTTCCACGGAGGGAAGACGTTTTACATTTTCCATAGTGTTCCTTTTCGTTCCTGCTTTCTCTGAGATTTCTGAAAGTGAGTTGTACGGTTGTCTGAATACAAATCGGACAAACAATCCTTCCTGTGTATGTTATGGCTCAAATATAGAGAAAGAATCTTAAACTAATCTGAACTATATGCGGCCAAAATGTACGAGAATGACAAGGCGAATCACTTTACAAAACTGGACAGTTTTATATCAAATATCTTTACGCATGTCAGAAGTTTGTCAGAATCGTGCTTTCTTTGCGCAATTCCACGTGGTTTGACCATGTATAAAAAATGCACAATTGTGAAGCTGTTTTGTAAAATGCAATATGAATACTTTTATAAATAAATATTCTGTTTAAATATTCAGTTTTAATATTCGGTTAAAATATTCAGTCAAGTATCCCTGAAACAGAAAAAACCACCGGTAACGAGTGTTACCGGTGGTGGATTTTGTACGTTATCCAGTTGTAGCCAAATCAGTCTTTGATTGGAAGGACCTGCTGGAACTTGAGGCTCTCAGCCGGAATGTCGAGGTACTGGTTCATGGTGTCCCGTGCTTCGACTTTGGAGACTTTGCGGTCCACACCAAAGAGGGCAGAGCATTCCGGGCAGATGGCGAACAGGTCGTGTCTGTAGTTCAGAACACTGATGCCAAAGGCGCCGATGCCGTTCGAGGAACGGAGCATCTGCATGTTCACGGTCTTGCCGCAGTTCGGGCACGCGACGGGTTTCGAACCACCAAAGAATCCGATGGCGTCTGATGTCTTTTTCATTGTCAAGTCTCCTTCAAACCCAGATTAGATTTATTTTACTGTACTTTTCAGGGGTTGTCAATTTCTGTCAGTCCAGTTTGTCCGGGTGCTCCGGCAGGATGCCGCGGCGATATACGTCCATCAGGCGGGTCAGCATGTCGATGTTCTTCTTCAGCTTCTTGCCGATGTCGGTCTCGTAGATCTTGATGCGGTGGTCGCTCGGCTGCATGAGCACGGTCTCCGGGATGATGTCCTTGTTGGAGTGGACCGCGTCCTCAAACCCTTCGAAGGGCTCCAGCGCGGAGATCCGCATGCCGTGGGAGTTGAAGATAAGGCTGTATCCGGCGATGCCGGTGGTCTTCTGGTAAGCCTTTGAGAAGCCGCCGTCGATGAGGAAGAGTTTGCCTTCACCGCGGATGGGCGTTTCGCCCTTGGTCGTCTTGACCGGCGTGTGGCCGTTGATGATGTGGGAGAACTCGGTGTCGAGGCCGAACTCGTGGAGGATGATCTTGCAGCCTTCCGCGGTCTGGGTAATCTGATAGTACGGGTCTCTCGCTTCGGTCCAGGTGGACTTGTCGGCGATGAACCGGCGTTCGAACGTGGTGATTTTCTCACGGGCGAAGGTGGGTGCCCACTTGCCGCACCACAGGAACCACATGAAGTCCTGACCTCTCTGGCGGTTCGGGTCGTTGTCGGCGGCGAAGTAGCCGTCGCGGACCTTCTTGTCACAGTAGTCGAGGAGAGCCTTGCCGCTGTACTCCTTGCCTTCATAGTTGAAGACCTTGAAGGTGCCGTCCGCGTTCATCGGGACGCCGCCGTGGACCAGCAGGTTGCCGTTGTAGCACTTGTACATGGAACCCTTGTCGAGGAGGAAACGGACATGCTTCTGCAGCTTTTCGGAGCCGCGGAACGCCTTGACCATCTCGTTCATCATGTCCTGCTCTTCGGCAGTCAGGGTGTAGGGGTCTTCGGGGTCGACGGTGGGGAAGTCGCAGTCCTTCATCGGGTAGACCTTGCCGTCGATCTCGACGGTGCTGTCGTCATAGTTGATGTGCTCGAGGGACGCGCGGTCCATCATGTCGAAGTCCGGGTTGCGTTTGACGACCTGGCCCATCAGCTTGAAGAGGATCATGGTGATGGCTTTGGACATGCGGGCCGTCAGCAGCAGATCGCGGTTCTTCGTATGTTTCTTTTCCTCCTTGTCGAGGATGCGGGTGGCGAAGCTCGACAGGTCGGTGAGGGCATAGTACTCGTTCGCGAAGAGAGACAGCGGACGAAGGCTGATGCCGTAACCGATCTCGAGGACCGGCAGGTTGTTGTAGAGGATGGAGTTCGACAGGACGGTGGCGATGCAGATGGGGGAGCCCGCCGCGGCGCCGATCCACACGACGTCGTGGTTACCGAACTGGATGTCGAGGGAGTGGTGCTCCATCAGGGCGTCCATAACGATGTCGGCGCGGGGGCCTCGGTCGAAGATGTCGCCGACCAGGTGGAGGCGATCGACGATGAGGCGCTTGATGACGCTGCAGACCGCGGCGATGAAGTCCTGTGCCTTGCCGATCTCTATAATGGTATTTAAGATATTATCGTAATATTCTTTCTTATTGTGAAGGTCGAAGTCGATGTTGATGAGCTCATCGATGACGTACGCGTATTCCGGGGGAAGGGCCTTACGGACTTTGGACCGGGTGTACTTCGACGTGATGACGTGGGTCAGCTCGATGAGGTGGTGGAGGGTCTCGTGGTAGAAGGCCGTCTCGTCTTCCGCGGTCTCCAGGAGCTCCTTCATCTTTTCTTCCGGATAGTAGACGATGGTGGCGAGGGTGTCCCGCTCATCGGCCGTCAGGGTATCGGCGAACAGGGCGTCGATCTTTTCCCGGATGGCACCGGAGGCGCTGTTCATGACGTGGACGAAAGGCTCATACTCGCCGTGGACGTCCGACATGAAATGCTCCGTGGCCTTCGGCAGGTTCAGGATGGCGTTGAGGTTGATGATCTCGGTGGCGGCGGACTGTTCCGTCGGGTACTCTTTGCCGAGCAGCCGCAGGTATTCGAGTTCCGCCTGGGAATATTCTTTCTTTTTACTCATGATTTTCTCCCTTCCAGGGGTTGATTCAGCTTCATTCTATTTCATTATACATAAATTAGGGGGCGCTAACAACGGAGGAATATTTTTTTCTATTGGCGATTTAGGTGTTGATTTTTTGTAAAGCGCGTGATATTATATCAAAGTCGCAGCCACGGCTGGGACGTGCCTATGGGGGCGTAGCTCACCTGGGAGAGCGCTTGAATGGCATTCAAGAGGTAGTCGGTTCGATCCCGATCGTCTCCACCATGAAACAGATCACAGAATCCTGTGGTCTGTTTTTTCTTTGCAATTCTGTTTTTTATTGTTACAATAGGGTGAGCAAATCGCGTACCAACAAAAAAACTATGGAGAAGAACTATGAAGATCTTAGTCATCAACTGCGGGAGCTCCTCCCTCAAATATCAGCTCATCGACATGGAGAACGAGCAGGTCATCGCCAAGGGCCTCTGTGAACGTATCGGCATCGCCGGCAGCCACATCGAAGGCAAGACCTTCGACGGCCGTGAATATGCGGCGGACCCGGACCTTCCGGACCACACCACCGCGTTCAGCTATGTCAAGGACGCGCTCCTCGAAGGCGAATGCAAAGTCATCGACTCCCTCGATGAGATCACTGCCATCGGCCACCGGGTCGTTCAGGGCGGCGCTGTCTACAACCAGAGCGTCATGGTCACGCCGGAAGTCATCAAAGAGATCGACAAGCTTTCCGCGCTGGCCCCGCTGCACAACCCGGCTCACATCCAGGGCATCAACGCCTGCACCGAAGTCTTCGGCAACCTGAAACCCCAGGTCGTCGTCTTCGACAACGCCTTCCACAGCACCATGCCGAAGTATGCCTACAGCTTCGCCATTCCGCAGGACCTTGCGGAAAAACACCAGTGCCGCAAGTACGGTGCCCACGGTACGTCCCACAAGTACCTCGTCGAGCGTTACGCCGAGATGAAGGGCATCGACCTCGAAGGCACGAAGATCATCACCTGCCACCTCGGCAACGGCTCTTCCATCACCGCGGTCAAGGACGGCAAGTGCATCGACACATCTATGGGTATCACGCCCCTCGACGGGCTCATCATGGGCACCCGTTCCGGCTGCATCGACGCGTCCGCGGTGACTTACCTGCAGCAGCATGAGGGCTGGACGCCGGAAGAGACCTCCGAGTTCCTCAACAAGAAGTGCGGTCTCCTCGGTGTCTCCGGCTTCTCGAGCGACATGCGCGACAACATCGACGCCAGAGACAAAGGTGACCAGAACGCGAAGCTCGCCACCGACATGCTGTTCTATCAGATCCGCAAGTTCATCGGCTCCTATGTGGCCGCGCTGAACGGGGTCGACGCCATCATCTTCGCGGGCGGCATCGGCGAGAACTCCATCCCGACGAGAGAAGCGGTCGTCAGCGAACTCGGCTGGCTCGGCATCAAGCTCGACAAGGAAGCGAACGACTGCCGCGGCAAGGAGATCAAAATCTCGACGGACGACTCCGCCGTCGAAGTCTGGGTCATCCCGACCAACGAGGAACTGGCCATCGCAAGAGACACGAAACGTCTCGTCGAAGCGCAGTAACTGCAACAAAAACATCGAACCACGAAGCGCCCGGCTGTCCGCCGGGCGTTTTCTGCTGACAGTTTTGCCGAACCGTCGACAGGGCCAAAAAAAGGTCTTGCGTACATCGCCAAAAAAGGCGATAATAGAGCAAAGTTATTCGAACATAGCATTTGTTTGGAAAGGAATCTTTTACGACTTATGGCTAACAATTACCCGTTCGTACTCATCCACGGCTACAACAACATGACCGACACCTTCGGCCCCGCCAGAGAAATCCTGACGGAGGCCGGCTACGAGTGTTACTCGCCTCACATCGGTCCGTTCACGGGCCTGTGGGACCGTGCCTGCGAGCTCTACGCCATGCTGAAGGGCGGCACGGTCGACTATGGCATCGCCCATTCGGAGCGCTGCGGTCATCCCCGGTACGGCAAGACCTTCGAGGGCATGTTCAAGAACTGGGGCGAACTCGATGAGAACGGGGAGAAGGTCAAGGCCCACTTCGTCGGACACAGCTTCGGCGGCGCCACCATCCGGTTCCTTCTGCACCTGCTCATCGAAGGCGATGAACGGGAGAAAGCCGTTACTCCCGCCGACGAGCTCCACCCTCTGTTCCAGGGCGGCCACGACGACTGGATCGAGACCGTTTTCACCGTCGCGGCACCCCACAACGGCACTACTGTTCTGACGATGGCCGGCGGCTTCATCTATACCTCCTACTTCATGGAGTTCTCCAAAGCAAACATCAACAGCGGTACGACGAAAAACGACGCGGACAAATACGACCTCGACCGCTTCGGTTTCACCAGCGACAAGCTGCGTCTCCGTTACGCACCGGAGAAGATCCGCGGTTATCTCAAGAAGAAAGAAGACAACTGTTTCTATGAGCTGACGCCTTCGGGCGCGGACCGCTTCACCGGCGACTTCCAGCCCTATAAGAACGTCTACTACTTCTCGGTCGCCGCCGTCGGCACCCAGCCCATCCTCGGCGGGGAAGCCCAGTGGCCCACCGATGTCCTGGTCGAGAGCCACCGCTCCTCGTCCATCATCATGGGCAGCATGCATTCGAAGTACTATGGCCCCGAATGGCGTCCCAATGACGGCCGGGTCCCGCTGGCCTCCGCACTCCACCCGAAGAACGAACCCTGGCAGGACTTCCCGGACGGTTATGACTACCGCGGACCGGTCGACAAGGGCATCTGGAACGTCTTCCCGGTGGAAGAACCGAAAGACCACAACTTCTACATCGGCGAAGAGGTCGACCCCGAAGAGTACAAGGCGTACATCCTCCAGCTCGGCAACTTCCTCGCCGCCCTCGACAAATAAGAAAAAGAAAGCGTCTGACATCGAATGTCAGACGCTTTTTGATATGGTTTGGCTCTTTTCCTGGAAAAGCTTTGTCTCGCTGCGAAGGTCGCGTTGCGGAGGCTGTACGGGGGAATCAATAACGCCTTCGGCGTACCCCGCAAAGCTCAATTCTTGCTTCGACAAACTTTTCCTACGGAAAATCGCGTAATTATAATCAAGTATCGTAGATTTCCAAATCGCCTTCGATGGATTTGTCCATGTAGTCGATGACGCAGGCGCGGGCGCTGACGACGTCCCGGGCGGCGATATAGTCGAAGAGCTGCCGGTTGTTTTCCACCATTTCGCTGATGCCGTACTTCTTGCAGTACCGCTCCCAGAGCGTGATGACCGGCGCCTTGAAGGACTGGATGCCGAGGGGCACGATGATGTCCCCGCTGCGGTAGGCGAGCTCGTGCCAGAATTCGAAGGCGATGAGCGCCGCTTCCTTCGGAGTCGTGGCGGCGGACATGTCGCCGAGGAGCTTGCCGAGCACGTCGAGGTCCTCTTCGGTGGCGGTGTCGCAGATGCGGTCGACGACCATGAGTTCCGCGAACTTGCGGATCTCGAGGATGGAGCGGACGGACTCCTTCGTGAAGGCGATGCCCCTGTACTCCATGAGGGCGGTCAGCGTGTTGATGTTGCCGGTGTAGATGTAGTCGGCGACGACGGCACCCTTGCGGGGTTTGATCTCGATGAAGCCCCGGTTCTGGAGCTCGTTGAGGCCGCTGTTGACGACCGAACGGGAGATGTTCATCTGTTCCGCGAATTCGCGTTCGGTGGGGAGGATCTCACCGATTTTGAGCTCGCCGGAGATGATGGCATCCTGGATGGTCTTGACGAAAAGGTCCCGGAGGGAAGGGGCCGTGAGTTGTTCCAGTTTCATAAAAAATGTTGCTCTTTTCTAACAAAATGATGTCTGGTCTGTTTTGGCTCTGGTTGTACCACAGACCACATGGGAATTATACTATACATTATGCCATGGCACAATATCTGGTTTTTGTGACATCCGATAAACCTCGGTTAGCACTGGGTAACTTTGTTGAAACTTTGACAATGTCACACTAAAATTAAACTGTGAATTTCTATTCATAGGTATTAATTTATTTATTTATTTAGTTTTGGGAGGGAAATTATGCCTAACATTCCGATCAAAAAGGAACAGAGAAAGTTTGACGCTGCTCAGATGCTGGGCGGCCGTATAGCTACTTATGGTTCTGACAATCCGGAACAGAGCATTCTGGACTGGACCAACATGATCACTCATGTCCGTCGTAAGGCCAAGGCTCACGACTACGACACCATCGGTCTTGAAGCTGTTGCCACCGCTGAGATGGGTGACATCGCTCTCAAGATGGGCTTCCGTAAACCGAAGACCCTCGATGAGATCGCGGAACTCATGGGTTGCAAGACCGACCTCGACAAGCTTCACCTGGAAGACGTCCTCGAAGAGATGTGCTACCTCGGTGTCTGCGAGTTCGACAGAGAGAACCCCGAGAAAGTCAAAAAGTATTCCATCAAGTCTTTCGTCCCCGGTATCGCTGAAATGCTCAACGAGCATCCGGAGTGGTACGAAGAGTATCCGCAGCTGGCAGAGCACTTCGAGCTCATGACCTATCAGCCGTTCGACGGCGCCATGATGGGTGTCGGCGCAATGGGTCTGACTCAGATGATCCCCGAAGGCGGCGCCGGCGTCGGCATGCACGTCATCCCCGTCGAGAAGGCCATCGAGTCCGAGAACACTTCCATCGACATCGAGCACATTTCCTACTGGCTCGACAAATATGACGGCAAATATGCTGTCTCTCCCTGCTCCTGCCGTAACGAGCGTCACGAGCGCGGCGTCGGCTGTGCCGACGACCCGAACCACTGGTGTATCGCCGTTGGTGATATGGCGGACTACATGGTCCAGTCCAAGAAGCCCGGCCACTACATCGACAGAGACGAAGTCATGCGTATCCTGAAGGTCGCCGAAGACAACGGTTTCGTCCATCAGACGACCAACATCGACGGCTCCGACAAGATCTTTGCTCTTTGCAACTGCGACGTCAAGATCTGTAACGCCCTTCGTACCTCCATGCTGTTCAACACTCCGAACCTTTCCGCTTCCGCTTACACTGCGAAAGTCAACCCGCAGAACTGTGTCGCCTGCGGCCGCTGCGTCGAGTTCTGCCCGGCCGGCGCTGTCAAGCTTGGCCAGAAGCTGAAGTGCAAAGACGGTTCCGAGATGACCTATGAATTCCGTGACGATCCCGCCGATCACATCTGGCTGAAAGATCGCTGGAGCCCGAACTACAGAGACGACAACCGTGAAGAGACCTACGAGTCCGGTACCGCTCCCTGTAAGTCCGCCTGCCCGGCTCACATCGCTATCCAGGGTTACCTGCAGATGGCCAAGGAAGGCCGCTATGACGAGGCTCTCGAGCTCATCAAGAGAGAGAACCCGTTCCCGGCAGTCTGCGGTCGTGTCTGTAACCGCAAGTGCGAAGAAGCCTGTACCCGCGGCACCATCGACGAAGCCGTCGCCATCGATGAAGTCAAGAAGTTCATCGCTCAGCGTGACCTCTTCGAAGAGACCCGCTTCATCCCCGAGATCGTCCTCGAGTCCAACCAGCTGACTCAGTGGAACGAAAAAGTCGCCATCATCGGTGCCGGCCCCGCCGGCCTGTCCGCCGCCAACTACCTCGCTCAGAAGGGTTACAAACCCACCGTCTTCGAGAAGCATGACGAGCCCGGCGGTATGATGGTCTACGGTATCCCGTCCTACAAACTCCAGAAGGACGTTGTTGCTGCTGAGATCGACGTTATCCGTGAACTCGGTGTCGAGATCCGCTGCGGCGTCGAAGTCGGTAAGGACGTCACCATCCAGGAACTGAGAGATCAGGGCTACAAGGCATTCTACATCGCCATCGGCTGCCAGGGCTCCCGTAAAGCCGGCGTCGAAGGTGAGGATGCGGAAGGCGTCATCTCCGCAGTTGACCACCTTTACAATGTCCACGCTCTTGGCGACAAGATGAAAGTCGGCAAGAAGGTCGTCGTTGTCGGCGGCGGTAACGTTGCGGTCGACGCAGCCCGTACCTCTGCAAGACTTGGCGGCGAAGACGTCCAGATGTTCTGCCTCGAGTCCCGCGAGACCATGCCTGCTTCCGACGAAGAAGTCGAAGAGACCCTCGCCGAGAACATCGCCATCAACAATGGCTGGGGCCCGAAAGAGTTCCTCAAGGACAAGAAGGGCAAAGTCACCGGCGTCGTCTTCAAGAAGTGTCTCTCCGTCTTCGACGAGAACCACAAGTTCGCTCCGAAGTATGACGAGAACGACACCATCACGGTCGAAGCCGACTACGTCATCACCTCCATCGGTCAGTGCATCGACTGGGGCGGCCTGCTTGACGGCGAAGACATGGAATTCGTCCACGGCAACTATCCGAAGGCAGATCCGTTCACCTATCAGACTTCCGTCGAAGACATCTTCGTCGGCGGTGACGTCTACCACGGCCCGTCCTTCGTTGTCAACGCCATCGGCGAAGGCCATGAAGCGGCTGAATCCCTCCACCGTTTCGTCCGTCCGACCTGTGACTCCCTGACCCTTGGTCGTGAGCACAGACACTTCTTCGAGTTCGACAAGAACAACATCTCCGTTGAGTCTTACGACAACTCCAAGAGACAGAAGCCCGCTATGGTCACCGGTATCGACACCGCCAAGACCTTCGAAGAGTATAAACAGTGCTTCACCGAAGAGCAGGTCAAGATCGAGACCGCCCGCTGCCTGAGCTGCGGTGCTTCCGTCGTCGACCCCGTCGCCTGCATCGGCTGCGGTGTCTGCACCACGAAGTGCGCATTCGACGCGATACACCTCGAGAGAACCCATCCGGATCGCTCCCGCATGGAACGCTGTGAAGACAGTGACAAGCTCATCGTCCTCCAGAACGCACCGAAGCGTCTTGCTCACATCGCTTCTCTCAACATCAAGAACGCCATCTCCAAGATCGGCAAATAATCCGATGTGACTCCGGTCCCGCAGACGGAAAGGTCTGCGGGACCTTTTTGGTATTACGGTTTTGCAGTTCTTGACAATTTCGGCTTTCTGCTTGATTTGTCCGTATATTATAGTGTATTATCAAGGTTGAATTGATATTGTCTTTTTATGAGAAAGGAGAAAGAATCATGAATAAGACAGCACATAAGCTTGTCAGCATCCTGATCCTCCTCGCCAGCATCTTCGGACTTCTGGCGGGCGCGTTCGGTGTCAGAGATGCTCTGGCAGTCAAAACGTTCCTTCAGGGCGACGGCACAGGAGACGATCCGGTCGCCATGCTCACCGACGGTATTTCTCAGCTCAAAGAGAACGAGAAAGCTTACAACGACGGCATCATCCAGTACAAAGACGGTCTTGTTCAGCTGGAAGACGGCGCGGTCCAGCTCGCGGACGGTGAGGTCCAGCTGGCAGACGGCAAGAAGCAGCTGAAAGACGGCGAAGCCCAGCTCGCACAGGGCTACAAGGACTACGCAGCCGGCAAGAAGCAGCTGGCCGACGGCCAGAGACAGATCGACGAGAACACCGCTGCCTACAAAGAAGGAAAAGCGACCCTCGCCAAGATCGAGCCGATCATTCCTTATCTCAATCAGTACATCGCCTTCCGTGACGGCACCATCGCAAAGCTTCCGGGCTTTGAGACCGCTCAGGAATGGTTCATGTCTGTCGTCCGTCCTCTGATGAAGAAGCTCGGCCTCTTCGACATCCCGAACGATGTCAGAGACCTTCCCGTTTACATCACCACCATGGTCAAAGACGGCAAAGCCCAGCTCAAGCAGTATGAAGACGGTCTGAAACAGCTTGCCGAAGGTAAGAAAGCGCTTGCCGCCGGTAAAAAACAGCTCCAGGACGGTGAGAGACAGCTCGCTGACGGCCGCAAGCAGGTCGCACAGGGCGAGAAAGACCTTGCCAAAGGCTATGCTGACTACGACGACGGTAAGAAGCAGCTGAAAGATGGCCGTGCCCAGCTCAAACAGTTCGAAGACGGTATGGGTCAGCTCTCTGCCGGTCTCGATGAAGTCCTTGCACAGAAGACCTACACCCGCAAGGATGGTACGGTCGTGGTCACGTCTCCTGCCGACAAGCTCGGTAAAGACTTCGACTATGCGAAGTACGACAAGGACGGCAAAAAGATCGAGATGCTCGACAAGACCAAGACCTATGTCGACCTCGACCAGGCCACCAAGGTCCGTGACACGCTCGCGACCTATGTCGACGACGTCACCAACGCCGCCACTCCCGAGATCATGAGCCGTGTGATCCTGTCCGGGATCCTTGCGCTGGCCTCTCTTGCCGGGATCATCGCCGGTCTCCGCGGACTCCTGAAGACCAAGGGCTTCGTCCCCGGCGTCATTGCAGCGCTCGGCGGCATCGGCACCCTCATCGGCGGCATTGCCACGAAGTTCAACGACTACGCGTTCCTCGGTGAAAACGGCACCTGCAACGGCAAGCTGCAGATGGTCGCCATCATCCTGTTCGCGCTCGTCGCCACCTGCTTCGCGATCATCACTTACTTCACCCGCGACAAGTCCAAGAAGGTCAAAGTCGAAGGGGAAGACGTCCCGGTCGCCAAAGACTGAGACATCTCATACAGTTGAAAAGACCGGTCCGAACGGACCGGTCTTTTTGACATTTCGGACAATTCGTCAAAATGACAAAAAAGGCCGGTCGGATTTTGGCACGTCAGACAATGTAAATCATGTTATACTATTACTGGTAAATTATACGCGGACAGTTTTGTCAAATGTATATCAATGTTATGTAAGGGAGATATGTATCATGAGAAAGACCAACAACTATCCGTTCGTGCTGGTCCACGGTTACCTCTGCTGGGGCAACGACGACCGCATCAACGACATTTGCCCGCTGTTCGGAATGTGGAACGGCAGCGCCAAGGAGGCCCTGCAGGACGCGGGGTACATCGCCGACACACCCTCCGTCGGTATGTTCTCCGGTATGTGGGACAGAGCCTGTGAACTCTATGCCTTCATCAAGGGCGGTCGTGTCGACTACGGCAAAGTCCATTCGGCGCGCAACGGCCATCAGCGGTTCGGCAAGACCTATCCCGGTTATGTCCCGAACTGGGGTGAACTGGACGACGAAGGGAAGATCCAGAAGATCAACCTCATCGGCCACAGCTTCGGCGGCCCCACCGTCCGGACCCTCATCCACCTTCTGGCGGAAGGTTCCGAACTCGAGCGCGAAGGCACCGACCCCGACGACCTGAGCCCGCTGTTCGAAGGCGGCAAAGTCAAATGGGTCCACAGCTGCACGACCCTCGCCGGTACTCACAACGGTGTCACTCTGCCCGAGCAGATCGAGCGCTTCGTCAAACCGATCGCCTTCACCGTGTTCTCTCTCGGCCCGCTGATCTCCGGCACCAAACTCGCCAAGATCTACGGCTTCCATCTCGACCGCTTCGGCATCTCGAGCCAGACGAAACACATCGGCTATGACCCGACGCTTGTCCTGCACTATGTCAACCTGAAGGAAGACAACATCCACTGGGAATTGAGCCGCGAAGGCGCCCAGGAACTCACGAAGGACTACAAAGTCTACGACAACATCTATTACTTCTCCTACTATGGTGTCCGCACCGAGGAGAACAAGAAGGGCGGCCAGTCCGGCACGAAGGACATGTGGCTCCCGCTGCGCCCGTTCGGCTGGATGACCGGCAACCTCAAGAAGGAAAAACTCGGCAAGGAATGGCTCCCGAACGACGGCCTCGTCAACATCCCCGCTGCACATCATCCGTTCAAGGACCCCTGGCAGGACTTCGATGCCGCCAACATCAAACCCGGTATCTGGAACGTCATGCCCCAGGAGTACAAAGACCATACCTCCTACATGGGTGTCCTCGAAGACAAGGAAGTCTACAAGAACTTCTTCCTGGAGATCGCAGACCGTGTCACCGACCTTCCGGTCATCGAATAAGACTTTTTACAAACCGTCAAAGGGACTGGCGTCAGCCGGTCCCTTTTCGTATAATAGGGGTACATCGCCAAAGGGAGACAGGACACATGCTGAACACGACGCTCATCTACATCGAACGGGACGGGGAGTACCTGATGCTGCACCGGACCAAGAAGGAGAACGACCTGAACCACGACAAGTGGATCGGGGTAGGGGGCAAGTGTGAAGAAGACGAAAGCCCTGAGGAGTGTGCCCGCCGGGAAGCCTTCGAAGAGACCGGCCTTTCCCTGGGCGATCTACGTTACCACGGCATCGTCACCTTCGTCTCCGATGAATATGAAGGGGAGTACATGCATCTCTTCTCCTGTGAGGACTGGGAAGGCTCCGTGAAGGAGTGCCCCGAGGGAGACCTCGTCTGGGTCCCGAAGCAGGAAGTGCCCGAACTGCCGGGCTGGGAAGGGGACCGGATCTTCCTGCGACTCATGGCAAGACCGCACCCGTTTTTCTCTCTGAAACTCTGTTACTTGGGCGATGTACTGGCGTCTTCCGACCTCCATTTTTACGGCAAATGATTTATTTTGGAAAAAGGTTATTTTTGGGTTGACTTTAGGGTGCTTTCTCAATATAATATCAAAGTAGCTTTTGGGGCCCGGCGCTCCGAAGATCGCTTATGGACCATTAGCTCAGTTGGTTAGAGCAACCGGCTCATAACCGGTGGGTCCGGGGTTCGAGTCCCTGATGGTCCACCAAGATTTTACATAGGGGTATAGCTCAGTTGGTAGAGCAGCGGTCTCCAAAACCGCGTGCCGAGGGTTCAAGTCCTTCTGCCCCTGCCATTTATGCTGATATAGCTCAGTCGGTAGAGCGCATCCTTGGTAAGGATGAGGTCACCGGTTCAAATCCGGTTATCAGCTCCACAAAACCGTTCAACGAAAGTTGAACGGTTTTTTATTTTTGCTCAACTTGTTCGGATTGCAGGTTGAGCTGTTTTTTCATACAATAATGTTTGGAATTTCAATATGACTGTATAGTTGTCCTATTAAGACGTCTTTAAGTTAACGATTGTAAAATAAACTAAATATTAACGATTAACGATTGTTAATTAGTTCAAGCTGATTTGTGAAGGGAGAGAACATGATGAAAAAAGCAATGGCAGCATTCCTGACGCTGTGCCTGTTTGTCGCACTGCTGGCCGTTCCGTCCTTTGCTGCCGGCAAGGACGCGGAACCAACCCAGGATCCCGATGTCCTCACCGATGTGCTGGGCGCGCTGGACACCGCCTATGTGGGAGCGGACCTCAAGCTGTATGTCCCGGCAGACAAAAAAGCCGGACTGCAGACGAAGACGAAAGTCAAGTTCCATTACAATGACCTCAACGGCGCCGTGTATTTTCCGGGCAATGTGGACCCCACCGGCATGTGCTTCTCCTGGAACGACCCGGACCTGACCCTTTCGAAGGGCGGTAAGACCTACCAAAGCGGCAAAGCGCCCATCGCCCCGGTCGGAAAGAAAGTCACTTACACGACGAATACCGGCGCGGTACTGACCATCGAGACCTGCCGCGGGTCGACATCCGTCGGCGCTCTGTTCCTGACGGTCGACGAGAAGAAGGGCACCATCAAAGCCATGAACAATGACCCCGACCATGAGACCTCCTGCTACGGCAAGGCCATGTTCGACGGGAAAACGAAATATATGAGCATCAAGGGCCGCGGGAACTCCACCTGGGTCTTCCCGAAAAAGCCCTATAACATCACGTTCTATGACGACGCCACCTATGACGGGAAAGACGGCGTCAAGATGATCAAAGGGGTCAAGTCGAAGAAGTGGTCGCTGGTCGCGAACCACCTCGACGCGTCGCTTCTTAGAAACAAGGTCGCCATGGACCTTGCCTGTAAACTCGGCATAGGCATGGAGTCCCGTTTCATGGATGTCTGGATGAACGGCACCTACCTCGGCAACTACCTGGTGACTCCGAAGAACGACTATGATACGCCGGACAACGGCTACCAGCTGGAGAACGACAACTACATCGACACGGACTCCTTCAAACTGCCCGGCATGTTCGAGATCGGCACCATCCCCGGCGTCACGGTCCTCGGCAGCGGGTACAACAACCGGATCTGCATCAAGGACGTGGGCGACGGAGCCAAAGCCGCCGGCCTCACGAACAAGCAGATCGAGAAGCACTTCCTGAAGGCCTGGGCCGCTGTCGAAGACTACGACTCGGAAGCGTACCAGCAGTACTTCGACCTCGATACCTGGGCGGCAATGTACCTCATGTATGAGGTCTCCAAGACCTATGACTGCTACGCGGGCAGCCTGCTCATGCACCGGGACGGGCTTTCGAAGAACGACAAGCTCATCGCCGGTCCCGCCTGGGACTACGACATCGCGTTCGGACGCACGCTCCACAAGTTTTTTGTCGGCGTGTCCGAACCGATGCAGATCAACGCGGAGGGCTGGTATGTCGACCACATCGGCGCCGACCTCTCGGACCAGCCGATCAGTCTTCTGCAGGAACTGCACAAACATCAGAGTTTCCGCGACCATGTCGCGAAGTTCTACAAAGCCCATGAAGCGGACTTCAAAGACGCGGCCGCGAACGTCAGCCGCCAGCAGGCCCTTCTCCGGGACTCCGCGCTCATGAACAACGAGCGCTGGCTGACCAACAACCTGTGCGCCGACTACGTTGTGGCCCCCAACACGATGCGCGCCATCGGCACCGGGAAGTACAAATTGAATTATCGCATCACGACCACGTGGGACGACTATGTCGCCAACCTGAAAGAGTGGTGCACGAAGCGCACGCTCTGGCTGTCCGACCACACCTGATTTTGTGTAAACAGTATTGAACGGGAGGCATTCGAAATGAAACGTACGTTAAAAACACTCACGTCCATCGCCCTTGTCGTACTGATGGTACTCAGTACATTGAGCATCTCTGCATTCGCAGCCACTTCGAACGAGCACAAAAACCTGAAATACAAAAAATACACTTACCTCGGGGACAGCATCCCCTTGGATACGGCCTCGTCTCCCAGGAGGCGAGCTCCGACCCCTTCAGCGTCGGCGTCCGTGTCCAGGGTTCCTACACCGACCTTGTGGGCGATGTACTGGAAGCGTCGAACCACACGAAAGTACAGCCCGCCGCCAGCTCCGGAAGCCGGGTCTGTGACTACCGGATCCTCTTCGAACGGGGACTCGGTTACAAGAACCCCTATGACCGCGTCAACGACTGGTACGGCATGAGAAAACCCGAACGGACGATCCGCCTGCGTGCGATGGGTCCTGACATCGTCAAATGGCTGTCCGATTCCGACCTCGTCACGTTCCAGTGCGGGCTCAATGACATTACGGCCTGTCTCATCAACGCGGCCTACGCGACCGGCATCATCGACCTCGATGCACTCCAGTCGATCGACGGTCTGCAGGATGTCCTGAATTATCTGGTCTTCGCCTTCGGGAACCTGAAGAACGACCCCATCATCGTCGACAACTTCCTGACGGTGTTCGCGCAGGAAGTCGCGGAGCTCCGCCGGAACATCCGGATCGTGATGAAGGAACTCGTGCAGATCGCCCCGGAGAACGCGGACATCCTCGTGGTCGGATACCACAAAGCCGTCCAGGGCATCCGGGTCATCCCGGGCACCGACCGCTCGTTCCTCTTCGACGTGGTCGATGAGGTCCTGATGTCCTTCAACAGCTATTACAGGACCGTTTCGAAGAAGTACGGCAACGTCTACTATGTCGACGCACCGGACGCGGAGGTCGTCTACCCGAAGGGCACGACCGTGTTCGAATGGCTCAGCGATACGAGCTTCATCCTGATGGGTGTCCACCCCAGTGCGAAGGGCCATAAGTACATCGCGAAACAGGTCATCAACAAACTCGACGAGATCAACTCCTGAACAAACTCAGGAAAGGTTGGAGAGTACGATGAAAGCAACTCAGTTATCGTTTCGGCGGGTCGAGAAAAAGTACCTGCTGACCAGAGAGCAGTATGAACGCCTGCGGGTCGCGCTGCGGAACTGGCTCGAGCCGGACGACTACCCGAAGAGCACCATCTGCAATGTCTATTACGACACGCCCGACTACCTCCTCATCAGCCGCTCGCTGGAAAAGCCGGTCTACAAGGAAAAGTTCCGGCTGCGCAGTTACGGCGTACCGGAGGAGGACGGGAAGGTCTTTCTGGAGATCAAAAAGAAATATGACGGCGTCGTCTACAAACGGCGGGTGAGGGCCCCGGAGGCCGAGGCGGTCGACTACCTGAACGGCGGTCCCGCGCCGGAGGTGAAGAACCGGCAGATCATGAACGAGATCGACTGGTTCATCCACAGCTACAAAGGGCTCCGTCCCGGCATGTTCCTCGCCTATGACCGTCTGGCGTTCCGGGCAAAGAACGACCCGGACCTGCGGATCACCTTCGACTGGAACATCCGCTACCGGACGGACCGCATGGACCTCATTTACGGCGACGACGGCCGCTACCTCTTCGATGAGGACTGCTGCATCATGGAAATCAAGATCCCCGGTGCGGCTCCGCTGTGGCTCACGGACATCCTGAGCCGGCAGCACATTTACTCATCGCCTATCTCGAAGTACGGACGCTGCTACGAGCAGATGATGAGAGAACGACACGAAACACAGGAGGCAGTTACCAATGCTGGATAGCATCACCTATTCCGACAAGCTGTTCAATATGCCGATCACGACCTTCCTGGCCTGCATCGGCGCTGCTCTGGCGCTGGGCATCGGGACGGCACTGATCTTCCAGTTCAAAACGAAACACACGGCATCCATGGCCATCACGCTCGCCATCATGCCGCCGGCCATCGCGCTGGTCATCATGCTGGTCAACGGCAACATCGGCGCCGGTGTGGCGGTCGCGGGAGCGTTCGCACTCGTCCGGTTCCGCAGTATGCCCGGCACGGCCCGGGAGATCGCCGGCATCTTCGTCGCCATGGCGGTCGGCCTTGCCTGCGGCATGGACCAGCTGCTGCTTGCCGTCATCTTCTTTGCCATCATGGCCGTTTCGGTCATCGTCCTGACCCTGATCGGCTTTGGCGATAAATCGGCGAAAATGCGTCAGCTGCGGATCACGATCCCGGAAGACCTCGACTACTATGAACTCTTCGATGACCTCATGGAGAAGTACACGAAGGAGTGGGAACTGTCCCGGGTGAAGACCACAAACATGGGCACGCTCTATGAACTCTGGTACGACGTCATCCTGAAGGATGAGAAGCAGACGAAGGAGTTCATGGACGCGCTGCGCTGCCGCAACGGGAACCTCCGCGTCATGTTCGGCCGGATCGCCGACAAGCCGACGCTGTAAAACAAACAGAAAAAGTCTTCTGCGAACGCAGAAGACTTTTTCTGTTTGTTTCGGTTCGTCTCGAGGGCTCCGCCCCTGAATTCGCCAACCGAACCCCCTCTGCGAGGGACCCCGAATCCAGTGACGGACCCTCGAGCCGGACGTTAAGCAACGATCAGTACTTTGCCCGTTCGTTGACGGCTTTGACGAAGTCCCGGTCCATCTTGTCGACGCGGCGGTCGTAGGTGATGAGACCGTTGATCTCGCCCTCGACGTCGGAGAGCTGGGTGAAGACGCAGGCGGAGAGACCGCGGGGGATGTTCGCGATGATCCGCTTCTCGTAGGTCTTCTTATAGGCCCGCTGCAGGCGCCACTTCGTGAAGTACATGCGGTACCCGAAGGGGATGGCGTCGCTCAGCATGTGGCCCTGGATGGGACGGGAGAAGCCGCCGAACTCGGAGAGCAGGTAGCAGCGCTCGTCCTTCGGGACCCAGATGGGCGTGAAGTAGATGTGCTTCGAGACGAAGTCGCCGCTCTTCTGGTCGTGCCAGCCGCTGGTGCGGTCGATGGTCCGGGTCGGGTCTTTCTGCGCGATGAGTTCCGAGATGCGGTCGGAGTCGAACTGGCCCCAGCCCTCGTTGAAGGGGACCCACATGGCGATCGAGACAACGTTCTTCAGAAGGTCGATGGTCTCGAAGGTCTCTTTCTCGAACTCGGCCCTTCCGGCGGCGTCCGACCGGCTGAAGAGCTTGTAGGCCGTCTTCGTGTTGTCTTTGAACATGACATTCAGGAAGGGGAGGACCGCGATCATCAGCGGGTTGTACTTGCCGCCGCCGTTGACCATGTCCTGCCAGACGAGGATGCCCATCTTGTCGCAGTAATAGTACCAGCGCAGAGGCTCGATCTTGATGTGCTTGCGCACCATCGTGAAGCCCATGTCTTTGAGCAGCTTGATGTCGTCCGCCATCGCTTTGTCCGTGGGCGGCGTGAGCAGGCCGTCGGGGTAGTAGCCCTGGTCGAGAACGCCGTTGTGGAAGTAGGGCTTGTTATTGAGCCAGAGCCGTGAGATGCCGTCCTTGTCCTTGCCGACGGAGAACTTCCGCATGCCGAAGTACGAGGTGACGGTATCGGCGATGAGCCCGTTCGAGTTCACGGCGGTAATGCGCAGGTCATAGAGGTTCGGCTCCTCCGGAGACCAGAGCTTCGCGCCTTTCATCGGGATGGACAGGGGAGTGCCGGTCTTGCCCTTTGCCGACTCGATGACTCTGCCATTTTCCAGCACTTCGACGGAAACGGTGGGGGAGTCGGACGTGACAGTGATGTCCACCTTTTGAAGGTCGATATCCGGGACGATGTGCAGGTCCTTCACGTACCCCTTCGTCATGCTCTCGAGCCACACGGTGCCCCAGATGCCGGACTGCCCCGGGTACCAGATGTTTCCGGGCTTCGAGACCTGTTTCCCCCGGGCGATGTACGACGTGTCCGTCGGATCGATCACTTTGAGAGTCAGGACGTTCTTCCCCTCGTGGAGCACCTCCGACACATCGAAGGTGAAGGGGAGGAAGCCACCCTTGTGGGAACCGAGGGCGACGTCGTTGAGACACACTTCACAGTAGTAGTCGACAGCCGTGAAGTGCAGGAGGGTGACATCTTTGAAAAACGAGTTCTCGACACAGAACTCTTTCTTATAGTACAGAACGTCGTTCGGCGTGACGGTCTTCTCCACGCCGGACAGCTGGGTCTCCGGAGAGAAGGGGACGAGGATGGCGCCCTGGTAATCCGTGAACTTTGAGAACTCCGGCAGGATGGCATACTGCCACGTGCCGTTGAGACACCGGTAGCTGTCGCGCTTCATCTGCGGTCGCGGGTACTCCGCCAGCGGCATCGCATCGACGTCTTTGGCATACTTGGAGGTAAGTTTCATTTCTGTTCTCCTTTCAAAAGGATCTGGACGAACCTGAGCGGAGGCTTTCCTACCTTGTATAAACATGAGGCGAGGGGAGTTTTTTCGGAACGTTTTTGTGCAGGGGGGAGCGACGCAATGTTTTAAAAGCGCGCGGTGGTATGGCTTGGCAAGCAAAAACGGACGGAAAAACGGAACCGATATCGAAAGCCTCCGCGAAGTCTTATCAATATCATTTTACTCGTTAAAGAGTAAATCGCCAAACTTTTTAAAGAAGTACTCAAAATTAGGGGTTGTATTTTGTGCGGAAAGCTCTATAATAGTTTTAGCACTCCGAAGAAAAGAGTGCTAACACCGTTTTAAATTAAGTTTATATATGGAGGAATCAGTTATGACGATCAAGCCTGTAGCAGACAGAGTGCTCATCAAGACAGTGGAAGCGGAAGAGACCACCCAGAGTGGCATCCTGCTGGCCGCTGCCGCCCAGGAGAAGCCGCAGATCGCGGAGGTCATCGCAGTTGGTCCCGGCGGTATGGTAGAAGGTGTCGAAGTCCCGATGTTCCTGAAGGTCGGCGACAAAGTCATCGTCGGCAAATACACCGGTACCCAGGTCAAGGTCGGCTCCGAGGAGTACACGATCGTCCGTCAGTCCGACGTCCTTGCGGTCGTCGCAGACTGAGCACGTTTCTGAAAAATCAATCATAAAGAGGTAATACACAATGGCAAAACAGATCATTTACGGTGAAGAGGCCCGCAAGGCTCTCCAGACCGGTATCGACAAGCTTTCCAACACTGTCAAGATCACGCTTGGCCCGAAGGGCAGAAACGTCGTTCTTGACCGCAAATACGGCGCTCCGCTGATCACCAACGACGGTGTCACCATCGCCAAGGAAGTCGAGCTCGAAGACGCGTTCGAGAACATGGGCGCACAGCTCGTCAAGGAAGTCGCCACCAGGACCAACGACATCGCCGGTGACGGTACCACCACCGCAACGCTGCTCGCACAGGCCCTCGTCCGCGAAGGCATGAAGAACGTTGCCGCCGGTGCCAACCCGATGGTCGTCAAGAAGGGCATCCAGGCCGCGGTCGACGCCGCTATCGAAGCCGTCAAAGCCAACGCCAAGCCCGTTTCCAGCTCCGCTGACATCGCGAGAGTCGCTACCGTCTCTTCCGCCGATGAATATGTCGGTCAGCTGATCGCCGACGCCATGGACAAAGTTTCCGCAGACGGCGTCATCACTGTTGAGGAGTCCAAGACCGCTGAGACCACCTGCGACGTCGTCGAAGGTATGCAGTTCGACCGCGGTTACCTGTCTCCGTACATGGCCACCGATACCGAGAAGATGATCGCCGAGATCGAAGACGCGCTCATCCTCATCACCGATAAGAAGATCACCAACATCCAGGAGATCCTGCCGCTGCTCGAGACCATCGTCAAGACCGGTCAGAAGCTCGTCATCATCGCCGAGGACATCGAGGGCGAAGCACTCGCCACCCTGCTCCTCAACAAGATCCGCGGTACCTTCACCTGCGTTGCCGTCAAGGCTCCGGGCTTCGGCGACAGACGGAAAGAGATGCTTCAGGATATCGCCATCCTCACCGGCGGTACCGTCATCACCTCCGACCTCGGTCTGGAACTGAACACCACCACCGTCGACCAGCTCGGTCGCGCGGCTCAGGTCAAGATCTCCAAGGATGAGACCATCATCGTCAAGGGCGCCGGCGCCAAAGACCAGATCGCTGCCCGTGTCGAGCAGATCAAGGCTCAGATCGAGACCACGACCTCTGATTACGATAAAGAGAAACTCCAGGAACGTCTCGCCAAACTCGCCGGCGGCGTCGCCGTCATCCATGTCGGTGCTGCGACCGAGACCGAGATGAAGGAGAAGAAACTCCGCATCGAAGACGCTCTTGCCGCCACCAAGGCAGCCGTTGAGGAAGGCACCGTCGCAGGCGGTGGTACCGCTCTCATCAACGCCATCCCGGCCGTCGCCGCTCTCCTTGAGAAGGAAGAAGACGCCGACATGGCCACCGGTATCAAGATCGTCATGAAGGCCATCGAAGAGCCGGTCCGTCAGATCGCGAAGAACGCCGGTCTCGAAGGCTCTGTCATCATCGACGCCATCAAGAAATCCGACAAGGTCGGCTACGGCTTCGACTTCGCTTCCGAGCAGTATGTCGACATGTTCGAAGCCGGCATCCTGGACCCGGCCAAGGTCACCCGTTCCGCGCTGCAGAACGCGTCCTCTGTCGCCGCCATGGTCCTGACCACCGAGTCCCTTGTCGCGGACAAGCCGGACCCCGCTGCTGACGCCGCACAGGCCGCTGCCATGGCCGCTGCCGCTCAGGGTGGCATGTACTAAATCGCCAAAGAACCAGAGCAGTCTTCTTCGGAAGACTGCTTTTCTTTTGGGGCGATTTATGTAATAATAATTTGAACATTTCAAACGGCAAACACAGTCTTGTTATTTGCTCTTTATTGCTTTATAGTATTAAAGTGATAATAACGTGAAAAGGAGTTGTTTCCCATGATTTGGAACCCTTCCAAAGAGTGCATGGATCGCGATACACTGCACGAACTGCAGAGCGCCCGTCTGCGCAAGATCGTCGAGCATGTCTACTACGGAAACGAATATTACCGCAACAAAATGCAGGAAGTCGGTCTCGAACCCACCGACATCAACGGGATCGAGGACCTGTCCAAACTTCCGTTCACTACATATGAGGACCTGAGAGCGACCTATCCCTTCGGCATGCGCTCCGTCCCGCTGTCCCAGTGTGTCCGCCTTCAGTCTTCCTCCGGTACGACCGGCAAGCCGAAGATCGCGCTCTACACCCGCAAGGACATCGACATCTGGTCCGAAGGCGTCGCCCGTTCCATGGCCATGGCCGGTGTCACCAACGAGGACATCGTACTGGTCTCTTACGGCTACGGCCTGTTCACCGGCGGCCTCGGTGCTCACTACGGCGCGGAGAAACTCGGCGCTCTGGTCATCCCGATGGGTACCGGTAACACCAAAAAGCTCATCGACATGCTCATCGACTGTAAAGCCACGGTCATCTGCTGCACGCCGTCCTACCTGCTGCACATCGCCGAAGAGCTCGAAGCCCAGGGCAGAGTCGGGGAGATCTCCCTCAAATGTTCCATCAACGGCGCCGAGCCCTGGTCCGATGAGATGAGACAGCAGATCGAGAAGCGTCTGAACATCAAGGCGTACGACATTTACGGCCTGACCGAGATCTCCGGCCCCGGCGTCGCCACGGACTGCGATTTCCACAAAGGTCTCCACATCTGGGAAGACCACTTCCTGCCGGAAGTCATCAATCCGGAGACCGGCGAACAGCTTCCGGAAGGTTCCGAAGGCGAGCTCGTCATCACCTGCCTCACCAAGGAAGGTCAGCCCCTCATCCGTTACAGAACGAGAGATATTACCCGTCTCGAATATGAAAAGTGTGAGTGCGGACGCACCATGGCCCGTATCCAGCGCTTCAAGGGCCGTTCCGATGACATGCTCATCATCAAGGGCGTCAACGTCTTCCCGTCCCAGGTCGAAGCGGCACTGCTCAACGTCGACGGTGTCACTCCGAACTACTTCATGACCGTCGACCGTGTCGACAACTCCGACACCCTCGAAGTCGCCGTCGAAGTCGAAGACCGCTTCTTCTCCGACGACATGGCCGAACTCGAGAGACTCAGCCAGAAGGTCAAGGCCCAGCTGAAGTCCGCCATCGGCCTCAACGCCAAGATCAGACTCGTCGAGCCCAACGGCCTCGAACACAGCCAGGGCAAGACGGTCCACGTACTCGACAAGAGAAAACTCTACGACTAAGGAGGAACCACCATGACCGTCAAACAGTTATCTGTCTTTCTTGAGAACCGGGAAGGCCGTCTTCAGCAGATCTTCAACATTCTGAAAGAAGCCAACGTCAACGTGGTTTCCGTCTCCATCGCGGAGACCTCCGACTACGGCATCGTCCGTATGATCGTCTCTGACGTCGACGGTGCTCTGGCCGCGCTGAAGGCCCAGAACATCACGGCGAAGGTCGTCGACGTGCTCGCCGTCAACATCTCTCATGAGGTCGGCAGCCTGTCCACGCTCCTCAATGCCATTGCCGACGCCGGCATCAACATCAAGTACATGTACGGCCTCTCGACCGGAGACACCGGTGCGTCCATCGCCTTCAAGACGGACGACATCCCCGGCACCGAGAAAGCCCTCGAGCCGCTGGACGTCCAGTACTACACGCCCGAGTCCCTCGAGAACGTCGAATAAACAAAGATGCATGAGCGCTCCACGTTGATATGCTCCCTTTAGAGCCGACAAGTTAAATAATAAAACTTGTCGACTTTGAAGGGAGATTCTTTATGTCCAAATATAGTCCAGAAGAAAAGATGCAAATTGCTG